>Ga0209483_1000335_pt1 | contig 42871 bp, 43 predicted proteins | sample NGEPerA_FD_184508 | JGI IMG/M metagenome (GOLD analysis project Ga0209483, IMG submission 184508) | Arctic peat soil microbial communities from the Barrow Environmental Observatory site, Barrow, Alaska, USA - NGEE PermafrostL2-A... | ecosystem: Environmental > Terrestrial > Soil > Wetlands >...
CCTCGGGTCGGGCCTCCCGTCAGTTCCCGGTCTTCCCACCGGCCTCCCGGCGGGCCTCCCGGCGATTCCCGGCGTGCCTTCGCTCCCCGTTGGGGGCCTCGGCGGTAGCGGCGGAGCGGCCAACTGCGTGACGACGCCTCCTCTGCCGGCCAGTCCCCTCGGGTCGTTGCCCGTCAACGGATCCGGCACCGGCTCGGCCACATCGCCCCTCGGTGGGGTCACCATTGCGGTGTCCACCTCGGGAGCCACCGTCTGTGCCGGATAGCGGCTCCGCCACATCCTGACTGACCCGATCCCCGGGGTCGCTCACCGACGTGTCACGGATTCCGTGGCACCCAGAGCGCCCCCGGGGACCGGCGCGCCACCATCGAGGTCCTCAACTGTGCCGGCTGCACCGGCAACCTTGCGCTCGGGGTCCGAGGAGCGTTGGTTGCCGTCCTCAGCCCGACAGAATGCCGACGACGGCATAGGCGAGGACGCCCCCGCCCAGCATGCGCCGCCAGGGGTTGACCCCGCGGACGATCTCGTCCAACGCCCAGATGGTCAGGGCGACCAGGGCAATCACGCCGACAATTGTGCCGACGGTGCCGGACGGATGGAGGATCCATCGCACGACCAGCGCCACCAGGAAAACGATCAGCGGCACGTTCGGCACCTGGGCGATGGTGATCCCACCGGTCCGGCGGTCGCGGAACAACCAGTCGATCATGTCCTCCGCACCATGGCGGCATGCTACGTGTGTGCGTCGTCAGCCCGTCCGGGGGCGAGCCCGACGACCGGAATCCGACTTACCCGCTGAAGACCAGGGGTCCGTCGCCGGTATCGACGGCTCCGATCTCGCCGAGCGTCGTGATCACCTGGCGTTCAACGTTCGTGGAATCGGTCATGCGCGCTCCCTCGGTCCGCGTTCACTCCGGGACGACCACCGCCCGGCCTCGCAGGGTGCCGGCTTCCATGGCCTCGTAGGCCTCGGCCACCCGCTCCAGCGGAAACAGGTCGACATCGGCCCGGATGCGCCCGGACTCGGCCAGCGCGATCACGTCGAGGGTGTCGGCGATGGTCGAGGCCTGGAAGGTGAACACCTCGCCGTCCTTGGGCAGGGTGTCGTACAGGCTGCCGTCGGCCATCTGACCCTGCCCCGCTCCGATCAGGGCGAAGGCGCCCCCACGCCGGGTCGACCGCAGCCCGGCGCGGATGGTCGAATCGATGCCCACGAAGTCGAATACGGCATCGGCACCGTCGCCCGTGAGGGCGAGGATGTCCCTGGCCGTGTCCGACGTCACCCCTTCAATGGTGACGTGGGCGCCCAGCTCGGTGGCGTAGGCCAGGCGCTCGGCCACCGGATCGACCGCCACCACCTGTGCCGCGGTGAGCGCCAGCAGGTGCTGGACGGCGAAGCTGCCGAGCCCACCGGCACCGATGACCACGACGGTGCCGCCCGGTCGGATCCGGGGGAGGGCCCGCTTCACTGCGTGGTAGCTGGTGGCGCCGGCGTCGGTGAGGGGGCCGGCGACCACCGGATCGAGGGTGGCGAGTTTCACGAGCTCGCGGGCGCTCGACACCAGCACATAGCTGGCCAAGCCACCGTCCTTGCCGTAACCCCGCCCGGCCAGGGAGTCGGCGCAGTTGTTGTCCTCGCCCCGTACGCACCACGTGCAGTGGCCACACGAGCTCGGCGAGATCACGGCGACCGGGTCACCTTCGGAAAAACCGGTCACCCCTGCCCCGAGCGAGGCCACGCGGCCGCCGACCTCGTGACCGAGGGTGAATGGCACGCTCCATCCGATCGCCTCGCCGAGCGCCCCCGGCATCTGGCTCATCATGGCGTCGGAATGGCACAGACCGTTTCCGGCTACCGCCACCAGCACCTGGCCGGGCCCGGGCTCCGGTACCGGTGCCTCGACCAACTCCGGGGCGTGCTCCCACTCGACAATCCGGTACGCCTGCATGGTGTCTCCCATGTTGCCGAGTCTGGCACTCCGCAACACCCGGTGCCGTCCCGTCGAGGGCAAGGTTTGCCACCGTGCGGCGGCCGATCGCCCGTGCGTCGACCCTGTCAACAGGCACGGCGCGCCACTACGTCTGGCGATTCACCAGTGGGAGCGCGCTGGGGCCCCGGGGTGATCAGGTCCCGCGTCAGCGGATCGGTGCCCCACCCAACCCCCTTCCGGAGCGGAGGACGTGGCACGATATGCGGATGAGCGAAGCGGGCGAGGCCGTCCTCTACTGGGAGCAGGTGTCCGAATGGTTCCAGCGCTCGGCGGGCATCTTCGAGGGGCTGAGTGCATGCTGCGTGCTCGTCGAGTCGATCCTCAATGGGGAGCCGGCGGCCAACCTGGCTGCGGCGAAGTTGCTCAGTGCCCAGACCAAGGATGCCGAGCTCGTCCTCCTCGCTGACCCCTGTCCCGACCTCTGGGGCTCACGGCAGCTGAACTCGATCGTGTCGACGCTGGCCGAAGTGGGCCATGAAGTCGTGCAAGGCTTTGGTGATCCACAGGGGGCCGAGCGAACGATGCTGGACGCCAAGGTGACCAGCGCACGCCGGATGGTGACCGAACTCCAACGGCTGGGCGTGCGTCTCCTGTCCACGGACAGGTAGACGGGACGTGTCGGCCGGGCGGTTCTGACCCGGGATCCCGTGGCCGCACCGCTCGGGCGACGCCCGGGTGTGGGGAGTCAACCGAGGAGTTCGGCCAGGGGGAACGAGCGGTGTGCCCTCGGGGGGGACCAGATAGTTCTGGCGGTGGGTGGCCTGGAGCACGCTGTTGAACGGTCCGTGCACGGCGTTGGTCCCCAGGGCGATGTTGTTGTCGTACTGGCCGTCCATGGCGTTGCGGACCCGGTGGAACAAGCTGCTGGTCGGCATGTAGGAGAGGAAATGGACACCCGCGGCAGGCTTCGTCCCCAGTTGATCGAGCTGGGGATTCGAACTGAAGGCGAACGGGTTGTCGAGGGTGTTGAAATCGGCCCGCTGGGGAATCGCCGTCCCGGGTGGCCACACGATGCCGTAGTTGTCGACCACCCGCTCGTGGAGCCGGGATGCCGGTTGCATCGACGAGGAGTGTCCGACGTAGCCGTACTTGGCGATGTCGGCCTGGACCTGGGCCAATGCTTCGACCTGGGTCGGGCCCTCTGGGATGGTGAGTGTCCCGTGGGGGACCTTGTTGGACGGCGTGCTCGATGAGCCCGCCCGGGTCTTGAAGGTGGTGCCGTACCAGGCCTTCAGGTCCTCGAAGATGTGGGACAGGTGCATCGTCGTCCCGTGGCGGAAGTAGCCGTTCAGCCACTGGTCGGTCAACCCGGGGAGCGTCTCCAGGTTGGCGATGACCGTCGAGCCGAGCGCCAACTCCTGGGTCGAGGTGAACCCGAGGAACAGCTCTGCCGAATTGGGGATGGCCCGGGCCCTGGGGATCTTGGCCGCCATCGCCATCTGCTTCGTCAAACTCTGGGTCCCGGTGCCGATCTGGTGGCCGTCGACGAACCCGCGACGGATGCTGGTCACCGTCATGAGGGCCCCGGGTGGCCCGTTGAAGATCGCGTCCTGGGCGGTCGTGAGGTTCGCCAGGCTGTCGCTCGCCATCACGAACGCGACGTCGTTGCCTTCGAGGAGCGTTCCCGCCGAATCACTCGGGAAACCGATGGCGTCGATGACCGCCAGGGTCTTGTGGCCGTTCGCCCTGCTGGCCACGACGTCGACCGGCAGGAAGCTGTTCGCCAGAGCCGACGGCAGGCGATTGAAGTAGGGCAGGCCCCAGGCCACAGCCAGTCCCATGCCGGAAGGGGTGAAGTCGAGCAGGCCCGACGTCTCGAGGCCGGCGATGGCCGTCTCGAGCACCTCCTGCGCCTGGGTGAAGCCGGCCGGGGGCACGGTGAGGGTCGCAGTCACCACCATGTGGTGGAGCGGTGGGACCACAATGATGGCCCCGTTGTCCGTCACCCGGGAGAGCCCGCTGTACAGGTGCTGTTCGAGCGGCAGCGACGGGGTGGTGGCGACCGTGAGCCGGATGTCGGGGGAGATCGACTCCCGCCGGACGGGTTTGGCGATCTGGTCGATCAGGCCGTAGGCGCCGGCCGATGCGAACGCGGCTGCTGCGGCGCGGCCAAGGAATTCTCTCCTGGAAAGTGACATCGCTGCCACCTTGTCACGACGACCCCCCGCACCCTCGAGCACGTCCGCCCTTCCCCCGGACCTCTGGACCGTCGCCGTCCGGGAGTGTCGGACGCAAACGACGCCGATCCTACGCAGTGCCGGCACCCGCATCAGCTGTGAACCGGGCGCCAGCGGAACCTACCTCGGAGGTCAAGCAGGAGCCATCCGTCGATCGGGTGGCCGTCAATTGCCAGGAGCGAATCATGGAATCGTCGGCGAATCGGGCAGATCATTGCCGTCGCAAAGGGCAAGAGCCAAGTGGAACCGCTCTGCCAGCGGGGGCGGAAAGCGCCCCCAGGTCCGTGACGGTCAGCTGTTCGTAGCGGTGCAGGCGACATTGGCGAACTGGCCTGTCGCCGTGTGGGTCGAGAGGACCTTTCCGTCGACGGTGATCGTGCAAGTGGCTGTCGTCCCGGTCAAGATGCCCGCTGACACCGAAAAGATGTTGAACAGGCCTGATTCGGTGATCGATTTCGTCCAGGGCAGCGACTGGCCGGTGAGCTGATCCGTCCCGGAATTGCCGTTGGCAAATGTGTCGAAGGTGATGTCGGCGGTCCCGTCGCCGGTGACCGTGTAGACGACAGTGTGCTGTTTCGTGTTGGCCTTGTCGATCGCCACGCCGGCCGTGGCCACGATGGCGGTGCATCCACCGACGCCAACGACGACGACGATCAAGAGCCAGAACCAGACCCGCTTGTAGGCCGGCTTCTTGGGCTTCTCGTCAGCAAACGGTGGGTGAACCGGGGGAGGAGGAGCCGCCGCCTGGGCCTGCTCCGGGGCATACCACTTCCCGTCGCTCGCCTGCCACCATCCCGGGCCCTGAGATACATCGCTCATCTGAACTTCCCTCTGCTCGGGACGCCGAACCCTGCCGGCCGCCGGGCGAAGGTCTAGCCCGAATGCCATTGACACGTACTGGCCGCCGCCGCCATACGTGTTGCGCATTTGGCTGTCCCGGCCTCGTGCGAGCGTCCTCACGATCAACGAGCGGAATGGCGGCGGTAGGGAACAGGCGTGGGTGGAGACACTCAACAGCAAGTCATGCGGTTGTCAGCGGCGGCCGGCACCGATCTGGGGTAGGTGGCGCCCCACCTTGGCGTATACCGTGACGCCCCGGCCGATCGCCCGTAGGTTGACGTGGATGGACGTACCGGATCCGACAGCTCCCTTCGCTCCCGGCTCGGTCTCGATCCGCCTGTATCCTCACGGCGATCTCGCCGCCGATGCGATCGTGAGCGAACTGTGCACACAGGCGGGCATCGCCCTGCGTGCCGGCTTCGACGGGGTGATGACCAGTGAGCACCACGGCGGCTTCGCGGGCTACCTGGCCCAACCCCTCCAGATCGCCACGTACGTCCTGGAGGAGAACCGCTCCGGGTGGGCCGCCGCGTCACCGTTGCTGCTCCCCCTGCGTGCGACCACCCTGGTTGCCGAGGAGGTCGCCTGGCTCAACGCGCGCCACCGCGGCCGCGTCGGGCTGGGGGTGGCCGCCGGTGCGCTCCCGCTCGACTTTGAGGCTGCCGGCCTCGACCCGGCGGATGCCGTCGGCCGCTTCAAGTCGGAGCTCCCCCGGCTCGTCGCCATGCTGCGGGGCGAGGACCTGGGGCCCGTGGCCGGTGACCCGGCGCTTCGGGCCTGTGCCGATGACCCGGTACCGGTGCTCAGCGCAGCCGTATCGGTGGCCGCGGCGACTCGGGCGGCGGGGTGTGGAGCGGGGATCCTGCTGGAAGGGATGTCCGGCGTGGACCGACTGGCTCGCGTGTGCGAGGCGTTCGACGCGGCCGGCGGGACCGGGTCGAAGGTACTCATCCGACGGGTCTGGTTGGGCGAGGTCCCCGCGGAGCTCGTCCGACAGCAGCGGGCCGTGTACGACAGCTACTCGAACGCCACCGCCGGGTTCGGCGACGACCAGACCATCGCGTCGAGCGACCCGGCCGAGATCGCACAGCGCCTCGCCGAGGTGGTGGAAGCCAGCGGCGTCGACGCACTCAACCTGCGGGTGCAACTTCCCGGGATGGTGCCCGAAGCCGTCCGGGCCCAGATCGACGCGCTCGGGGCCGAGGTCATGGGGCGGCTGAAGGGCATCTGGCCCGGCCACCGACCGTGACCGGGCGGCCTACTTGATGGGCGTCCACCCACCGCCGACCAGATGATTCCCTCCGTCGACGTCGAGGTTGACCCCGGTGATCTGGCGAGCGTCGTCGGACAATAGGAAGGCCACGGCACCGGCCACGTCGTCCGCTTCGGTGAGTCGACCGAGCGGAAGGGCTGAGCCGGCCGCTCGTCCGGCATCGGCCTCCCACGCGCCCCGGGTCGCCGTGGTGCGCACCAGCCCGGGGCTGACCGCATTGACCCGCACACCCTTCGCGGCCAGGTCGGCGGCGATGGTGCGGGTCATGGCGTTCAGAGCGGCCTTGGATGCGGCGTAGGCCACCATGGCCGATGTCGTCTTGCGTGGCGAGCCACTGGAGATGGTGACGACCGATCCCGCCCGCTCGGCCAGCCCTCGGGTCAGCGCGGCACGGATCAATGCCAGAGTCGGCCAGGTGTTGATCCGTACCGTCTCGAGGAGCTGCGCCTCGCTGATGGCATCGAAGCTCAGGGGGAACGGGGCCCCGCCGACAGTGCTCACGATCAGGTCGATGCAGCCGAACGCCTCGACCGCCCGGCCCACGAGCGCCTCCGCGGCCGATTCCGTCTCCATCGAGCCGACGACGCCGACGACGTCGAACCCCTCGGCGCGCATCGCACCCGCTGCCGAGTCGAGCCGCTCCTGGTCACGCCCGTTGATGACCACGGAGGCACCTTCTCGTGCCAGTCGGATGGCACACGAGCGCCCGATGCTCGGATCGGCGGTGGACCCGGTGACGATGGCGACCTTGCCGGTGAACCGCTGCGGTGATCCGTCGCTCTTCACCGTCCTCCTCTCGGGTGTTCTGTCAGCCGCCGCTCCGGCTAGGGGCCGAACGATCCGACCTCGGGCACGGGCCCCGGGGACAATCCTGGCGACCGCCCTGTTGACCTGCCCAGGAAGCCGAGGCCGGGCGGGACGAGGTCACGATGGGTCCAGAGCACCAGGGCGCTCACCCCGCCCAGGTAGAGGAACACGATGAGGTACCGGATCGTCGGGGTACTGCCCCCGAACGAGCCGAATACCCCGGGCCCGACGAGGGCGAAGAGCAGGTAGATCGACAGAATGGCCGAGAACAGGAGCGTCGAGACCGAAATGAAGGCGACGGCGGCTGCGTAGCTCTGGCCGACACGCCGGGAGGGATTCGTCTCCGGCTGCGGTGAACGCGCCGCTTCCAGTCCGCGGCGGAGGTGGGCGAAAAGGAGGAAGGCACTGATGACGGTGATCAGGCCGCCGATCACGGAGGTGCGGGCCACGGAATTGGCGATCGACCCGGAGTGCTGCCCGATGAGCTGCACCAGTGCCGCGACGACCAGCGTGGAACCGAGGATGGTCGCGCCGATGGTGACGAACGACACCGCGAAGTAGTAGACGGACTGCGGTCTGCGGCCGCTCGGATCGGGATCGGCGCGATTGGCCACCACGATGATGACGAAGACGGCGACGAAGGTGAGCAGGATCAAGAGCGCGAGGACGCCAATCAAGCTTCCGGCCAGTGACGCGAGTCCGAGTCCGCCGCTCGATGTCGAGGTGATGCCCGAGCCGCCGGTCGGGTACGCCGTCGACGAGCCGCCGACGGACAGTCCACCGGGTACCGAGTTGGGGTACGTGACCCCCGAGATCAACGTTGATGCCGTACTGGTCACGATGCCACTCATGGGTGGGCCCTTCCGCCGTAGTTGCCTTCTGCTCCGGCGACGCTATCCGGCGGCGGTTCCAGCCGAGGGGATGGCCGAGTCGCCCACACCATGGGCTACGTAACCTGACCGCCGACACCCGGGCCCACTCAACGGTGCCGTTCGAACCGGGGCCGTCGGCCGGGTCCCGGGTGCATCCGACCAGGCCCCCTGGGGGTGTTCGGGAATCCGGGCCGCGGACTACGGGACTCGAACTGCCCTGTGCCGGCGTCTTTAGTCCCCGTTGTGCCGGGCCAGGTCGGGTAGCTCGAGTCCGGGGACGAGGGCGAGGCTCTGCGCCCGGCGGAGTCGGCCCAGATCACGGAGCGTCACGCTGCGGACCCCGACGACCTGGACCCATGGCGGCAGCACCGCCGCCGGGTAGCCGAACGCCAGCAACTCCTCGGGATGGGCCACCTGGCACAGCCGTGCTGCCAGGTTGACGGGTCGGCCGATGTAGTCCTCGCCGTCCATGATCAGCGCCTGTCCGTGGGCGAATCCGCCCCGCAAGGCCAGCGTGGACCCGTCGTAGCGGCCGATGAGTTCGGCGGCGGTGGCCACTGTCGGCCCGACATCGGCTCCGACGATCATGGCGCCGTCTCCCAGCCACTTGGTCACCATGACGCCCCGCCGGACCGAGATGTCCCGGGCCAGGGACCGGAACTGGCTGAGGGTGTCGATTGCCGCGTGCTCACCGTGGGCGGCGATGAACTGCGTGAATCCACACAGATCGACGAAGGCCCGGTCGACCAGGGCGATGGTCTCGGCCACCTCCCGTGGCTCCTCGACACCCCGGGTGGCCGGTGCCGTCCCGACGGCACCGCTGCCGGCACTGTCGGGCGGACCTTCCAACGCTCCGGGCTTGGAACGCCGTACCCGGACACTGCTGCCCGGCGCGGTCCTGCCCGGCGCGTTCCGTCGGGCAGGCGGCCGTCGCTCGCCATCTGCTGGGGGTGTGAGTCGGGGCATACCACTGTCCTCGAGACGAACCCCCGTCAGCTATCCAAACACATGGAGGTCGGTGACCACCGACATTTGCGTTCCCGGTTCCGTGGTTGACAGGACTCCGAATCGGTCCCGACGGACGAGGTCCCTCCGCTCAAGTGAGCGTGTGTGTCACGTCCCCGCACTCCGGGTGCGCACAGCGGTGGGTGAGCGCCACACTCCCGGGCTCGTCCGACCAGGTGTTGCCCGGCCGGAGGTGGGCACATCCGTCCCCTCCGCATCGATCCGGGACCCAGTGGACGATTCCCACGGCGTGGCCCATCATGGAGGGATGTCCATCCTGGAGTCGGAAGATCGAGACCGGTCGCCGGAGGATCGGCGTGCGGGCCATGACCTCGCCAACGAGCGGCGCAGCCGACGTGAGCTGCGGGAGCTCCTGCTGTCGACCGCCCGCGACATCCTGCGGGAGGAAGGGCTCCAGACGGCCTCGACCAACCTCACCTTCAAGAGGGTCTTCGAGCGTGTGGAGCGGACGACCGGTCGGTCGGTGACGAACGCGTCGGTCATCCGACGGGTGTGGGACAACATGGCCGACTTCCAGGCTGATGTCCTGGTCAGCATCGCAAAGGACGAGCGACGGCCGGAGCTCGGCCAGACACTCGACGCCGTGGGCCGGACGCTCCAGGAGTGCGACCTCTCTTCGGTGACCTCCCGCCAGGCCGCCCTGCAGGAGCTGTGCCGGGTCGGTGGAGAGGCCACCACCGGTGCGGCGTCGGACTCCACCCTGTGGTCGGCGTGGATCGGGGTCCTGGCCATCGCCACGACGGCACCCGATGCCGAGCAGCGGGAACGGATGATCAGCGCCCTCCTCAACGGGTTCGACGCCATGGCCTCGTACTGGGAGGGAACCTTCACGGGACTGACCGGCTATCTGGGCTTCCGGCTCCGTAATCCGAAGACGATGCGCCAATTCGCCGATGCGGTCCTGGCCTGGACCGAAGGACAGACGATCCGACAGCGGATCAGCGGAGTTGCCCCCCGGCTGTCCCTGCCCACCGGACCGGATGGTGGGATGCAGGAGTGGACGCTGTTCAGCGTCGGGCTCGAAGGTCTCGTGCTGCAGTTCTTCGAGCCGGACCCCGACTTCATCCCTCCGGATCCGTCTTCGTCACTCGTGTAGCGCTCCGGAGTGACGGTCCGGCCGTGTCCTATACCTCGGGCTGTTCGTCGGCGAGGTCCCGCAGCTTGTTCTTGAGGAGCTTGTCGAGCGTCCCGAGCGGGAACTCCTCGACGACATAGACGGCGCGGGGCACCTTGAACGCCGCCAACTTGCCGGTGCACGCCTCGATGACCTGACGCTCGAGCTCGGCCTGATCCGGTGCGTCGGGTGCGGTGATCACGAAGGCCACGACGACCTGGTCCAGCCATTCGTGCTTCTTGCCGACAACGGCGGACTGGGCGACCCCGGATACGGTGGCCACGATGTCCTCGACCTCACGGGCCGACACGTTCTCGCCACCCACCTTGATCAGGTCCTTGTCCCGCTCCTGGTAGAAGACGTTCCCTCCGGCGCCCATCTGGACCATGTCGCCCGTCTTGAACCAGCCGTCCTCGAACGAGGCGGCGTTCGCCTCGGGATTGTCGTAGTACTCGAGGAAGATCTGGATTCCCCGGGTACCCCGCATCCACAGTTCGCCGGTCTCGCCCTCGGCGCAGAGCGCACCGGTCTCCTTGTCGACCACCGCGATCTCGTAGCCGGGGGAGACCCGCCCCATGGAGCGTGTCGGCAGCAACTCGTTCGGCTTGCCGGTGATGGCGTGGGACACCAATTCGGTCATGCCGTAGGCGGCGTAGACGCTGATGCCGAACATGCGGTCGAGGTCCGGGAGGATCAGCCCGAACACCCCGACCCGCAGCTTCGTCTTCGGTCGGTCCGGCTGGCCCAGGGTGCCCATGACGAAGGGCATGAGGGAGATGTGGGTGATCTCGTGGCGCTCCACCACATCCCAGAATCGGCTGGTTGACCACTTCGGCGTGAGCACGGCGGTGGCGCCGACGCCCAGGACCGGGAAGAACGACCAGCTCTGCGCATTGACGTGGAAGAAGGGCAGGTAGATCAAGTAGCGATCGTCCGGGCCGAGGTCGATGTTGCGTGACCCGAGCCGGCTGGCCCAGATGGCGTTGGCGTGGGTGTGGACCACGGCCTTGGGCTTGTTGGTCGTGCCCGACGTGAACATGATCCCGAACGGCAGGAGCGGCTCGGCCGGGCGTCCCGGCCAGGCCTCGGCCTCGCCGAACAGGTCGTCGAAGGAGTCGAGATTGAGTCCGGACAGATCGGCCGCCGTCGGATCGTCGGCGTCCTCGCCGGTCACAGCTACCCACTGGAGGTCCGGACCGGCAGCGACCACCATCGACGCGTACCTCGGCTGGGTGATGGCCGCGACGCACTGGGACTTGTCGATGAAGTAGGCGATCTCCGCGGCAACCGACTTGGTGTTCGTGGTCACGCCGACCGCGCCCACGGTGGCGCAGGCGAGCCACCCCAGTACGAGCTCCGGACAGTTGTCGGCGTGGAGGAGCACCTTGTCGCTCTTGTGAACACCCCGCTCGATCAGCCCGGCGGCGAGTCGATGGGTGTCTTCGAGCAGCTGTCGGTAGGTCCAGGTGCGGCCGGCGCCGGTCGGGGGCTCCCAGATGAGCACCGGATGGTCGGGACGATGCTCGGCCCAATGGGCGAGGAGCCAGGGGATGTCCTGGCCGTGCATCTGGAATTCGTTCAGTGGGTCGCGGTCCATCGGCTCAGTATGTCCGACCAGCCGGGTGCCCGGGGCTCCACCGCGGGGAGTCGGCAGCCACCGGAGTGCGCTCCCGCCGGAGCAGCGACCGGCTCAGAGCGCCGTGGTGACTCGAATCCGGAGGCTCCGATGTCGTCCGGTCCGAAACCCAGCATCCAGACCGCTCGCGTGGCGAACGGGTCAGGCCTGCAACCCGTCCCACGACCAGTGCGGGATGCGCAGGCCCGGGGGAACGTCGTCAGGTGACCGGTGGAACTCGGACATCGACGTCTCCGTGGCCCACTCGAAGTAGTCGTGGAGCACCATCCGGACCGGCTGCTCCTCGGTGAGTCCGACATCGTCCATCGCCAGGTCGAAGCAGGCCACGGCTCGGCGGTCCATCTGCTCGTGGGGCCCTTTGCCGCTGTGCATCCGGACGACCGCGGTCTCGTCACCCAGCTGGCTCGAGAAGGTGGACGGCCCACCGAGTGCCTCGGCCCAGTACGCGGCCAGGCGTTCCGTGTGCTGGGGGTGGAATCCGTGGCTGAAGGCGTGGCTGACCACCTCGTCGGCCAATACCCGGGCGTGCCAGGCAGCAGCCAACTGCAGGAGGCCGTCGGCGCCGCCCGCCACCTCGTAGACACTGCGCATGGACCACGTTCGCGCTTGGCACGGATGCGGGCAAGGACTCCCGGGCCCGGGAAGGCGGTGACGGGATCGACCGCCCTGCCCGTTGGATGACGATCCGGGCCCGGTGTGCGAACCCGAGCGGCATGGAATCATGGCCGGATGACGTACGCATTCGACCCCGAACTGGCCGCGCTCGCCGAGCTCATCCCGGTGAGCGATCTGACCGACGTGGAGGAATCCCGCCGGTGGCTCGAGGAGTTGATCGCTCCGATGAACGATGGAGTCGACACGACCGGCGTCGCCATCCACGATCGGGAGATCCCCGGGCCGGACGGTCCGGTCCCCGTGCGGGTCTACGCACCTGCGCAAGACGGTCCGGAGGGAGGACGGCCGGCCCTGCTCGATATCCATGGGGGAGGATTCGTGGTGGGCAGCATCGCCATGGAGCATGGGTTGGCGGTCCAGGTCGCCCGCGACCTCGGGGTCGTCGTCGTTGCCGTCGAGTACCGCCTCGCCCCCGAGTACCCGTTCCCGGCTGGCCTGGAGGACTGCTACGCGGCGTTGGGTTGGATGCAGGACAACGCACCCGAGTTGGGGATCGACACCGGGCGAATCGGCGTAGGCGGACAGAGTGCGGGTGGTGGGCTCACGGCGGCGACCGCCCTCCTGGCCCGGGACCGCAAGGGTCCCGCGGTGTGCTTCCAGTTCCTCGGGATCCCCGAACTCGACCACCGACTCGAGACCACGAGCATGCGGACCTTCGTCGACACCCCGATGTGGCACCGGGCCAATGCCGAGCTGAGTTGGCGGTACTACCTCGGTCCCGACGTAGGAGCCGTGTCGCCGTATGCGTCGCCCGCCATCGCGCCCGACCTCCGGGGCCTTCCGCCGGCGTACGTGACGACGATGGAGTTCGATCCGCTGCGTGATGAGGGCATCACCTACGCGCTGCGCCTGATGGAGGCCGGCGTTTCCGTCGAACTGCACACGTTTCCGGGCACCTTCCACGGATCGGCCGCCGTCACCGGTGCCGCGGTGTCCCGCCGGGCCCATCAGGAACTCCTCGTGGCCCTCGGCCGGGGGTTGGGCGTCAAGCAGGCGTAACGACTCTGTGCTGCCACGCCAGCAACTGACATGTCGACTGACGTGGTGGCCGGCCGAGGCCCGGAGCGAGCCCGAGTCGACCGACACAGCCCCCGGGGTGCCGGCCGACCCAGAACCAGAGGTGCAATATGGTGGCGGAACCCTGCTCGACATCCCTGACAACTTCCATTGTGGGCCGATTCTGATGGCCCACTAGAGGAATTGGTCCTTACCGCATCGATCGTTCGCCGGCGTGTCACGGAGTGCAGGGCCGGTGCGATTCCGGCCACCTCCGTCGAAGGGAGCCCCGGAGTCGTAGTCCGGGCGGCACGGGCGGATGACCTGCCAGACTTGGCCCCGAGCGACCGGGCACCTCCGACGGGTCCCGGTCATGGAGAAGGGCGGCATCATGTCGGGTGTCTTTGTAGTGACGGACAGTTCATCCGACCTCACGACGGACGAGGTGGCGACGCTCGATGTCGAGATCGTCCCACTCACCGTGCGCATCGGTGCCGACGAGTTCGTCGACGGTCGGGATCTCAGCGTCGAGGAATTCTATCGACGGATGGCGGCATCGGACGAGCTCCCGCAGACCGCCTGTCCGTCGCCGGGTGCGTTCGAGGAGGCGTTCCGAGGTGCGGCGGACGCCGGTGCCGACGCTGTGGTGTGCATCACCATCTCGAGCGATCTGTCGAACACGTTGCAGTCGGCGCAGACGGCCGCCGTCGGATTCGAGGGACGGCTACCCATCCGCGTGATCGACTCCAAGTCGGTCTCGAGTGGGCTCGGAACCCTGGTCCTGGAGGCGGGAGCAGCGGCCAGAGCCGGCGACGGCCTGGAGGCGGTGGTGAGCAGCGTGGAGGGGATGATCACTCGGACCCATGTATTCGCCACGCTCAACACGCTGGAGAACCTGAAGAAGGGTGGCCGCATCGGGGGAGCGAAGGCGATGGTGGGCTCGATGCTGTCGGTCAAGCCCCTGATCGACATCACGGGTGGCGTCGTCCGCGAGGCCGGTAAGGCACGAACCCGCAGGCGGGCTATGCAGATGCTGTACGAGCAGATGATCGGGGCGGGATCGGTCGACCACGTCGCCGTCATGAACGGAGAGGCCGCCGACATCGACGAATTCCTCGCGCTGATCGCTCCGCACTTCCCGCGTGACTCGATTCGGGTCGGCGTCCTGGGTGCGGTGATCGGGTCCCATGGAGGAGCCGGGATCCTGGGAGTCAGCTGGGTGGACCCGGACTGACCGTCCGGCGCGCCGACGACCGGATGCGAACCAGTGGGCGACGCGGCCATGAGGGCTGTGGCCGTGCATTCCCGGAACTCCGATCGTTACCCGAGTGCCTCGAAGTCGGGCAGGTCGGCTTCGAGCGCGCTCCGAAATGCGTCCATCGCGGACTGCCGGGCCCGGAGCTTGGTCTGCGTGTAGGCCCGGACATCGAGTGTCGCCAGTCGCACTCCAAGTTCAAGACCGGCCTCAGCGAGCGCATCCGGGGCGACGACCTGATCGAGGAATCCAGCCTCGACGGCGTTGGACGGTGAGAACACTTCGGCCAGCAGGGTCGCCCTCGTGAATGCGGCCGGTGTGAGCCGTTGCCGCAGGATCTCGATGGCAGCACGCGGCATGGTCAGGCCGATGGCCACCTCGTTGGCCGTGATCTTGTAGGTCCCGGCTGCACCGACTCGAACGTCAGCGGACAGGAGCACGAACGCGCCCATGGCGATGGCATGTCCGGTACAGGTGGCGATGACGGGCCTGGGGAAGGTGAGGAGGCGCTCGGCGAGGTCGAATCCTCCGCGGAGCATCGCCGAGGCCTGCGGGCCGCCGGATCGGAGGATGGCGAGATCGAAGCCACCGGAGAAGAATCCTGCTCTCCCGCGCAGGAGAACGACGGACCTCTCCGCCGCCGCGCCGTCCAGCGCGGCGTTGAACTCCGACTGCATGGTGGGGGACAGGACATTGGCCTTGCCGTCGTCCATGGTGATGATCGCCACCGGACCGTCGATGTCACACGTCACGAGATCTGCCATGACCACAGTCTCCCAGGTGTCGTGGCGGAGAAATGGGGAGGAGACTCTGGTGACGACCTCGTCCGACCCCATCCCGGATCGACGGCGAGCCCGTGGGTCCGTGGGTTCCGGTGTCGATTGCCCTACAGGCGGTGCACCCCGGTTCAGAGTGTCCAATTGGCGGGCACGGTGATCGTCGATCCGCTCTCGAGGTATTCGTCGACAATCTGGTCAGCCCTGCGTAGACGGCCACCGAGCTCGTTCCGGATCTTGAATGCCACAGAAGGCGCCGTCTCCTGGAGCGAACGGAACTCGCTCCTGGACAGGACGAGGAGCTCCATGTCGGAGGCGGCGTACACGGTCGCGGTGCGGCTTCCGCCGTCGAGGAGTGCCAGCTCACCGAAGAACGAACCGGGTCCGTACTGCGCGAGCTCCCGCTCATTGCGGGCGGCGATCGCCGTCCCCGAAACGACAATGAAGAACTCGCTTCCCGGTTGGCCCTGGAGTGTGAGGACGGTGCCTTTGTCCACGGCGGTCGGCGTGGTCAGCGAACTGATCCGCCGCAGTTCCTCCCGCGTGCAATTGGAGAACAGTCCGACACTCTTGAGCAGGGTCATCCGTTGGTCTCTGGTGTAACGATTGGCCGCCATGGGATCGCCCTCCCTGTCGATCATGATGACGAGTGGATGGGCGGCCTATGGGCAAATCCAGGCCGTGATGGACCCGACGCGGAGCCTCAGAGAACCGCCCGGCCGGCAGGGCTGCACCTCGGAGACCGGCACTGCCGGTCGGGTGCGAATGCCGCCACCCGGGTCCCTCGCGTACCCTGATCAGGTGGATCCATACGGAGTCAGGCGCGGTGACCTATGACCACAGTTCGAGCGTTGCAGACTGTCGGCACGTCGGGACGCGTCCGATGGAAGTCGGTCATCGTCCCGGTAGCCCTGGTCGCACTCGTGGTGTCGTGGGTGTCGGCCTCGGCCGTCGAACCGGGAATGGCCGCTGCGGCACCGGTTGCCCACTCGGCCCCGGCGGGCTGGGCCCGACCAAATGTGGTCGGACTTCCGGCCGGTTGGACGCAGACGTGGTCGACCGGCGTACTCCCCGACACCGGTCAGCCGATCGCCCTGTCGTCTCCCGTGCTCGCCGATCTCGATGGTCAGCCGTCGGTGGTGGTCGGTGATCGACGGGGATACGTCTACGCCTACCACCTGGACAGTCAGTCCCCATCCGGCACGTCGGTGATCGGCTGGCCGACCACCGACGGCAGTGGGCCGATCGACTCGACCCCGTCGACCATTCCGGCCCCCGGGGGCCTGGACACCGTCCTGATCGGTTCGGGTAACGACTTCAACCCGATCTCCGGCGGCTACCAGGCCTTCCTCGCGTCGGGAGCCCGCAAGTGGTTCACGCCGGTGGTCAATCCGCCCTCGGACACGGCACCGGCGGGGGGCGTCCAGGCCGGGATCGCGGTCGGCCAGCTCGGCCCGGGCCAGCTCGACGCTTTCGCCGGCTCGCTCGGCCAGGTCTCCTACGCACTCGGCGCCGCATCCGGCGCCCCGCTGACCGGATGGCCCTTCTTCAACTCGGACAGCACCCATTCCACCGCGGCCCTGGGCGATCTCTACGGGACCGGACAGACCGAGATCGTCGACGGTGGTGACCAGACGACCGGGAGCGGACGTGGTCAGTCCTATACCGACGGCGGTCACGTGCGGATCCTGACCGGCCAGGGCAATCAGGCCTGCCGGGCCGACACCGACCAGGTCGTCGACTCGTCCCCTGCCGTGGGCGGGTTCCTCTCGGGAGGTGCCACCGGGATCGCCGTGGGGACCGGCCTGTTCTTCCCCGGTGCCTCGGCTACGAACACGGTCAAGGCGTACGACACCCGGTGCCGGCTCCGCTGGTCGGCGCCACTCGACGGGAGCACGTTCTCCTCGCCGGCGCTGTCCGACGTGCTCGGGAACGGGACCCTCGACGTGGTCGAGGGGACCGACCAGGGCACCGGGGGCTCCGGCTCGGTGTGGGTCCTGGACGGGGCCACCGGACAGACCGTGTGGAAGGCGACCGACATCGGGCGCATCATCGGCTCCGTGGTCACCGCCGACCTGACGGGTGCCGGCTACGCCGACGTCATCGTCCCCACCATCAGCGGCACCCTGGTCTTCGACGGCCGGTCCGGCGCCCAGATCGCCACCCTCAGTCCGTTCCTCGGACTGCAGAACTCCCCACTGGTCACCGAGGACCCGAATGGCACCATCGGCATCACCCTGGCCGGGTACGTCGCCGGGGCCCCCGGGGGCCTCGGCCAGATCGACCACTACGAGATCGCCGGGTCGAACGGGGCCCGGGCCGTCGGGCCCGGCACCTGGCCCATGTTCCACCATGATCCGCAACTGACCGGCAACGCCGGGGGAATCACGCCCCGGGGGTCGGTCGCCCCCTGCGACCTGCCCGCCGCCGTCGTACCCGGATACGTCCTGTCGGCATCGGACGGCGGGGTGTTCACCTTCCCGGGCAACCGGCCGTTCTGCGGCTCGACGGGCAACGAGCGGCTGACCCAGCCCATCGTCGGCATGGCCGTGGCCCCGGCCTCCGGTGGGTACTGGGAGGTGGCGGCCGACGGGGGCATCTTCGCCTTCGGCGGGGCCGGCTTCTTCGGATCGATGGGAGGCAAGCAGCTGAATTCGCCGGTGGTGGGCATGGCTGCCACTCCCGACGGTGGCGGGTACTGGGAGGTGGCCAGGGACGGCGGTGTCTTCGCCTTCGGTGACGCCCAGTTCCTCGGGTCGGTCGGCGGGGAGCCGCTCAACCGACCGGTGGTGGGGATCTCGTCCACAGCCGACGGCAAGGGGTATCGGATGGTGGCCGCCGACGGCGGGATCTTCACCTTCGGCGATGCGCCCTACGCCGGGTCGACGGGCGGCCAACGGCTGAATGCGCCCATCGTGGCGACGGTCAACGATCCCGACACCGGGGGCTACTGGGAAGTGGCCGCGGACGGCGGGGTCTTCTCCTACGGCGGGGCGCGCTACTTCGGCTCCACGGGCGGCTCGCCCCTGGCCGCCCCCATCGTGGGCATGGCGGAGACCAGCAACGGCAGCGGTTACGAGCTGGTGTCCTCCGACGGCGGTGTGTACGCGTACGGGAGCGCACCGTTCTTCGGATCGATGGGTGGGAAGCCGCTGCACATGCCGGTCGTCGCCATGGTGGGTTCCTGAGCCGTTCCGCGGCCACCGCCCGACCGGCGGGCGCTCACCACCCAGCGCGTTACGGCCCCGACCCGGTCCGGTCGCCCACCATCGCCGGCTGCCGTCTCGGGTGGGTGTCCCCGCTCCCTGCCGCCTGAACCTACCGGAGGATGAGGTGGGTGTCGCCGAACTCGTGCCACAGGTAGTCGGCCTCGACGGCGGCACGGTAGGACGCGCTCAGGACGGCGCGGCCGGCGACGGCCTCGAGCATGAGGAGATGGGACGTCTCGGACTCGTGCCACCCGGTAAGCATCCCGTCGACCACGCGCACCCCGCGCTCGGGCGTGATCACCAGGTCGGTCCAGCCGTCCAGCGTCCGGACGTGGCCGGTACCGTCGTCCGCCGACTCGAGCGCCCGGACCACCGTCGTCCCGATGGCGATGACCCGTCCGCCTCGCCGGTGGGTGGCGTTGACCCGGTTGGCCGTCCACGTCGGCACCCGGACCCGTTCCGCATAGGGCAGCTCGTCGGCCTCCAGCGAGGCCACGCCGGTGTGGAGAACGACCGGGGAGACGGCCACTCCCTTGGCCACCAGGCGGGTGATCACGTCGGGGGTGAACGGCCGGCCGGCGCTGGGCATCTCGGCGCTCCCGGGCTCGGTGGCATACACGTTCTGGTAGTAGCTGATGGGCCATCTCCGCTCGACGTAGTCGTAGGTGATCGGTCGCCCGTGCACCACCAACCAGGACGGTGCCGGCTCAGGGAAGTGCACGTCGGCGACCCACAACCGGTGGCTGTCCCGGAGGGGCTCGAGCAGCTCGAGCGATGCGCCGCCGACCAGGTCCATCGATCGGGGTGGGTCCTCGCCGCTCCATCGCTCGGTGGTCCGTCCGACCGCCCGGCGGGGCTCGACGGCCCAAAGGTCCCCGTCGAGTCGGGTGGACAGGTGGATCACCGTGTCGGGTGCGGAGTCCGGGTCGACATCGATGGCGGCTGGGATCGTGCCGGACGTGTTCACCACCACCAGGTCGCCCGCCTGCAGGAAGAGCGGCAGCAGGGTGAAGGTGCTGTGGACGAGGTGCCCGGTGTCGCGGTGGGCGACAAGCATCCGCACCGCGTCCCGGGTGAGCCCGCGGGCCTCCGGTGGTTCAGAGGCCTCGAGGCCCGGTCGGAACTCGAAGGCCAGCCGGTCGGCGTTCACGGCGCCACCTTGGCCAGCAGGTCGGCAGCGCGGATCCGCCCGCTCGGCGGTCGCATGGCCAGGAGCACCAGCAGGGCCGGAGCGACCGTGTCGGGCAGGGGCCGGTCCGAGATGTCCTCGCCCGGGAAGGCGGCCTGGTGCATCTCGGTCCGCAGGTCGCCAGGGTCGAACCACCAGATCCGCACGCCGGGTACCTCGACGGCCAGCACGTTGCTCACCTGCTCGAGCGCCGCCTTGCTCGCCCCGTAGGTCCCCCAGCCCTGGTAGGCCTCGACGGCGGCGTCCGACGTGACGTTCACCACCGCCCCGTCGCTCACCTCGAGCAGGGGGAGGGCCGCCTGGGTCAGGGCCAGGGGCGCGGCCGCGTTGGTCCGGACCACGTCGACCAGGACCTCGGGGTCCACGTCCCGCAACCGGGGGAGGGGCGACGGCCCGAGGGTGCCGGCGTTGTTGACGAGCAGGTCGAGCCGGCCAAGCCGACGTGCCGCATTCATCAGCACCTGGCGGTGGGTCGGGTCGGTCACGTCCCCGGGCACGGAATGCAAGTGGGGGCCGAGCCGACGGGCGGCTTCTTCGAGGGACGGTCGGTCGCGTCCGTCGGTGATGACGTCCCAGCCTGCATCCACCAGGACGCCGGCCAGTGCCAGGCCGAGTCCTCGGGATCCTCCGGTGATCAGTGCGGTGCTCATGGCGGTACGGTATTCCTTGAAGTTCACTTCAAGTCAAGGGAAAGTTCGATGGCCAACCAACTGACGATCGGCGAGGTGGCGGAGCGGTCCGGGGTGGCCCAGTCGACACTCCGGTACTACGAGCGGGAGCTGCTCATCGAGGCAGCCCGGTCGACCGGCGGCCAGCGCCGCTACCACCGGGACGTGCTCCGCCGCATCGCCTTCATCCGCGCCGCCCAGCACGTCGGCCTCACCCTGGAGGAGATCAAGCAGTCCCTCGGCTCGTTGCCGAGCGCCCGGACGCCGACGGCCGCGGACTGGAAGCGGCTGTCCCAGTCCTGGCGGCCCCGGCTCGACCGGCGCATCGCCGAGCTCGAGCGGCTACGGGACCGCCTCGACAGCTGCATCGGGTGCGGCTGCCTGTCGCTGAAGGTCTGCCTGCTCTCCAACCCGGACGACGTGGCCGCCTCGTTGGGGTCCGGGCCGCAGTGGCTCCTCGACCCCTCCTGACCCCTCCTGACCCCTCCTGATCTGTGGCGTCGGGCGTCGGGTCCCCGGGTTCCCTAGGTTGTGGGCCGACCGCAGCGACGCTGCCGGACGACGGGAGCCTGCACATGGGGGGACACGCGACACCAGAAGGGGCATCGGTGGGACGGTCGCCGCGACGGAACGGGCGGGATCGTCGGATCGCCTGGCTGGTCACCGGCGCGGTGGCGCTGTGTGCCGTGGCCTGCTCGACCGGTACGGGTGGATCGTCCTCGCCCTCGACCACCGGGGGCCCGGGATCGACCGGGACGGCGGCGCCTCCCGCGACCCGACCCGCTGGCCCGGCGGCGGACCTGTCCCAGGAGCTCACCGGTGGGAACGGCGTCTTCATGGGGGCGGCCACCAGCGAGAGCCTGCAGGGCACGGGATACGTCCAGCACGAGTACGTCGCCACCGGCACGGCCACGTCGTACCGGGCGGTCGGCGGCCTCCCGGGTGACGGCCGCTGGACCTTCGTCCCCGACACCACGGCGGCCTACCGGACCCGGGTGCTCATCCGGCGGCCGGCGAGCCCCGCCCGGTTCAGCGGCACGGTGGTGGTGGAATGGCTGAACGTGAGCGGCGGGGTCGACGCCGATCCGGAGTACGCCAGCCTGCGCGAGGAACTGCTGCGCCAGGGAGACGTCTGGGTCGGCGTGTCGGCCCAGAAGATCGGCGTGTCGGGTGGTCCGGTGCTGGTGTCGGTCCCGGGCACGTCCAGCGTGACCGGAAAGGGCCTGGTGGCGATCGCCCCGGCCCGCTACGGGTCACTCGTCCACCCCGGCGACGGCTACTCGTTCGACATGTACACCCAGGTGGCTCGGGCCATCCGGGCCGGGGGACCCGCCATGGGTGGGTTGAAGCCGACGCGGGTCCTGGCCGCCGGCGAGTCGCAGTCGGCCATCGCGCTCACCACCTACATCAACGGGGTGCAGCCCCTCACCCATGCCTTTGACGGGTTCTTCGTCCACAGCCGCGCCTCGGTGCCCCTCCCCCTCGTCGGCCCAGGCCAGTACGCCGACCTCAGCTCGGCGATCACCGGGCTGAAGCCGACCATCCTGCGGACCGACACCGACGTCCCCACCCTCGACATCCAGGCGGAGTCCGACGTCACGGGCGTCCTCGACTCGGTGGCAGCCCGACAGCCGGACACCTCCCGGTTCCGGCTGTGGGAGGTGGCCGGCACCTCTCACGCCGACGTGCACCTGCTCGGGTCGACCACCTCGTCGATCGACTGCGGCGTCCCGATCAACAACGGGCCCATGCACCTGGTGGCCAAGGGGGCGCTGGCCGCGCTCGTCACGTGGGTGCGAACCGGTACCACGCCACCGGTGGCGCCTCGCCTGGAGGTGACGTCCGGGAGCTCCCCGCACGTCCAACGGGACGGGGACGGCATCGCACTGGGTGGCATCCGCACCCCTCCGGTCGACGTGCCCGTCGAGGTGCTCTCCGGGGTGCCGGGGCCGAACCCGGCATTGCTCTGCCTCCTGCTCGGGTCGACGACGCCCCTGCCGGCGGCCCGGATCGCCGCCCTCTACCCGTCACGATCCCTCTACCTCCAGCGCTACGCCGCCGATTCGACCAGGACCATCCGGGCGGGGTTCGTGCTGGCGGCCGATCGCCCGGCGCTCCTCGCCTTCGCCGACCCGTCCAAGGTGCCCGCCTGACCGCCTGACCGGTCCGGTCAGTCCTCGAAGGCCACCGACCGCTCGAGGTCGAGATCGGCCGCGTCGGCCTGGGCCATGGCCGGTCGCCACATCACGACCACGACCACCACGAGGCCCAGGGCCAGGAAGATCGCCGACCCCCGCAGGGCCGTCGCCACACCGTGGGCCAGTTCCTGCTTGGCCATCGAGGTCGTCGACCCATGGGTGGACCGGGCAGGGGCGTGGCTGGCCGACGCGAACACGGTGACCAGGATGCCGAGCCCGAGGGAGGCGCCGAGCTGCTGGGCCACGTTCACCAGGCCCGAAGCGGCACCGGCGTCCTCGGGGGCCACCCCGGCCACACCCGCCGTGGTCAGCGGGGTGAGTGCGGTCCCGATGCCGGTCCCGAGGAGCAGCATGGGCAGGGCGATCGTCGGGAAGTAGTGGCTGTCCGGGGTGATGCGGCTGAGCAGCACCATGCCGCCCAGGGCCACCGACACCCCGCCGGCCAGGAGGCGCATGTTGCCGACCACCGGGCCGATCCGCGGGGCGATGCGGGCCGCCGCGAACATGACCGCGGTGACGGGCAGGAACGCCAACCCGGCCTGGAGGGCGCTGTAGCCGAGGACGCCCTGGAAGAACTGGGTCAGGAAGAAGAACATGGCGAACATCCCGCTGACCACCAGCATTCGCACGCCGTACGAGCCGGCACGCTCCCGGTCGGCGAAGAGGTGGAGCGGCGTGATCGGCTGCTCGGCCCGCCGCTCGTTGAGCACGAAGGCCACCAGCAGCACGGCGCCGGCCACGAACGACACGACGGTGCCCGGGTCGGACCACCCGGCTGACGCCGCCCGCACGAAGCCGTAGACCAGGGCGGTCATGCCGAGGGTGGACGTGATCGCCCCGGCCAGATCGAAGTGACCGCGCGTGCGCTCGGACTCGGGCAGGTACCGGGGGGCGAGGGCGATCAGCACGATGCCGATCGGGACGTTGATGAACAGGGCCCACCGCCAGGACACCCAGCTGGTCAACATGCCACCGAGCACCAGGCCGATGCTGCCGCCCCCGCCGGCCACCGCGCTGTAGGCGCCGATGGCCCGGGCCCGCTCGGGGCCCTCGCGGAAGCTGATCTGGAGCAGGGCGAGAGTCGAGGGTGCGGCGATGGCGGCACCGATGCCCTGGAGCGCCCGCGCGGCCAGCAGCCACGAGGACGACTGGGCCAGCCCACCGAGCAGCGAGGCGACGGTGAAGAGGGCGATCCCGACCACGAACACCCGTCGCCGGCCCAGGATGTCGCCGGCCCTGGCCCCGAGCAGCAGGAAACCGCCGAAGGTCAGCGTGTAGGCGCTCTGCACCCAGGACAGCCCTGTGGCCGAGAACCCCAGTGCCGCGTGGATCTTGGGCAGGGCGGTGATGATGATCGTCGCGTCGAGGATGATCATCAGGTAGGTGGCCAGGATGATGGACAGGACCAGGGCCGGGTGGGGTGCCCGGCGGGTGGATCCGGTGGGTCGTCCCTGTTCCGGGACGCGTTCGATCAAGGTGGATGACATGTGGTCACTCCGTTCGACGGGGGGTGGATGAGGCGCTAAAGTGGAGGCATCCTCCACAAGGTAGTGGAGGGGCTCTCCGGTTAGTATACGGAGGGTGCCTCCGCTTTGCAATCCGAGCACGAGAATGCAGCCATGACCAGCACAGAGACCATTCCGGACGTACGGTCCCAGCGACCCAAGCGGGCCGATGCGCGGCGCAACTACGAAAAGCTCATCGGTGCGGCGCGCGAGGCGTTCACCGAGGAGGGGGGATCGGCGTCCCTCGAGGAGATCGCCCGGCGGGCCGGCGTCGGGATCGGGACGCTCTACCGGAACTTCCCGACCCGCCAGGACCTCCTCGAAGCGGTCTACGTCGAAGAGGTCGAAGCGGTGTGCCAGACGGCCGAGGAGCTCCTGGGCGAGCCCCCGTGGGAGGCGCTCGTGGCGTGGCTCCACCGGTTCCTCGCCTACATCGTCACCAAGCAGGCGCTGGCCCAGGAGCTGTTCAGCTACCTCGGCCACGACGCCGACGTCTTCCGCGGCTGCCGCACGGCGTTCTACGCGGCTGGAGACAAGCTGCTCGTGCGGGCCCAGGAGGCGGGCGTGGTGCGCACCGACGTGTCGATCAACGACGTGGTGATGCTGGTCGCCGGGATCTCGAAGATGCCGTCCACCTCGCCTGAGCAGATCACCCGCATCCTCGACATCGCGCTCGAGGGCCTGCGGGCAACGGCTCCGGCCAGCGACGCCGCCGACCGGTAGGCACGCGGCGGTCCTACCGCCAGTCCGACCGGCGGGTCATCCGGCCTCGGGTGTACCTCCGTCGTTCCGTCCCTCGTCGTCCCGTCCTCCGTCAACCCCGCTCCCGTGGCGACGGAGCATCGAGATGCTCAGGGCGAGCATGACGAACCCGAGCCCGATGTAGGCGCCGAAGGCGACGACGTTCCACGACCGGCCGTGGTAGGTCGTGAAGGTGAGGACCACCCACACGGTGACGGCGTTGCAGGCGGCGACGACCAGGCTCACCCAGCCGAGCCAGCGTGGTGCCCCGAGCTCGGCCCGCAAGATGGCCAGCCCGATAGCCACCAGGAATACACCGGTCAGGACCGCACTGGCGCCGTAGAGCACGGTGTTGCAGTCGGCCAGCAGGCGGACGACGGTGGGGTCCGGAATGCCCGGTGGCTGTCCGACCATGAAGGCCAGCAGGGCGATGGGCATGGCGGCCACGGCGGCCAGCACGGCGGCGGCCACCCCGCCGCCGAGCACCATCGGTCCCACCGTGGTGCCACCGGGTTCGACCCGGTGCATGCGGGAGTAGAGGAACCCGGCGAACCACACCAAAAGCGCGGCCGCCACCAGGCCGAAGATCATGCCGGTCTGCAGGGCCACCCGATGTGCGTGGGCCCAGGCCACCGTCGCCGCCGGAGGGCCGTCGATGCGGGGCTGCTGCGGGTAGATGAATCCGGCCAGTAGCTCCAGGACCGCGAAGGCCGCCCCCGTCGACGCGCCGATCGTCCCGAGCCGTCGATCACTCATGCTGCCTCCTGATCCCCCATCGCTTCTGCACACTAAGCAGCCGCCGGACCGGGGGTCGGGATGTCCCCGGAGGTCCGGTTGCCCACCGGACCGGCCCGGACCGACGGGCAGGGCCCGGTGTACCGTGGCCCATGCCCACCGTCCTGATCACCGGAGCCTCGCGTGGGATCGGCCGGGCCTCCGCCTTCCGGCTGGCGGCCGGCGGTTGGGACGTCATCGGCGCCGTGCGCAAGGAGTCGGACGGCGAGTCGCTCATCGAGGGCTCCGGCGGAGGGATCACCCCGGTGTTGCTCGATATCACCGATGCCGACCAGATCGCCGGGCTCGACACCGCGCTGCCCGCCAGGCTCGACGCGGTGGTGAACAATGCCGGGATCGTGGTGGGCGGGCCGGTCGAAGGGGTCCCCGTCGCCGAGTTCCGGCGCCAGCTCGAGGTCAACCTCATCGGCCAGGTGGCGGTCACTCAGGCCGTCCTTCCGCGGATCCGCGAGGCCCGGGGCCGCATCGTCTTCGTCTCGTCGCTCAGCGGCTGGATCTCCTCGCCCATGGTGGGCCTCTACTCGGCATCCAAATTCGGTCTGGAGGGCATGGCCGACGCCTTGCGGCTCGAACTGCGGCCATGGCGCATCCCGGTAGTCCTGGTCGAGCCCGCCCAGACCGACACGGACATGTGGCGGAGTGCCGAGGAGCAGCTCGAGGACGCCGTGGCCACGCTGTCCCCGGAACACCGGCGGCTCTACGCCAAGCACATCGAGGGCCAGCGCAAGTCGATCCCCAAGGGCCAGAAGGCGGCCACACCGGTCGAGGGCGCGGCCGCCGTCATCGAACAGGCCCTGACGGCAAAGCGGCCCCGTGCCCGCTACGTGGTGGGCACCGCTCCGAGGATCATGGGCGCGATGGCCCGCGTGGTGCCCACCCCGATCATGGACAGGGTGCTGCGGTCCATGGGGGGCGTCCCCCGTAAACCCTGAACCGGGTCGACCGCGCACCTCGCCATCAGGGGGTGTCGACGAAGCGCAGCGACCCCGGCGTGGTGAGCAGCTCACCAGTCTCGAGGTAGGTCTTGAGCCCGGACAGGATCATGGGCCACCCGCCGAACAGCTCGTCGTTGGCGCCCTCGCGCAACTCGTCGTGGACGAGGGTCAGGCGACAGGAGTCGCCCACCGGCTCGATCTCCCACGTGACCCGTGAGGAGCCCTCGGCGGCCACCTCGTCGCTCCACCTCGCCGTCATGGTGTGGACCAGGCGCCTCGGCGGGTCGGCTTCGAGGACGACCCCGTCGGCCAGGACGCCGGGCCCCTCGGCGGACAGCTCGATCGTGGCGCCGGGCGTCCACGCCGAGTGGGCGGCGGCGCCGAAGTTGTACTTGGCGCGGGTCTCCGGGTCGGTGATGGCGTCCCACAGGCGCTCAGGGGTGGTGCGGATGTACAGCTCGTAGACCTTCTCCATGGTGCGCTCCATATCTGCTTTCAGACCGCTGAGCCCCGCGGCCCAGGGTTCGGTGTACTTGCTCACCCACCGGTCGTGGACGAGCCGGATCGGAACCGGGTTCAAGAAGTGGCGCTTCTCACGACCGTGTCGCCTGGAGACCACCAGCCCGGCCCCTTCCAGGAGCTTGAGGTGCTTCATGACCCCGAAGCGGGTCATGGCGAAGCGGGCCTCGAGCTCGGTCAGTGTCTGCCCGTCGTGTCGGAAGAGCTCGTCGAGCAACTCCCTCCGGGTGGGGTCGGCCAGCGCCTTGAACACCGGGTCCATGGAGCGAGGATATGTGCCCCAAAGAGTCACATGTCAAGGGGTCCCGGTGGACATCGGGGGTATCCCATCGGCACGCTTCGGGGACCGTCGACCGAGGCGACACCGGCGCCGGGTGGGGGATGACCGGAGGGTAGCGACCCGGGTGCGTCGGCCGGTGGGTCGGCCGGTGGGTCGGCCAACGCGGATGATTCCCGACCCTGCACTACCGTTCGGGGACGACGTCCGTCGACAGGGAGGAGCGCGCATGTCGGCACTCATGCTGTTGGCCAGCAACGGCGGGACCTATGTGGGTGGCCTGCTCGGCTTCGTCCTGTGGGTCGTGATCCTGGTGTGGATCTACAACATCGCCAGGCGCAAGGGGCGCCACACGTTGGGGTGGCTGGTCCTCGGATTCTTCTTCTCGCTGCTCACCCTCATCGTCATCCTGCTGCTGCCGTCGAAGCGGACGACCGACAAGGTGAGCTGAGTCCGGGCGACGGCCCGGTCCCCATGCGCACACGGGTCGGACCCGGCGGAAGTCTCAGACCGTCGTCGGGATGCGCAGCGGAGCGCCGGTGGTCCATAGATGGGAGAACACGTCGCGGTAGGCGCGCCATGCGCTGGCCTCGGTGTAGCTGATCGACTCGTCGTCGCAGAACGACCGGACCAGCGCCCGGGCCCGCTTGAGGTTGGCCCGGGGCATCGTCGGGAAGAGGTGGTGCTCGATCTGGGCGTCGAGCCCGCCGACCATGAAGCCGGTGACCAGGCGTTGGCGCAGATTCCGTGAGGTGAGCACCTGTCGGCGCAGGTAGTCGAGGTCGTCGGTCGTTGCCGGGACCGGCATGCCCACGTGATTGGTGAGGAAGCTCGCCCCGAGGTAGAAGCCGAACGCCGTCTGGGTGATCAGGACGAACACCACGGCCTGCCACACCCCCATGAGCAGGAACGGCGCCACGAAGAACAGTCCGGCGTGCACGAGGAGCAGGCCGGATTCTGTGGCCGCGCCTCGTCCCCGCTGGCGCAGGAGGTGGGCGATGCTCGCCACGTGGAGGTTGATCGCCTCGAGGAAGAGGAGCGGCACCAGGGTGATGGCCTGGAACCGGGCGAACCAGCGGGGCAGTCCCCGACGGGCCTCGACTTGTTCGCGGGTGTAGGCGAGGGCACCCGGCTCGAGGTCGGGGTCTTTGCCCGGCTGGTTGGTGTGGGCGTGGTGCCGGTTGTGCTTGTCGAGCCACCAGCTGAAGCTGAATCCGGCGACCGCGTTCGTCAGCAACAGGCCCAGGGCGTAGTTGCGCTTCCGGTTGCGGCTCACCTGGCGGTGGCCGGCGTCGTGGCCGATGAAGCTGAGCTGGCCCAGGGTGAAGGCGACCCCGAGCGCCACCGCCGCGGTCCACCAACTGCTCCCGAGCAGCACGCCGACGACACCGAGGGCGACGAGGGCGGTCGAGGTGGCGGCGATCTTGACTGAGTAGTAGCCGGGGCGCTTCCCCATGAGACCGGCATCGCGCACGCGCTTGGCCAGGCTGGCGAAGTCCTCGGGAGGGACGGGAGGGACGGGAGGACCGGGGTCCGGTGGCTGCTGGATGGTGGAGGCGGTCATGGGGACTCTCGGTTCGTGCGCTCGTCGGGTGTCGCTAGGAGTCGTCCGGATGGCCGGTACTCCGCCACGGTGAGCCTGAGGTCGACGGCTGCACGGGTCCCGGTCGACGTACGCCGGGCGGACCGAGCACCCCGGGGGCGCCAAAGTCGCTATGACCCTCCCAGCCTACGGGACGGGCCGGGCTGTGAACGCGCGCCAGGTGCGGCAGCCACCCGACGCCCGGCCATGCTGTCGATCGGCCATCGCGTCGGCCACCGTGTCGGCCACCGTGCGGACTACCGGTCGGCGTCCGGGCGGAACCCGATCGGCCGGCCCGGGAGGCGGTGGATCGAGGCGCCCACCCCGCTGACCCGGTCGCCCAGGCCGTAGGCGACAGCGTCCTCGGCGGTGAAGAACCGGCCGCCCTCGGCCTCGGCCGCCACCCGGTCGAGGGGCTGCCCGGTGGCCCGGGCGATGCAGGCGCAGAAGGCCGACCACTCGAGCTGGTGGGTGGCGGCTTGCTGCTCCAGCTGGTCGGCGCTGCCCCACAGCTCGACGCGGGGCCCGACCAGACGGAGCGACGTGTGGTCGGCCACCGTCCGCTCGTCGCCCACGGCGAGGACGGCGAGGGCTGGACCGTGGACCCGTCCGAAGGCCGTGACCCGGACCGGCACGCCCACGAGGTCGATCACGTCGACCAGCGACAGGGCCGCCGACATCTCGCCCTCGGGGCTGGTCACGCGCAGCTCCACCGGGTCGTCGCCCAGGGCGTCGAGGGTCATCAGCTGTGCGGCCACGTGGTTGGCCGTCGCATGGGTGAGCGGACCGGACAGCTGGACGATGCGCTGGGCGAACAGGCGCTCGGCCATCCAGTCCTCGGGATCCTGGGGCGACCGCACCGAGTCGCCGATCACGACGGCTCACCGGCTTCGGGCAGGTCGGCCAGGGTCCACTCGAGGCGCCGGCCCAGCGCGGTCGCATAGCGGTCGACGGTGGACACCAGGACGTCCGAGGCTCCGTTCTCGATCCTGGCCACCGCCGACTGCGACGTGCCCATCCGCGCCGCCACCTGGGTCTGGGACAGTCCGAGGGTGCGGCGTCGCTCGGCGAGCTCGTCGCTCAGTGCGTGCCTTCGGACCGACAGCTCGCGGAACCCCGGAAACACCTACTCGTGCCGTTCGGCCATGTCCCTCCTCGGACCCGGGTGGCGAGCCGGACGGCTCCCCGGACGGGCCCGCCGGAGGACAGAGGAGGAGCCGATGTACCCACGCCAGTCACTCATCCCGACGGTGGTCGACGAGTCCGGACGGGGGGAGCGGGCGTTCGACCTCTACTCGCTGCTCCTCCGCGAGCGGATCGTCTTCCTCGGCCAGGAGGTCGACGACCAGGTGGCCAACCTGATCATCTCGCAGATGCTCTACCCCGAGGCCCAGGACCCGGAGAAGGACATCTCGCTCTACGTCAACTCGCCCGGTGGCATGGCCTACGCCGGCATGGCCATCTACGACGTGATCCAGCACGTGCGGCCCGACGTGTCGACCATCTGTGTCGGCATGGGCATGTCCGCGGCGGCCATGGTCCTCTGTGGGGGTGCCCCCGGCAAGCGCCTGGCCCTGCCCAATGCCCGGATCATGATCCACCAGGGCAGTGCCGGCACCCGGGGTGCGCCGTCGGACATGGAGATCCAGCTCCGTGAGGTGCTGGCGTTGACCTACCGGATGGCGGAGATCATCGCCCACCACAGCGGCCGATCGGTCGACGATGTCACCAGGGACATCGACCGCGACTACTTCATGACCCCGAGGAGGCCATCGCCTACGGGTTGATCGACGCGGTCATCACCCCGCGCACTGGGCTGTTGGCCGCGACGGGTGCGGCCGCCTAGAACGGGGACCGCCGGACGCCGCCACATTCGGGCCGTGGGCGTCCGATCCGTCAGTCGGCCGGGATCGCCTCCAGCGGTTTGGTGCCGCCGAACCGCACGAACACGCCATCGCGGCGCATGGACCGGGCGAACCAGACGACGGACAGGACGATGGCGCCGGCCGTAAGGGAGGACGTGGCCCCCAGCCGCTCGAGGGGGAACGACCGGGTCGACACGGTCAACAGGAGGGTGAGAACCACGGCCCCGTTGAGGAACATGGCGACGGCCCACAGGAAGGAGACCCGCACGAAAAAGCGGTGGACGCTCGGCCGGGCCAGGAGCTCGGGGGTGAGTGGGCAGAAGTCGTGGGTGAACCGCTGGGTGAAGGGCCGGCCCGCGAGCGCGCTCACCACCAGGAGCACGGACGCCAGGAAGGCACTCACCGTGGGCTGGATGAAGTAGACGAAGGCGCTCCCGGTGGCGAACGAGATGCCGGTCCGGAGGGTGAGCAGCGCCGTGCCGAGGAGGAGCAGGGTCGAGATCCGCTGGCGACGCCAGGCCCGGCGGCCGATCAGGAGGTAGGACCAGGCCAGCGCACCGAGGAGCGCACCCCGGAATCCGGCGATCAGCAGCACGCAATAGTACGCGGCCACCGGGGCGACGATGCTCTCCACGATGACCGGTAGGGCGTGACGGAGGACCCGCAAGGGGTGGGGAAGCTGCAGGATGGAGCCAGCACGGCCGTCGGGATGGGCCGAGAATGCCAGCGCCTGGAGCGCCGGCCGGCGCGTGGTCGGGGTGATGCCCGAGGGTACCGACCGCATCGATCGCTGTCTGGTCGCCCCGGCCCCTCGTCGGTGCGACCGAGTCGCTGGACGTCGCCCATCGGCGACGAGGTGGCTCCCGACGGCACCGTCCCGGCCCTGGTCACCGCCCCGGAGCCCGGGTCGTCGCCGGACCGAGGTGATTTCGTGGCGCGGTGGTGGGTGGCCCGGGTCATCCGAAGGTCGTCGTGCCGAAGACGCGCCCGGCGTCGTCCGCCGGCAGGGTCCCGTCGACGGTGGCGATGCGACCGCCCTCGAGGAGGAGGCGCAGGTCCGGGGCCTCTACCCCCATCGGACGGGCGAAATGGAACCCCTGGCCGCCGTCGACCTCCTCGGCCCGCAGCACGTCTACCTGACCGGACGTCTCCACTCCTTCAGCCACCGTTTCGATCCCGAGCACCTTGCCCAGCTGCACCAGGGTGTGGACCAGGGCCACCGCCTCGGACGAATCGGTGATCCCCGAAATGAACGAGCGGTCGATCTTCAGGACGTCGATCGGGAACTGCTTCAGGTAGGCGAGCGACGAGTACCCGGTGCCGAAGTCGTCGACGGCGATCCGGACCCCGAGTGCCTTCAGCGTCTGGAGGCGGGCCACGGTGGCCTCGGCATCGTGCATGAGGGCCGTCTCGGTCAGTTCGAGGATCAACCGTGCCGGCTGGAGCCCGCTCAAGGCGAGCGCGTCCTCGACGTCGTCGATGAGGCGGTCGCCGTCGAGCTGGCGGGCCGACACATTGACCGACACCGCGAACCGCTGCCCCGACTGACCCCACGCTGCGCCCTGTCGGCACGCTTCGTGCAGCACCCAGGCCCCGACCGGCACGATGAGGCCGCTCGCCTCGAGGGCGGGGAGGAACTCGGCGGGCTGGACCTCGCCGCGCTCGGGGTGCCGCCACCGCAGCAGTGCCTCGACCCCGGTGAAGTCACCGGTGTCCAGGCCGAACGTCGGCTGGTAGACGAGGAAAAACTCGTCGTCTTCGAGCGCAGTGCGCAGGTCGACCTCGAGATGGCGGTGGTGGTCGACGGCGTCCTGCATCGACGGGACGAACCGGACGGCGCACCGCTTGCCCTTCGCCTTGGCTTCGTAGAGGGCGATGTCGGCGTCCTGCAGCAGCTCGTCGGGCGTGTCCCGGTAGCCCTCGGAGTAGCCGATGCTGGCACTCACCGACACCGGGACATCGCTGGCGGCCAACTTCATGGGCTTGGCCAGCACACCGAGGATGCGCTCGGCCACCATGGCCGCATCGGCTGCGTCGGAGTCGGGGGCGGACGCTCCGGTCAGCACAACGAACTCGTCTCCCCCGAGGCGTCCGACGGTGTCGCCTTCACGGACGGCGACCTGGAGGCGGCCGGCCACCGTGATGAGCAGTTCGTCTCCGGCCCGGTGCCCGAGGGTGTCGTTGACGTCCTTGAAGTCGTCGAGGTCGAGGAAGAGGACGGCCAGCGGCATCGGTCTCCGCCGGCTCTGAGCCAGCATCTGCCCCAATCGGTCGAGGATCAGGGCGCGGTTGGGGAGCCCGGTAAGCGCGTCGTGCAGCGCCTGGTGGCGCAACTGGTCGGTGCGCTCGTCGACCAGGAGCAGAGCCCGGGACCGGCTCGTCCCGAGCACGTAGACCAGCAGGGCGAGGAGCAGGCTCAGGGCGATCCCGGTGACCAGGATGGCCAGTGCGGTCGGGTTCTCCACGACGGAATCACGGGTGTGGGCGGTCAGGACGTCGACCTGCCATCCGTTGTGGAGGTCGATGGTGCTGGACTGCGCCCCGGACGGGGCCTTCCCGGCGCGGATCGTCTCCGCGATCCCTCCTTGGTGGTAACGGAAGACCACGGCCGTATCCGGATGGGTGGCCAGCGGGACGTCCAGGATCTTGGCCGGATCGATCTGGGTGCCCGTCCATCCGAGGAACGCGGCCCGGCGGGCTGCCACCGTCGTCGGGACCACTCCGCCCGCGTAGATCGGCGTGCCGACCACTAGCTGGGTGTTGCTCCCCGTGCCGTACGGGAGGTAGCCGCCCTGTCCCGTGTCGCGGACGGTCAATAGGGTGGGGCCGAGCGAGGTGGCGCAGAGGTCGAGGCCCGCCGGAGTGACGAGACTGTTGTTCCAGGACTGAGTGACCGATTCGAAGCAGTAGAAGGGGCGTGACCCGGGCGGCGTCACCTGGAACGTGCCCCCCGGGCCGAGCGTGCCGGCCGGGTCGGCCTCGGAGCGGCTGGCATACGCCGGGAGGTCGGCCTCGGAGACGATGACGACTTCGGCCAGCCCCTGGATCTCGGGGAACCGGGAGAACACCCGCCCGGTGTCCGCCCACTGGCGGAACTGGGCCATGGTGGCGTTGGGGTTGGCAGTGAGGAACGTCGCGGCGCTGACCGCCAGGTCCTGCTCGCGTTGGATGGCCAACGTCAGGTTGGCGGCGATCTCGAGCGAGGAAGTTGTCGCGATCTGGCGGGATTGCGAGGCCGCCGACTTGGCCGCGGCCTGTGACCCCAGTACCGAACCGGCCACCCCGATCATGGCGACCAGGGCGGCGACCGCCACCCAGCGCATCCCGTGAGACTTCACCGCTCCCCTCCGGTGGGAGCGAGCGGCACCGGTGCGACCGTGGTCCGGATGTTGACGTCCGATCCTTCTCGGGCGATCCGGACTCCGTGTTGGTACTGCGACATCATTCCTCCATCGACCGCCGCCCGGATCGGGGGTCCCGATCCGCCGGTGCGCCGGTCCGGACCCCGTGGGCCCAGGCCATTGCTGGTCGCATCCCGAGTATCGACCCGATGAGCGGGCACCTTGACCGGTTTCGGGGCGCGGAGCGGAACCCGGGGCCCCAGGCACGAAATGACAGGCCAGCGGAACGTCGATCGACGTGCGAGAGCCGGCCCGGGCGCCGAAATGCCGCCACCGGGAAGGTGTGCCGCCACCGCCGGGAGAGGTACCCGTGTAACGAATCGACGGCCGGGGCGTTGAACAGGGCACGGGGTTCCCGTGCGGCGGCCCGAGACGGTGGCGCCGCACCATGATTCAGGAGGAAGCATCCATGCGGGTCCGACTCGTCACCAAGTCCGTGCTGTCCGCCGCACTCGTTACCGGGGCAACCGGCTTCCTCGTCATGGCGCCCGTGGGGGTCGGCGCCGCATCGGCCATGCCACCGCCCACGGTTTCGAGGATCGCCCCGGTCAGCGCTCCCGCCGGATCGTCGGTCCCGATCGTCATCCGCGGTCACCGGTTCGACACGACAGCCGGCATGACCACGGTCACGTTCAACGGGACGCCCGCCGTTTCGGTCTCCTGCCCGGCTCCCGGCAAGTGCACGGCGGTCACGCCCGATCTCCCCGTCGGGAACGTGAGCGTGATCGTCACCACCGATGGGGTGCCGCTCAATCCGGAGAACTTGACGGTGACGGCCTATGCCGCCCCGGTAGTCCGGATGCTCCTCAATGCCCGGGGGCACACGATCTTCAGCGTCTCCCGTATCACGGACTCCTACCCGGCCCAGGGTGCACCCGGGTTCGCCGCGGTGACCATCACCAACACCACGGCGGGCGACCAGACGTTGACCGGCCCGCTCGTCCCGACCACGCTGATCCCGGCCGGAACGAGCCAGACCTTCGCCTTGGCCAACAACGGCGGGCCGTACGTCTTCTTCGGTTCGACGTCACCGACCCCCGCACTCACCGTCCAGGTTCCCTAGGCACCTCGGGACTCGGGGACTCGGGGACTCCCGTCGATCGGACGGCACCGGGACCCCGTCGACCGGACGACACCGGGACCCCGTCGACCGGACGACACCGGGACCCCGTCGACCGGACGACACCGGGACCCCGTCGACCGGACGACACCGGTACCACCGGATCGGGTGGTACCGGGCCAGGCCCTCGTGTCGACGGACCGTAGGCTGGCCTCATGGTGCACGACGCGGAGTTGGAGGAACTCGGGCTCTACTTCCCCGGAGCCCCCTTCGCCGCCGAGCGCTTGGCGCTCCTGCGCTACCTGCTCGACCAGGGGGCCTCGACGGCTGACCTCGTCGACTACCGCGAGGAACTCCCCGGGTTGGCCCTGGTGCTGGCCCTCCGGCTCACCGAGGCCCTGACCCTCGACGAGTTGGTGGCCCAGTCGGGGGTGGAGCCCGACATGGTGCTCCGGATCATCCGGGCTACCGGGTTCCCGGCACCCGGCGCCGGCGAGCGGGTCCTGTCGCCCGATCTGGTCCACCTGTGCCGGCTGGTGCCCTCGGCCGCCGACATCTTCGGTGAGGACGCCATCTTCCAGTTCGTGCGGGTCATGGGATCGACGACGGGGCGCCTGGCCGATGCACTGGTGTCGTCATTCTTGGCCAACGTCGAGCCCCTGGTCCGCGACGAGGACCCGGTGGGCCTCGAGGTGGCCAAGGCCAACACACTGGCGGCGTCCCTCTTCCCACAGGTGGTCGACGGTCTGGACGTACTCCTTCGCCAGCACCTGGTGGCACTCCGGCGCTCGCCGTCCCCCGATGGCGAGGACGGCATCGAAGTCCGGGCCCTGGGAGTCGGGTTCGTCGACCTGGTCGACTCGACCGGGATCGCCCTGGCCGTACCGATGGGGGAGCTCGGCACGCTGCTGACCGAGTTCGAGAACGTCACGGCCGATGCCGTGGTGACGGCCGGCGGGCGGGTGGTGAAGCTGATCGGCGACGAGGTCCTCTACACCGCCCCGGACCCGGTGACCGCCTGCCTCATCGCCCTCCAGCTGACCGACCTGATGGCGGCCCACCCGCGCCTGCCCCACGTCCGCGCCGGGGTGGCCTTCGGGGAGGTCATGCTCCGCGACGGTGACGTGTTCGGCCCCGTAGTCAACCTCGCCGCCCGCGCCGCCAAGGCGGGCGCGCCCGGTGACGTGGTGGTGGAGTCAGGGCTGGCCGACACCGCGGGGATCCCGTCGGAACCGCTCGGGAACCTGGAGGTCCGGGGCATCGGTCCGGTCGGCCTGTCCCGGTTGACCGGTCGGCCTGTCCCGGTCGTGACCTGATCCGCGCCGGGGGTTGACCGAGCCAGTCTCCAGGGCACCGGCACCGCTACCATCCGACCGGTGCCCCGACGTGTCCTGCTCCCGCTGCCCGATCGCGACTTCGATGTCACCGAGGTGGCCGTGCCCTGGCACGCGCTGGCCTCGCAGGGCCATGAGGTGGTATTCGCCACCGAGTCGGGAACCGATGCCCCGGCTGCCGACCAGCGACTCCTCGACGGCGTCCTGCTCGGGCAGCTGGGCGCGGCGGCCGATCCCAAGGCGCTCTACGCCCGCCTCCTCGACGACCCGGCCTATCGCCGCCCGATCGCCTGGGACTCGGTCGACGTGGACTCGTTCGACGGCCTGATCCTGCCGGGCGGCCACGCTCCCGGCATGCGTCAGTACCTCGGCTCGGTGCCGCTCCAGGCGACGGTGGGGTCGTTCTGGTCGCTCGGCCGGCCGGTCGGCGCCATCTGCCACGGCGTCCTCGTGCTGGCCCGCACGGTCGACCCGCGGACGGGTACGAGTGTCCTGGCTGACCGGCGAACGACCTGCTTGACGAAGCCCATGGAACGGAGCGCGTACCTGGCTACGGCGTGGAAGCTCGGCCGCTACTACCGGACCTACCCGGCCTACGTCGAGGACGAAGTGGTGGCCGCCCTCGACGATCCTGCGCAGTTCACCCGTGGGCCCCGGGGCCTCCGACGCGACGATGCGGCCCACGACGGCCGGGGGTTCACCGTGCTCGACGGCAACTATCTCTCGGCCCGATGGCCCGGCGACGCCTACACCTTCGCCCGCCGGTTCACTGAACTCCTCGACTAGCGCGGCACCGACACCGCGGGTCACCCGTCGAGCCGGGGGACCTCCATGACCAGGCAGCTTCCCGTGGCCGTGGCCACCACCTTGCCGGTCCCGTCGACGATGTCCGCGGCGGCGAACGCCACCCGGCGACCCGGCTTGGTCACCCGGCCGGTGGCCAGGAGCACCCCGCTGGAGCCGGTCACCGGTCGCAGGTAGCTGACGTTGAGGTCGATCGACGTGTAGGTGAGCCCCTGGTCCAGTGTGGTGTGGACGGCGCACCCGATGACGGTGTCGGCCAACGTGCAGACCAGCCCGCCGTGGACCATGCCGATCGGGTTGTAGTGCGACTGGTCCAGTGTGCACTCGAAGACCACCCGTCCGACTTCGAGCTCCCGGATGGCGAAGTCGAGCAGCGAGGCGATGGGCGGTGGCGGCACTTCGCCCCGCTGCATGGCCCCGAGGAAGTCGATTCCGCGGAGCTGCATCCCGAGGCGCGCCGTCGCCTGCGGGTCGTACCGGGTGACCGTCTTGGACGCGGCAGGCCCCCAGGTCGATGGGCCGCCGGTCGACGGGCCGTCGGTGGGACTGCCGGTCGGGGCGACGGCGCGGATCCCGGTGTCGGCACGTGTGCTCATGCCGACTCCGGCAGTGCTGGCGCCGATCCGGCCCGGACCGTCACGTGCGCACCCACGGTGGCCGGCGGGGGTCGTCATGCCGCCTCCGCCGGCACGTCCCCATCGGTGGGCCGATCCGCGGATAACGACCGGTCGACGGATAACGACCGGTCGACGGGCGCCACTCCGGTCCGGGCCGGGTGCCCGGATCCGAGGAACACGCACACCACCCCGGACGAGACGGCCATGGCCGCCGCGAACCCCCACAGGTGGTGGAACCCGGCGAGTGCCTGTCCCGGTGACGTCGGGGTCCCGAGGATCACCACCAGCACGGCCACTCCCAGCGCACCCCCGACTTGGCGGGCCGTCTGGTTGACGGCGCTGCCCACAGCGAAGCGCTCGGGGTGCAGGCTCGACACCGCGGCCGCGCTCAGCACGGGGAAGGTGAGCCCGATCCCCAGTCCCACGACCAGGGTCCCGGGCAGCCACACCGTCAGATACTCGTGGCCGGCACCGATCCGCAGTGCGTACCAGACGAGTCCGGAGGCGAACACGACGAAGCCGACCAGCAGCACGGGACGGAAGCCGATCCGGCCGGCGAGCTTGCCGGCCGGGCCGGACACCAGGGCCACCACCAGGGGCCCCGGGGTCACGGCCAGCCCGGCGATGAGGATCGAGTCGCCCCACACGCTGGTGAGGAAGAGGATGTTGCCGAGCAACATGGCGAAGAAGCCCATGGCATAGAGCAAGGTGGCCAGGTTGGCCACACTGAACGTGCGGGACCGGAAGAGAGTCAGGTCGAGCACCGGCTCGCGATGGCGGGAGGACCGCACGAGGAAGGCGCCTCCCAGGACCACCGCCGCGACGAGCGCGCCCAGGATCGCCGGGCTGGTCCATCCCCAGGTCGGCGCCTCCGAGATGGCCAGCACCAGGGCCCCGAGCGCACCGCCGAGCAGCACGACGCCCAGGTAGTCCGGTGTGGCCCGGGTGGCACCTGGTGCCGGGCTCTCGAGCACCCGCCGCCCGACCAGCCAGGCGACCAGGGCGACGGGCAGGTTCACGAAGAAGGCGGCCCGCCAGCCGAACCCGGTGATGAGGAGCGCACCGACCGACGGGCCGGTGGCCACGGCCAGCGCGCCGATCCCACCCCACAGGGCGACCATCTGGGACCGCCGCTCATCGGGGTAGGCGCCGAGCAGCAGGGCCAGCGACGACGGCAGCAGTGCCGCCGCCCCCAGCCCCTGGACCAGTCGACCGGCCACCAGGAGGTCGACGTTCGGGGCGATCCCGCACAGCAGCGACCCGAGGGTGAACACCCCCAGGCCGGCGAAGAAGACCCGTCGGCTCCCGAGCCGGTCCGCCGTCCGGCCGGCCACCACCAGGAGGGACCCGAACACGATGCTGTAGCCGGTGATGACCCATGCCAGGGTGGCCCGGGAGTCGGCGGCGAAGGTCCGCTCGAGTGCCGGGAAGGCCACGTTCACGATGGAGAGGTCGAGAGAGGCCATGAACGCGCCCAACGCCGTGACCAGGAATATCGCCCTGCGCCGGGCGACCCGCTCCGTCTCGCCCGTCGTCGGCTCCACGTCAGTGAGTTGTGTCATAGGACTCACCATAACGGATTGCGTTGCATGATGCAACCCACTAGAGTGGGGGTATGGAACGGAAGAGCTTCGCCGACATGGACTGCTCGGTGGCCCAGTGCCTCGAGATCGTGGGCGAGTGGTGGACCATGCTCATCATCCGGGACGCCTTCTTGGGGGTGACCCGGTTCGAAGACTTCCAGAAGCGCCTCGGTATCTCGCGCAACATCCTCCAACAGCGCCTGGCCAAGCTGGTCGACGCCGGCGTACTGAAGCGAGTGCCGTACTCCGAGCACCCGCCGCGGGACGACTACCGGCTGACGGACAAGGGCCGGGACCTGTGGCCGGTGCTCACGGCCATGCGCCAGTGGGGGGACGCCTACGCCGCACCCGACGGGCCGCCCCTCGAGGTCGTCCACGACCGCTGTGGTCGGGTCGCCACCCAGATCCTGGTGTGCGAGCACTGTGGTGAGCCGGTCGGGCCCCGCGACGTCCATGCCATGCCGGGTGCCGGTCGCGCCCCGGGGCTCGTGCCCCCCCGACCCGTCCCGGCCGAGCGCAGCTGAGTGGGGCACCGCCCACCACGGACTGGATGCTCCGCTACTCGAGACCCAGATGGCGGCCGACCGGACGGCCATCGAGCAGCACTACGACCGCTTCGGGTTCGATGTGGACGACGGACACCACGGGGCGGGTGTCGCCGGACTCAGCGGGTGGGCGATGACCCTGGTGCCCGCACGGCGATGGCGTCCCGGCCCGACCGCTTGACCTGGTAGAGCGCCATGTCGGCCTCGTCGACGAGGCGCTCGGCCGTGGGCATGGACCGATCGAGACTGCTGACCCCGATGCTGAGGGTGACCGTCACATCGCTCGATCCGGCCAGCTCCCGGCAGATCCGTTCCGCCACCAGCACGGCGCCCTTGGCGTCCGTCTCCGGCAGGAGTAGGGCGAACTCGTCACCGCCGACGCGGCTGGCCACGTCGAACGGGCGGACGTTGGCCATGAGGATCGACCCGATGGACACCAGGACCCGGTCCCCGACCACATGGCCGTATTCATCGTTGACCGACTTGAACTGGTCGACGTCGATCATCAGCAGGCTCAGGGCACTGCCGGTGCGCAGGGCCCGCTCGATCTCCTCGTCCATGTGCTGACGCAGGACGCGGCGCACCGTACATCCGGTGAGTTCATCGGTCCCGGCCAACTCAGCCAGCTGGGCCAGGAGGTGGCCCTCGTGCTCCTCGATCTCGGCGCGGTTGAAGGCGGCGGCAACCGACAGGACGGCCGCCCCGGCGAGCGAGCCGAACAGCATGTACGTGCGACCCTGGGCGGCGGCGAGGTGCTTTTCCAGGACCACGACGGCCGCGACGGTCACCATCACCGACACCCCGCATACGGTCGCCGCCCGCCGCGAGAACATGAGCGTCCCGTAGACGAGGGGGAGGAAGAGCAGGAGCAACAACGGGCTGCTGATCCCGCCGTCGAGCACGGCGACGAGCCCGACCGCGTAGGTGGAGAGGATCGTCCAGGTGACCGAGTAGGTGGATCGCCACGATTGTCGGGCGATGACCGGAGCGAAGAGCAGGCCGGTCGCCGCGCCGATGATCCACGTGGTGACGATGATCCAGAGGGCGGTGCGGTGGGGACCGTGGGGCGTGAGGTAGAGGTACAACATCACGACCACGGCCTCGAGCAGGAAGGTCCCGAACCCGATGCGCATGTGGGTGAGCCAGAACCGTCGTCTCGCGTCGGTGTCGGCCGCTGTGTCGATCGTGTCGGCGAGTACCCCTTGTGCGGTGGTGTCCACGGGTCCAGCCCCCCGTCCATTCAGTTCCTCACCTCATCGTCCCGTCGGAGCCGGACCTTTACCTCTGGTTCCAACCCTGGTATCCGGGGGTGGAACAAGGTGGCTCGGTTGGAGGTTGCGGGGGATGACGGCCGGTACGGCGCCTGATCCATCGAGCGCTTCAGGTGGCGCCAAGCGTCTCCAAATGGACCCGAACCGCGGCCAGGGTAGAGGTGTCCTGGCGGTCCTGGCCCGGTGACCGCCTCCGGACCACACGGAGGGGGACGCCGGGGATGGTCCACTCCGAGTTCGGATGATCCGTCCATCGTGTCCGACTCGGGACGAGACGGCCCGGTGTCAGCCGTCCTCGGCCAGGAGGTTCCGTACCCGCGGGATGACCTCGGTGCCGTAGAGCTCGATCGAGCGCAGCAGCAACTCGTGGGGAAGCTGGCCGGCGCTGTACTTCATGTCGAATCTCGACAGGTGCAGGGCTCGGGCGGTGGCCGCGAACTTCTGGGCAACCGTCTCGGGTGAGCCGACGTACAGCGCTCCCCGTGGTCCGGCCAGCTGCTCGAACTCACCCGGACCCATCGGACCCCAACCCCGTTCGGCGCCGATGGTGTCCCGCATCCGCTTCATGTGGGGCCACAGCTGCTGGCGGGCCTCCTCATCGGTTTCCGCGATGTGCCCGGGTGAGTGCACGCCGACGGGCAGCCGCGGCAGCTCGAACTGGTCGAGGGCCCGGTGGTAGAGATCGACGAGCGGTGCGAACCGGGCGCTCTCCCCACCGATGATGGCGAGCATCAGCGGGAGGCCGTATCGAGCCGCCCGGATGACGGACTCGGGGCTCCCGCCGACGCCGATCCAGGTCGTCAGGTGGCCCGACCCCGTCCTCGGGTAGACCAGTTGGTCCTGGAGCCCGGACCGGGTGCGGCCCGACCAGGTGACCGGTTGCTCGGCCAGGAGCCGGACGAACAGGTCGACCTTCTCCTCGAACAGCTCCTCGTACTGCGCCAGGTCGTAGCCGAACAGGGGGAACGACTCGGTGAACGACCCCCGGCCGAGGATGACCTCGGCCCGGCCACCGGACACGGCGTCGAGGGTGGCGAACCGCTGGAAGACCCGCACCGGGTCGTCGGAGCTGAGCACCGTCACCGCCGACCCGAGTCGGATCCGCTCGGTGCGTCCCGCGATGGCGGCCAGTACCGTCTCGGGCGAGGAGACGGCGAAGTCGGCCCGATGGTGCTCCCCCACGCCGATGAAGTCGATGCCCACCTGATCGGCCAGCACTGCCTCGTCCACCACGTTGCGGATGACCTCGGCCTCGGTCAGGGGCAGCCCGTCGGGGCCGAGGGTGACATCGCCGAAGGTGTCGATGCCGAGTTCGAGGGTGGGGTCCATGGGAGG
>Ga0209483_1000336_pt1 | contig 42791 bp, 50 predicted proteins | sample NGEPerA_FD_184508 | JGI IMG/M metagenome (GOLD analysis project Ga0209483, IMG submission 184508) | Arctic peat soil microbial communities from the Barrow Environmental Observatory site, Barrow, Alaska, USA - NGEE PermafrostL2-A... | ecosystem: Environmental > Terrestrial > Soil > Wetlands >...
CGCGGCTATCGCACAGAACCTGCGCCGGCTCGCAAAACTGGTCGTTCGGCCGCCACCGATGGCCGCTACTTGTGCTGCGTAAGCGTTGCAGCTGCTAGGCCCACAGCCTCAAAGCCACCGCCCTCAATGGAGCGGGTGGCAAGGGCCAGCTTCAAGATATCAAGGCAATTGCTTCGCCCTTCAATCGGCGACTTCTGCAACAAAATCGGCACATATCGGACGTTATCAACCAAAGAAAACCCCGCCGTTTCGGGCGGGGTTAAACTTCGAGTCAGAGCCCGCAGGCTCATTCAAGATTGAGACGAGACACATCACCCCAGTTGCAGTGCGGGCGATCAGTCGCAGACGCGAACGCGGCGCATGTGAACGCGTCCGTAGCCGTCTTCGACCGGCTGACGTTCGATGTGGCAGGCGCCGTAGACCGGCTGATAAGGCCGGCCGTAGTAACCTGGGCCGTAATAGCCGGGGCCGCCGTAATAGCCATTGTATTGCGAGCCGACGATCGCGCCGACCGCGAGGCCGCCTATGATGCCGGCCGCAAGCGCGCCGCCGCGCGCCTGCGCGGGCTGCGGCGCGACAGTGACGGCCAATGCAAGTCCGGCGATGGCCACAGCAGTAATCACTTTCATCATGGTGTGATCCTTTTCAAACAGGCTGGTGTTTAGTCGATGATCTGAACGATCTGCCGGGTGCGCGGATCGACCAACACGGCGTGGTTATTCACGTAGGTGTAGCGGTAGCCGCCGGTCACGTGATAATCGGCGGGCACGTCGTAATAGGTGACGCCGCTTTCCGGCAGCACGACGCCGACGCGGAAATCGCTGTCGTAGCGATAAGACGGCAGATTCTCGTGCACGACGTATTCGCGGAAGCGGGGGCGATCCTCGACGCCCAGGATGCCGCCGATCGTGCCGGCAACGGCGCCAACGGTGCCGCCAACAACCGCGCCGACCGGGCCGGCATCGTGTTCGCCCTGCGCCGCGCCTTCTTGCGCGCCACGCACTGTGCCTTGCGCCTGCGCCACAACCGGCAGCGCCAGCGTGGCGGCAAACAGCATCGATACCAAAAGCTTGGTTTTCATGATCGCTCCATTTGGGAAAATCCAACCGTCTGGGGCTGGACCGATATGGAGGTCAATGCGCGCTGGAGCCTTTGGTTCCATCGCGCGGGCGATAAATCATTAGATTACCAGCGGAATCGGCGTTTTGCGGGCGTTTGGGGTCGTGCGGGTGATGATGGAACGAAGTCACCCGGCAGAACTTGGTTGTTGCACGCCTAGGGGCTTAAGGATCATCCGATGTTGGCATTTGAAATTATCGGCGGCATTTTCGCATTGCTGTTTTTGGCCGCGGCGATGAACGGTATCGAGGGTGGCCACGGCCGCTGATCGAGACCTATCTTGGTTATTTGGCCGCAATGAAAAACCCCGCCGTTTCCGGCGGGGTTTGAATTTGCAGAGAGCCTGAGCGGGTAGGGATCAGGCTGGAATGCGCTCTTCGACGTCGCTTGGCTCGCGCAGCACGTAGCCGCGGCCCCACACCGTCTCGATGTAGTTCTTGCCCGAGGAGGCGTTGGCGAGCTTCTTGCGCAGCTTGCAGATGAACACGTCGATGATCTTGAGCTCGGGCTCGTCCATGCCGCCGTAGAGATGGTTGAGGAACATCTCCTTGGTGAGCGTGGTGCCCTTGCGCAGTGAGAGCAGCTCGAGCATCTGGTATTCCTTGCCCGTCAGATGCACGCGCTGGCCGCCGACTTCGACCGTCTTGGTGTCGAGGTTGACGACGAGATCGCCGGTATTGATGACCGACTGGGCGTGACCCTTGGAGCGGCGCACGATAGCGTGGATGCGCGCGATCAGCTCGTCCTTGTGGAACGGCTTGGTCATGTAGTCGTCGGCGCCGAAGCCGAGACCTTTGACCTTGTCCTCGATGCCGGCGAGGCCGGACAGGATCAGGATCGGCGTCTTGACCTTCGAGACCCGCAAGGAGCGCAGAACCTCGAAACCCGACATGTCGGGCAGGTTCAGGTCCAGCAGGATGATGTCGTAGTCGTAGAGTTTGCCGAGGTCGACGCCTTCTTCACCCAAGTCGGTGGTGTAGACGTTGAAGCTCTCGGATTTCAGCATCAGCTCAATCGATTGAGCCGTGGCGCTGTCGTCTTCAATGAGTAGAACGCGCATGCCAGTCCCCTATCTCGCCGCAGCCGGGCTTAAGGTCAGCGCCGCAAAGGCGGCGAGTGTGAAAAAACGCGGTGGGACAAACCGATTCGACACTATGCCGGTATGGTTAACAAAACCTGATTCTCTCATGCAAGCGTGCCGTAGGCATAATCGCCCGAATCGGCGTAAGATATTGCAGTTGAGTGGTTTTTTCGCCACGTACCGTCTCATGCCCTGGTTCAAGAGTCGGGCCTAACCGACTCCCACGACTCGCCCCTTCCGTCCTGGCTGGGCGAAACGCAGCCGTAAGTCCCATGGACGATGACCCAATGATTAACGACCCGGGTAAACACTCCGTTAAAGTCGGCAAATGGCCGGTAAGCCTAAGGGCGTGTGAATATGCCCTCCGGGCCGTTAACCCGCCTTCGCGCGCCGTGCTTCGGCGGGCAAGCCCGCGAGCCAGGGCCTGAAATGAAAGCCACCTCATGAAGGCATTGGCCGAGCAGATCATCGACCTCGATGCCGTGGAGATCTACGGCCGCGTGGTCGGCGTGCGCGGGCTAATGGTGGAGGTGGCGGGGCCGATCCACGCCATGTCGGTAGGCTCCCGGCTGTCGATCGAGACCGGCACGGGTCCGGCGATCCCCTGCGAGGTGGTGGGCTTTTCGGCCGGCCATGCCTTGGCGATGCCCTTTGCCGCGCTTGACGGCGTGCGGCGCGGCTGCCGGGCGGTGGTCGCCACTGCGGCCGGCACGGTGCGGCCGTCCGAGCGCTGGCTTGGCCGCGTCATTAACGCCATCGGCGACCCGATCGACGGCATGGGGCCGCTGCCGCCCGGGCCGGCGCCCTATCCGTTCCGCAATTCGCCGCCGCCGGCGCATGCCCGCATGCGGGTCGGCGAGCCGCTCGATCTCGGCGTGCGCGCGCTCAATACCTTCCTCACGGTCTGCCGTGGCCAGCGCATGGGCATCTTTTCAGGCTCGGGCGTGGGCAAATCGGTGCTGCTCTCGATGCTGGCCCGCAACGTGTCGGCCGACATTTCCGTGATCGGGCTGGTCGGCGAGCGCGGCCGCGAGGTGCAAGAGTTCTTGCAGGACGATTTGGGTCCGGCAGGCTTGGCCCGTTCGGTGGTGGTGGTTTCCACTTCCGATGAACCGGCGCTGATGCGCCGCCAGGCGGCCTACCTGACGCTGGCAATTGCGGAGTACTTCCGCGACCTCAACAAGGACGTGCTGGTGCTGATGGACTCGGTCACCCGCTTTGCCATGGCGCAGCGCGAGATCGGGCTTTCGGCTGGCGAGCCGCCGACCGCCAAGGGCTATACGCCGACCGTATTCACGGAATTGCCGCGCCTGTTGGAGCGCGCAGGCCCGGGCACCGAAAAGGGCACTATCACAGGTATCTTTTCGGTGCTGGTCGACGGCGACGACCATAACGAGCCGGTGGCGGACGCCGTCCGCGGCATCCTCGACGGCCACATCGTCATGGAGCGCGCCATCGCCGAGCGCGGGCGCTATCCGGCCATCAACATCCTCAAGTCGATCTCGCGTACCATGCCGCGGGCGGCCGACCCCGCCTATTTGCCGGCCATCAACCGCGCCCGCCAGGTCATGGCGACCTATTCCGATATGGAGGAGCTGATCCGGCTCGGTGCCTACCGCGCCGGCTCCAGCGCCGAAGTCGACGAGGCCATTGCGCTTCACAAGCCGCTGGAGGCCTTCCTGAGTCAGTTTAAGGAAGAATCAACCAATATGGCGGAGGGCTATCAGCGGCTTGAGCTAATCCTTCAGGCTAAAGAAACCGAAAACTAACGATATTGCCCCAGTGTGGGTCCGCTGAACGTCCGGGACGTCCGCGTGGCCGCTTGTATTGGCCCTGACGCACGCCAATTCGGGACTTCGGGGGAGTATTGAGTCGATGAAGTCACGCGAAACCCTCATCCGCCTGAAAAAATTCCAGGTCGACGAGAAGCGGCGCAAAGTTGCTCAGATCGAGGCGATGATCGCCGAGTTCGACCGCATTGCGGCCGAACTTGATCGCGAGATCAAGACCGAGCAAGAGCGCGCCGGTATCCACGATCCCGCCCATTTCGCCTATCCGACCTATGCCAAGGCCGCGATCGGCCGGCGCGAGAACCTCAAGCGCTCGGCCGGCGAACTCAAAGCCCAACTCGACGAGGCGCAGGCCATGCTCGGCGAGGCGTTCGAGGAGCTTAAGAAGGTCGAGATGCTGGACGAGCGCGACCACGCGCGCGAGAAGGCCGAGAACGATGCTCGCGAGCAGGCCGAACTCGACCGCATCGCCGGCATGCGCTTCTCGACCGGCGGTGCGCACGCCTGAATTTGTAATAAGGCGATATGAAACGGCGCCCTTGCGGCGCCGTTTTCGTTTTGGCCTCGGCCCGGTTCACTGCTTTTTGGCGGCGGGCTCGGCCTTGTTCTTGCGCTGCGCCAGTTCGTCGTTGAGCCTGGCCAAGGCCGACGTGAGCGCGGCGATCTCGGCGCGGGCCGTCGCCAAATCGCGCCCGGCAGCGGCGATCTTGTCTTGCGTCTCGCGCTTCAACTGGCCCAGTGCCTGTTGCAGAAATTCGGTATTGGCCTGCAGGCAGCCGGTACGGCGTTCCATCTGCTTTTCGGCGGTGCAGACCTCCAGCCCGCGAATATCTTGCGCGGTGGCGGGCCAGGGAATCGCGGCGAGCAGCAGCGTTGCGACGGCGGCCGTTCGGCCCAAATTCAACCGACGACGAACCTTGAATGCTCGCTCTGACCTTCGGTCAGGCCGCGCGCCTTCATCCAATCGTAAGTCCGGCCGAACAACGTCGAGTCGTAATAGTCGACGTGCTTGTAGCGCACGAAGGCCTGTAGCAATTCATTCGGCTTCAAGGCGCCCTTGGTGGCCGCCGCGACGTGGTGGGCGTATTTGTAGAAATCGCCATTGATCAGGTCGACCGCCTGGTTCTCGGCGTCGTAATAATCCTTGCGCTGCTCGTCGCTGAGATCCGCTGAAATCACTTCGCCGCCGCGATAGAACGCCGACGCGATGATATGCGCGCCGTCTTTCAGGCCGAGGCTGATGAACGGCTCCATCACGGTGACGACACGATAACTGCCGTCTTTCAAGCCGGCATAGCGTTTCTGCGGCAGGCCGCCGCGCGCGATGTTGACGTGTTTGGCGCCGATGGCGCTTTCGAGCATCTGCAGTGTGGTGTAATGCGAGCCGGTCAGCTCCTGCACCACTACTGGAACGTCGGCGAGGTCGCGCGGCACCTGCAGCGTCTCATCGAAAGTGAGGATCGCCTGCGCCGCCACCGAGGCGCGTAGCGCGCCGATGTTGCCGCCGCGTTTGCCTTTTTCCAGCCGGTCGATGCTGGCCCACTCGCAGACATTGTAGCTGTCGGCGTTACCGCAATCGAACATCTGCTCTTTCGTGCGCGTCATGACCGGACGCTCGATGCTGTCCTTTTCGCGGTCCGCATAGGTGCCCGTGAAGCAGACGTCGAGCCCGGCTTTGTCGAACAGTTTCTCTTCGATGCCGACGATGACCGGGAGGTCGAAAACCGGGTTGTTGGGCGCAATCCTGATGACGGGCTTTTCCATCGAGAGGTGTCCTTCGCTTTGCCGAGGCCGCGACAGCCAACGATATCAATTTTCGGGTCGGGCGGAAAGCCCGCCTATTGCGGTACAATTCCAGCGGCCTTGACCAGTTCCGAATTGATTTGAAGTTCTTCTTTGACGAATTTTTCGAACTCGGCGGTTTTCATCGCCATCGGCTGGACGCCGAGTTTGGCAAGCTTGGCGCGCACCAACGGCTCCTGCATCGCCTTTTGTATTTCGGCGTTTAACTTCTCGACGATGGCGGGCGGCGTCTTGGCCGGGGCGAAAACACCGATCCAAAACCGGTACGCGGAGTTCGCATAACCGGCTTCCTGCGTGGTCGGCACGTCCGGGATCGTCGGCGCGCGCGTCGGGCTGCTGACCGCCAAGGCCAGCAGCTTGCCGCTGGTGATGTAGGGCAGCGCCGCCAACAAAGGCGAGTAATAGGTGTCGACACGGCCGGTCATCACCTCGACTAGTGCCTCGGGGGCGCCTTTGAACGGAATATCCTGCACTTTGAATCCGGCGCTCAGGCGCAGGCGTTGCATCGCCAGCGTTATCGGGCTGCCGGGTCCGATCGAGCCGAATGTGATCGGCCGCTGTTTCCCAATGGCGACCAGCTCCTGCAGGGTTTTGATGTTTGCCGACGGTGCGATGACCAGCACATTGGGCAGATTTCCCAAGGGCGCGACCGCGGCAAAATCCTTGATGGGGTCATAAGACAGATTGGCAACCGTGGAAGGGGCAATGATATGGGCCGACGAATGGGCCAGCAGCGTGTAGCCGTCGGGATCCGCCATTTGGACGGCGCGGGCGCCGATCGTGCCGCTGGCGCCCGGCTTATTTTCGACGATGATCGGCTGCCCGAGTTGTGCCGACACTTGCTCGAACACGATCCGTGGAATGATGTCGGCAGCACTTCCCGGGCTCAGCGGCACGATCACCCGAATGGGCTTGGTAGGCCAATCGCCGGCGCGCGCCATGGCAACCGCGGCGAGCGCGGCGAGAGCAAGCGTGAAAATCAGTGCTGTGCGGTGGCGCATGACGCCTCTTTGTGAAAACCGGCCGAAATTCGAATAAGGTTGATCCAGTTTCGCAGCGCAGGCAAGACACGAGTAACGAGAGCAACGCGATGGCAAGTGACGACGACCTGGTGCTGATTGCGGGCGGCGGCCCGGTCGGATTGCTGTGCGCCTGGCTGCTCGGCCGGCGCGGCATCCGCGTGCGGCTGTTCGACAATAATGACGGGCCGCAAGCCGATCCGCGTGCCGCCACCACCCATCCGGCGACGCTGGAATTGCTAGCCGAAGACGGCCTCGCTGAGGATATGGCGCGGCTAGGACTTGTCGCGCCGATATTCCAGTTCTGGGACCGGCCGAGCGGCGACCTGGTCGCGCAGTTCGATCACGCGCTGCTCAAGGACGACACGCGTTACCCTTTTGTCGTGCAATGCGAACAATTCAAGACCGCCAAATTGCTGCTCGACCGGGTGCGGAAATTGTCCAATATCGAGGTGCTGTTCGGGCACGAGGTCGCAGACGTCAGGCAGACCGATGGCGCGGTCGCGATCGACGTGCGCTCCACCGGTGGGATCAAGACGCATGGCGGCGGCTATCTGATCGGCGCCGATGGCGGTCGCAGCGTCGTGCGCAAGCAGTGCGATATTCCGTTCGAGGGCTTCACTTGGCCGGAGCGCTTTATCGTATTGACGACGCCGTATGATTTCGAGGCCGAGCGCGGCTACTGCTACCGCAGCTATTTTGCCGACCCCGGCGCCTGGTGCAATTGCTTCAAGGTGTCGGCCGACGGCCCGCCCGGCCTGTGGCGCACGGTTTTTCCGGCCAGCGGTGAGCAATCCGAGGTCGAGATCATGAGCGATGACGGCGTGCAGGCGCGCATTCAATCGTTTTTCCCGGCACCGCGGGCTTACGACATCGTGCATCGCAATCTTTACGTGACGCACCAGCGGGTGGCGGAGACTTTTCGTAAAGGTCGGGTTCTGCTGGCCGGCGATGCCGCCCACGTCAACAATCCGATCGGCGGCATGGGTCTCAATGGCGGCATCCAGGATGCGGCCAACCTGGCGGAAAAACTTGCGCAGGTTGTTCTGGAACGGACGCCCGACGAATTGCTCAACCTTTACAGCCGCCAGCGTCGCACCGTCGCAGTCGAATTCGTGCAGGAGCAATCGATCGCCAACAAGAAACGCCTGGAAGCAAGCGACCCTGAGGCGCGCCGGCGCAATCTCGCCGACTTGCGGGCGACTGCAGCGGACCCGGCCCGGGCCCGGAAATTTTTGCTGGGCACGTCCATGCTCGCGAGCCAGCGGCGCGCCGCCGCGATGACGTGAGGAAGCCATGAAAATTGCCGTGCCCGACATGATCTCGAATTCCTACTTCCCGGCGGAAGCCGCGGTCGAGCTCGGATTTTTTCGCGACGAGGGCCTGGACGTCACGTTGGAGATGATCTTCCCGGTCGACAAAGCCTACATGGCCTTGCGCGACGGCGCGGTCGATTTTGTCGGCGGCTCGGCGCATTCGGCGCTGGCTGCCTTTCCGCAATGGGACGGCGTCAAGCTGATCTGCGCGCAGGCGCAGGGCATGTACTGGTTTCTGGTCATGCACAAAGATTTTGCCGCCAAGCGCGGCGATGTCGCCGCGGTCAAGGGCCGTAATATCGGCGCCGCGCCCTGGGTCGAGATGGGGCTGCGGCGGCTGTTGATCGCGGCCGGCATCGATTTGCAGCGCGACGGGGTGACGATCGCGCCGGTGCCGGGGGCGGTCGGCGCCGGAGTCAATTTCGGATTGACCGCGGCCAAGGCGCTCGAGGAGCGAAAGATCGACGGCTTCTGGGCCAACGGCATGGGCGCCGAAGTGGCGGTGCGCCGTGGCGTCGGCACGGTGGTGCTGGACGTGCGGCGCGGCGATGGGCCGAAAGGCTGCTTCGACTACACCATGGCCTCGATCGCGACGACCGACCGGTTGATCGAAAAATTGCCTGAGGTCGTGGCGGCAGCCGTGCGCGGCATCGTCAAGACGCAGAACGCGTTGAAGAAAGATGTCGCGCGGGCAGGCGATGTCGGCCGCAAGCTGTTCCCGCCATCGGAGGCCGAACTGATCGCTGAACTGATCCGGCGCGACCTGCCGTTTTACGATGCGTCGATTTCGGAATCCTTCGTGGCCGGCATGAATCAGTTTGCCCGTGACCTCGGGCTGCTGTTGGGGCCTGTGGCTTATGAAAAAGTCGTGGCGGCGCAGTTCAGGCCGCTTTGGAACGCTTAAATAGCCAAGGCCGGCAGCGTTTCCGCCGCCCGCCTGGTTTTCAGAAGCCCGATTTCAGAACAGGTCGGCAGCCTGTTGCTCCGGCAGTGTCTTCATATCGATCGTCTTGTGCATCTCGGCTGGATTGATCGCCGCACCGGCCTGCTCGGGTGCGCGCGGAGCGGATTGCGACGCCATGCCCCGCGCCAGCATTGCGATCGCGAGGGCAGCAATAGCTATGACACGCATGGCAGCCTCCTTCGTTCTGGTGTGGCGTTAGGACCCACTTGGGTGTCCCGGCGGCGTTTTCACCGATGCGCCGGCTGCTCGCCTCGGCATGATGCGCGGCAACAGCGGCCCTGCCAGGTGATTTTCTTCGTACAGCGCGATGTATTTGGAATCGAGCCGGTGGCCGACCGCGAACAGCAACCGGTTGGCTTTGAAATCGTGGATATAGTTGGCTTTGAAATCGTGGATATAGATGAGGCCGTGTTCGCCCTTCATGCGCGCGGTGATATCGGCCAGCACCTCGCTCCAGAGTTCGGGGCGGCCGATAGCGCCGTAGATTTGTTCGATCGGCGGGTCAAAATTCCGATCGACTGCGCGCATGGGATGCTCACCCCAACCCGTTGCCCCGATCGACCGCGGCACAATGCGCGCGAGGTCGCCCTAAACCGGTGGCGGCATTATCCCATTCCTAGCCGGGTAGGGGATATTATGCAGTCCAGGCGCGTTAATTAGCGCTTGCGGTCGGCGTCGTATTCGTCGCTGCAATAAGGACCGCCCTGATAGCGGTCGCCTACGGGATCGGGCGGCAATTTCGCCTGCGCCGTCATCGCCTGATCGCGGAATTCCTCGGCCTTGCCTAACGGTTTGTATCCAAAACGCCGCGCATTGCTGTTGTCCCACCAGCTATCGGCATTGTCCGAGACGCCGTAGAAAATCTCAAAATGGATGTCTCGGTGCTCAAAGCCGATGCGGATGAGTTGCACCATGTCTTCCGGCTTGAGCCAGATCGCCAGCCGGCGCTTGTCGAGCGGCACGTCACCGAAATTGCCGATGCGCAAACAGGTCACGCGCAGTCCGTGCTTGTCGGCATAGAGCGCGCCAAGCGCTTCGCCGAACACCTTGCTGACGCCGTAGCGCGAGTCGGGGTGCGGCGTGACGTCGACGCCGATACGCTTGTCGCGCGGATAGAAGCCGACCGCATGATTGGACGAGGCAAAAACCACGCGCTTGACGCCGGCGCGGTAGGCCGCCTCGAACAGATTGTAGCAGCCGACGATATTGGCCTTGTGGATGGCGTCCCACGGGCCTTCGACCGAAAAGCCGCCGAGATGGACGATGCCTTCGACGCCGGCGACGATTTTCTCGACCGCGCCCATATCGGCGAGATCGGCCGCCATGAAGTCCTCATGGGCAGCCAGATCGTCCGGCTTGCGGATATCACTCCAGCGGATGTCCTTATAGACAGCGGGCAACAGCTTGCGCATGCGCGTGCCGATACCGCCGGCCGCTCCGGTAACAAGGATTTTCTCCATCGTGCCTCTCGTGAATGCCGTCGTGGTTTTGGTAGCGAAAACTATTTGATCCCGGTCTCGCCTGCGAGCTTTTCATAGCGGTTGCGGCTGTTGAGCAAATGCCGCTGCATGGCGTCTCGCGCCTGCGTCACTTCGTGCGCGCGGATCGCATGCAGGATCTGCTCGTGCTCGCGCTGGAAGATCTCGAGATGCGCGCGATTGGTCGGTGGCGCCGAGGAGCCCCACACCGTGCGCCGCGGGATGATAAAGCGTCCGAGATATTCCAGAAAGCGCTTGAACTGCGGATTGCCGGTGGCGTCGGCGATGGCGCAATGGAACGCGAAATCCTGATCGACAGCGTTTTCGCCGCGGTCGATTGCCGAGCGGATCGCGGCAAAGCGGTCGGCGATCTTTTTGACGTGTGCGGCCGAGGCGCGTTCGGCGGCAAGTCCGGCGGCCTCGATTTCGACTCCGGTGCGCAGCTCCATCACGTTGAGGACGATTTGCAGCGGCGAGTTCTCGTCGAAATCGACCCGGAACGGCCGCCGCACCTGGTCGGCCACAAAAGCCCCGACGCCTTGCCGGGTCACCACCAGGCGGTCGGCCCGGAGCGCCGCGACGGCTTCGCGAATAACGGTGCGGCTAACCCCTGTGGCCGCGATCATTTCCTGCTCGGTCGGCAGGCGCGAGCCGGGTAGTAATTTGCCGCTGGTGATATCGGCGGTAAGCCGCGAGACCAGCTCCGCGGTCAGATTGCGCGGCGCCTGCAACGGCTGGAGCAAAGCGAGATTTTTGGGCGCGCGCTTGTTCAATGACTTGACACCGAGGGATCAGGTAAGGTCATCATATGACATGATGAATAGCACGCGCGGCCGCGTGGATCAATGAGCCGGGCCGAGAAGCGCCTTTGCTACCGCTAGAACAACGAAACCTGGGAGGAAGAATTTGCCATGAAGACCCGTATCGCCCTGATCGCCGCCGGCACGCTTGCCGCCGCGATTGCTTTTGCGTCCGGCGCCGCCGTCGCGCAAGACAAAGTGGTTCTCAAAGCGTCCGACGTGCATCCGGCTGGCTATCCGACCGTCGCTGCGGTCGAAAGCATGGGCAAGAAGCTGTCCGACGCCACCAAAGGCCGGCTCTCGGTCGCGATGTATCCCTCGATGCAGCTCGGCGGCGAGAAGGAAGCCATCGAACAGGCGCAGGTCGGCGCCATCGCCTTCGCGCGCGTCTCAGTCGGCGCGCTCGGGCCGGTGGTCGACGACCTCAACGTGTTCAACCTGCCTTACGTGTTCCGCAACACCGAACACGCGCAGAAGGTCATGGACGGCGCGATCGGCAAGGAACTGCTCGATAAGGTGACCAATAGCGGCAAGGGCATTGTCGGCCTGTGCTGGATGGATGCCGGCGCGCGCAGCTTCTACGACACCAAGAAGCCGATCAAGACGATGGCGGATCTCAAAGGCCTCAAGGTACGCGTGATGGGCAACCCGATGTTCGTCGACATGGCGAACTCGATGGGCGCCAATGGCGTCGCGATGGGCTACGATCAGGTGTTCACCTCGCTGCAGACTGGCGTCATCGACGGGGCGGAAAACAACCCGCCGAGCTTCGTGTTCGACAACCACTACCAGGTCGCCAAGTTCTACACGATCGACGAGCACCTGATCGTTCCGGAAATGCTCGTGATGTCGAAGAAGATCTACGACTCGCTTTCGAAGGACGATCAGGCGCTGATCATGAAGTACGCCCGCGAGGCGCAAATGGAAGAGCGCAAGCTGTGGGACGTCTATGAGAAGCAGGCCATGGATAAGGCCAAGGCGAACGGCGTCCAGATCCTCAAGATGTCGGATGCCGATAAGAAGCAGATGCAGGATGCGGTGAAGCCGGTGTGGGACAAATATGGTCCCAAATACGCGGCGATGATCAAGCGCATCCAGGATGTGAAGTAATCGCGTTAATTGTTCCGGGTCCGGGGACCCTGAATCCAAGTTACCGGCTCGCCCGCTGGCGCGGGCGGGCCGGAATGACTCTCAAATGAGGGCTTCGACGGTGGCTCTTTATCGCAAAGGCATGGATGCGCTTTATTGGGTTTGCGTGTGGATCGCAGGCGGCGCGCTGGTGCTGATTTCCGCGGTGATCCCGTGGGCGGTCTTCACCCGCTACGTGCTCAACAGCGCTTCGTCCTGGCCCGAGCGGGCCGCGGTGCTGCTGACCATCGTCTTGACGTTCATCGGCACCGCGGCGTGCTACCGCGCGCAACTTCACATGAACGTTTCGTTTTTTGCGGCCATGCTGCCGCCGCGCTGGCGGCGTTGGTGCGACCTGCTGGTTGAGGTGCTGGTCGGTACGATGGCGCTGTTCATGGTCATCTACGGCGCCCGGCTGGTCGATGCGACCTGGCTCAATTCGATCGACGAATTTCCGGAATTGTCGGTCGGGCTCACCTATCTGCCGATCCCGGTTGGCGCCGCCGCGCTGCTGCTGTTCGTCATCGAGCGCATCACCATCGGGCCGCCCGCCGATAAATTCGTCGAGCATGCGGATCCAACAACTGCGCCGGTCCAGCAAGCAGGTCTTGCGCCGGGTCAGGAAGTCAGCTGATGGACATCGCCGTTCTCCTTGTGACGATGTTCTTCTGCTTTCTGATCGGTGTGCCGATCGCCTACTCGCTCGGGCTCGCGTCCATCGCCGCGGCGCTGTGGATCGGGCTCCCGCTTGAGGCGGTCATGCTCAAGATCTCCGACGGCGTCTCCAAGGTCGCGATGCTGACCATCCCTTTCTTCGTGCTGGCGGGAGCCATCATGGCGGAAGGCGGCATGGCGCGGCGCATGGTGGCGTTTGCCGACGTGCTGGTCGGTTTCACCCGCGTACGCGGCGGGCTTTCGGTCGTCAATGTGCTGGCCACCACGTTCTTGAGCGGGATATCCGGCTCATCGGTCGCCGACGTTTCTGCGATCGGATCCGTGATGATCCCGCAAATGGAAAAAAGCGGATTTTCCCGCGTCTACGCCACCAACGTGACGATCACCGGCTCGGTGCAGGCGCTGCTCGTTCCGCCCAGCCATAACGCCATCATTTATTCGCTGGCGACCGGCGGCAGCATCTCTATCATCAGCCTGTTCATCGCCGGCGTCGTCCCGGGCCTTTTGCTCGGCTTCTCGATCGTCATGCTGTGTCTGGTGATCGCCTATCGCGATGGCCATCCGCGCGGGACCGCGATGCCGATGCGCGACGCGATCAAGGTTTCCATCGAAGCCGCGTGGGGTCTGATCACGCTCGTTATCATCATTGGCGGCATTCTCGGCGGCATCTTCACCGCGATCGAGGCGGGCGCGGTGGCCTGCGTCTGGGCCTTCTTCGTCACCATGTTCATCTACCGCGACTATAAATGGCGCGACTTGCCGCAACTGGTCCACCGCACGCTGCGCACGGTCGCCATGGTGATGACGCTGATCGCCTGCGCCTCGAGCGTCGGCTACGTGATGGCGCTGACGCAGATGCCGGCGAAGATCACGGCGTTCTTCCTGACCATCTCGGACAACAAGTACGTCATCTTGTTCCTGGTCAACATCATGTTGCTGGTCCTCGGCTGCCTGGTCGACATGGCGCCTTCGATCCTGATCTGCACGCCGATTCTGTTGCCGGTGATGATCAATTTCGGGGTCGATCCGGTACATTTCGGCATGATCATGATGCTCAACCTCGGCATCGGATTGTGCCATCCGCCGGTCGGCGCGATTTTGTTCGTCGGCTGCGCGGTCGGAAAAGTGACGATCGAGCAGGTTATGCGAACGATCTGGCCGTTTTACGGCGTGATGTTCGTCGTGCTGATGCTGGTCACTTATATTCCGGCGCTATCGCTATGGCTGCCGTCGATCGTCATTAAATAGCGCTAGAACGCGGCCGCCAGGTCCTTGGCGCCGGGCGATTGCGCGGCGTGGGCCATTTTGCCTTCCATATCCGCGATAAGCCCGGCGACCGTGACAGTGCGCCGCGCCACCGGATTGCGTTCATAGCCCGATTGCTGGAAGAAATTCGCGGTCGGTACGCGGTCGCGTAACGCCTGCGGCATCATCACCATGTCGATGCCGTTGCCGTCACCGGTCAGGTTCATCAGTTCCAGCTCGGCCGCGCTCAGCGGCGCGGTATAGCCCTTGGCACGCGCGAAACGGACCGAATTCAACAGCTTCTGTACCTGCAACAGCGGGCCGATATCGATATCGAGGATGGCGGCGTGGATGCCCATGCCGCCGGCCGTGGTTTTCGCCAGCCGGTCGTGCTCGTTCCATGAATCCGGCACACTGTGGCTGAACGCGATCATGCGCTTGAGCGCCTCGATCTTGCGCTCCAAGATCAGTCTGGCGTCGCCGCTCTGCGTCTTGGCTTTTTGTCGAAGCGCCGCCAGCAGGCGGCCGCCATCCTCGGCCAAGAGCGAAACCGAATTGGTGCTGAGCAACTGGTTATATCCGATGGCCGGCGAGATCGCGCGCGGCCGCGTTGCGGATACGCCGGCCTGCATGTCATAGGTGCCGTTGCCGCCGGTCTCGAAGGCATAGACGCCGACGATTTGATCGCGCGTCAGGCCGGATGCGGAGGCGGCTTGCGCATAGGCGCGCTTGAAATCGCCCTCGCTTTGCGGGCGCTGCGGCACGAAGCCGTATTGCTCGGCGGCGGCTTTGAGAAAATCGGCGATCACGGGTATCGGCGGCCGATCGCCGGGTTGCGGGCCGGGCGGAGCCGAGGGATCGACCGGCCGCGGCGGGCCGGAATAGACCGGCGGCTGGGTGAGCACGTAGTCGGCAAGCTGGATCGTGACATGGTCGCGGCGCTTGGCATTGCGCACGTGCCGTTTCGCGACCACTGCGTTCCAATAGGCGTCGGCCTGCGCCTCATAGGCCTGCCGGGCCTCCTGATATTGCGCCAGCTTGGCCTGATAGTCGGCCGGGTCGCCGGGCGGCGCGCTTTGCGCGCAAACCGGCTGCGCCGCCAGCAACAGGCCGGTGGCGAAGGCGATCAAAGCAATGCGCAGGGAATGGCGCTGCATATCCGGCCGTTGTCCGCGATTTTCCACGATTCGGCTATGTCACAAAAAAACGCGCCGCAAATGCGGCGCGTAAGGGGGAGGGGAAGATTAGGTGCTAGCGGATAGTGGCACCGGCTCGGTCGGTGAAGATCACCGGGCCGCCGGCCTTGATCACAGTCGGGGCCTGCGCGGTCATGATATCGGTGCCGAGATTAAGCTGTTGCGCGGCAATACCGATCACGGAGATCAGCAGGGCAGCGGCAAGACCAACCACCACGATCTTGAGGTGGGTGGTGCGATCGGCGGTGTACATCGACCAGTTCATGGCAGCCTCCAAGGTCATAGCCTTACGTCGGCCCGGCCTTGAGAAAGGTTCAAGGTTTCACAGGGCTAACGTAGGTACGGAAGGGGGGTTCCAAAGGCCGCATCACGTAACGTTGAAACGGCGTGAAAGGCGGTGTTTTGGCCGGGAAAGGCTGGTTTGGCGTGCGGCCGGCTATTCGGGCCGGGTCAGCTGGTGTTCCTCGGCGATGCGCTCGAAGGTCTCGGCAATGCTTTTGATCCGGTAGGCCAGCCGGTTGTCGTTTTCGACCGGCAGCGGACGGACGATGGTGTATTTGCCGCGCGAGGCGGCATTACCGTAAGTCGGCTCGTAATAGACGTCCTGGCCGGTTGAAAATTTGTGCGTCATGGCGCTCTCCGGCCGTCGCTGGAATGAGCACGCCCGGTTCGCGGCCGGGCGTCTCGATCCGATTTAAGCGTTCTGCAGATTGGATGCCGCCTGCTTGCCGCGCTCAGTCACGATCTCATATGAGATGCGCTGGCCTTCGTTGAGCGTGCTCATGCCGGCGCGTTCGACCGCGCTGATATGCACGAACACGTCCTTCGAGCCGTCGCTCGGCGTGATGAACCCGAAACCTTTTTGCGTATTGAAAAACTTGACTGTACCTGTGGCCATTGCGGGCTCCTTGCATCGATTGCTGCGTGAGATGCGAACGAACGCTCGTCCGTGCGCTTCGACATCCGAGTTTTTTGGGATGACTTGGTGAGCGCCCAAAATCGGGCAGCGTTACAAGGCAGATCCGAAAACCTGGCTGCAAAGAGTCAGTACGCTAAATGCCAAGGAGCGTCAAACGTAGCGGCAAGCAGAACGCTTAGTTGACCGGCTTGCTCAGCGGATAGTCGACACTGTCGTAAAGCGCGCGAATGTCTTTATGGCCGAGACGCTCCTCGTCGATTTCGATGAAGGCGCCGAGCAACAGCGGCTCGGGCAGTTCTTCGACAGCGAAGCGGATGGCGTCGGCGGCGCGCTCGAAGCGGCGATACTTCACCTTCTTGGCGATCTTGCGATTGCGCGAGGGAAACAATTCCGCCGGTGCGTTGTAATTGAATTTATCCACGATCAACTCCGAGCTGGGTCGGCGGTGCCGAAACGTTTGAAACATTACGCTCTATATGGGGCTCCAGGCCGTATTTATCCAGTGGTTCGCCGCATCTCGTTCGAAACAGGGTGAAAATCGCGGTTAATGGTGATCGCCGGCGGCAACCGACGTAAAATTCGACTTATCGAGCCAAATAGAGCATTTTGTCCCGAATTGGCGGCGGCAAACGGTTGCGGGCAGGAGTAGGAATGGCGAATTCGACCGTCGATGGGGGACCGGCGCTGTTCCACTTCGTGATGATCAAGCCGTCGCATTATGACGACGACGGCTACCCGATCCAATGGCTGCGGTCGGCGATCCCATCGAATACGCTGGCTTGCCTGAATGCGCTCGCGGAAGACGCGCGGCGGCGCGAGGTGCTGGGTACCGGCGTCGAAATGCGGCTCCACACATATGATGAGACCAACCGGCGGGTTAAGCCCCGCGACATCATCCGCTTGATCAAGCGTGAAGGCGGCCGCTGTCTGATCGGACTTGTTGGTGTCCAATCCAATCAGTTTCCGCGCGCGGTCGATCTGGCAAAGCCTTTCCTCGACGCCAAGCTGCCGGTCTGCGTCGGCGGCTTTCACATCTCGGGCTGCATCTCGATGCTGCCGGAACTGCCGGCCGACATTAAATCCGCGCAGCAGATGGGCATCTCGTTCTTTGCCGGCGAGGCCGAGGAGCGCCGGCTCGACGAGGTGCTGCGTGACGCCTTCACCGGCAAGCTCAAGCCGCTCTACAATTACATGAACGCGTTGCCGAACCTGGTCGGCGAACCGCCGCCGTTTCTGCCGCGCAAGCATGTCCAGCGCAAACCGTCGAGAACCTTTCGAGCATCGATCTCGGCCGCGGCTGTCCTTATCAGTGTTCGTTCTGCACTATCATCAACGTGCAGGGACGCAAGAGCCGCATCCGCTCCGTCGACGATCTGGAAAAGATCGTGCGCGAGAACTACGCGGAGGGCATCAAGCGGTTCTTCATCACCGATGACAATTTCGCCCGCAACAAGGATTGGGAGCCGCTGTTCGACCGCTTGATCGAGATGCGGCACGGCGAGGGCATGAATATCGGCTTCACCATCCAGGTCGATACACTGTGCCACAAGATCCCGGGCTTCATCGAGAAGGCGACCAGGGCCGGCGTGCGGCGTGCCTTCATCGGACTGGAGAATATCAACCCGGACAATCTGATCGCCGCCAAGAAGCGGCAGAACAAAATTACCGAGTATCGTGAAATGCTGCAGATGTGGTGCAACCACGGCGCCATTACCTATGCTGGCTATATTCTCGGCTTCCCCGCCGACACCAAGGAATCGATCCTGCGCGATATCGAGATCATCAAGCGCGAGCTGCCGATCGATATTCTCGAATTCTTCTTCCTGACGCCGTTGCCCGGATCGGAGGACCACAAGATCCTCTCCAGCAAAGGCATCTGGATGGACCCGGACATGAACAAATACAATCTCAATCAACGCGTCGCGCATCACGGCAAGATGTCGGACGCCGATTGGGAAGAGGCCTACCGCGCGGCCTGGGAGACGTTCTACACGCCGGAGCACATCTACACGATCCTGCGGCGCACCTGCGCCTGCCCGATCGGCCGGCCGGGCACCACGCTCTCGACTATCCTGTGGTTCTATCTGACAATCCTGTATGAAGGCGTGCATCCGCTGGAGAGCGGCGCGTTTCGCCTGAAATACCGGCGCGACCGCCGTGCCAGCATGAAGCGCGAGAACCCGCTCGTCTTCTACGCCCGCTATTGGGGCGGCATGGCGGTGAAGGCCGTCAACTATGCGCGGGTCTATCTACGCTGCAAGGCGCTGCTGAAGAAGGCGCTCGATGCGCCGGACCGCTGGACCTATTCTGATTTGGCTATCGCGCCGCCGAAGTCCGACGAATTCGACGCGCTCGATCTCTATCACGCCACCACCGGCGGCGAGGCTGCCCTAAAACGCAAATACCGCGACGACGCCATCCGTGCGCACGGCCATGCGCACGACGAGGCGGTGTCGACTGCGGCGGAATAACAGCCGTTAAATGCTAGCGATGGTCTTGAGTCGCGCGCGCGGGTGGATTTCCGATTGCGACATCACCGGCGTCTGAGCGCGGAAGCGCTCGACGATGCCGCGCACGAACGGCCTGATATTGGCCGAGGTCACCAGCACCGGCGCCTCGCCTTCGCGCGCCGCCGCCTCGAACTTCTCGCGCACCAGCGTGATGAATTCCGACAGTTTTGACGGCTGCATGGCCAGTTGCCGGTTGTCGCCCTCGCCGACCAAAGATTCGGCGAAGGCTTGCTCCCATTTGGCCGACAGCGCGATCAGCGGCAGATAGCCAGTCGTGCTGGTGTGCTGCGCGCAAATCTGGCGCGACAGCCGGACCCGCACATGCTCGGCCAGCGTCTGCGGATTGCGCGAGCCGCCGATGCCGTCGGCAATGCCTTCCAGAATGGTGGCGAGGTCGCGGATCGACACGCGCTCGCCGAGCAGAATCTGCAACACGCGCTGGATGCCGGAAATGGTGATCAGCGACGGCACTAGGTCCTTGAGCAGCTCGGATTGATCCTTCGGCATTTCCTTGAGCAGCTTCTGCACCTCGCCATAGGACAAAAGCTCCGCCATGTTGTTCTTGAGCAATTCGGTCAGGTGCGTGGACAGCACGGTGGCGGCGTCGACCACCGTGTAGCCCTTCATGTTGGCTTCTTCCTTGACCGCGGCGTCGATCCAGGTCGCCGGTAGGCCGAATGTGGGCTCGGTCGTATGGGTGCCGGGCAGCTTCACCTGGCCGCCGGCCGGATCCATGACCATGTATTGGCCGGCCCAGACCTTGCCGTCACCGGCTTCGACTTCCTTGATCTTGATAAGGTAGGCGTTGGCGTCGAGCTGCACGTTGTCGAGGATGCGGACGGCCGGCATCACAAAGCCCATTTCGGCGGCGAGCGAACGGCGCAGCGCCTTGATCTGCTCAGTGAGGCGGTCGGTGCCGTCCGGCGAATTGACCAGCGGCAGCAGCGCGTAGCCGAGCTCGACCTTGAGGTCGTCGATCTTGAGCGCCGCGGAAATCGGCTCGTCGGCGGTTTCGGTTTTGGCAGCGGCAGCGGTCTTCCGGGCTTGGGTCGCGGCCACAAGTTTGGTGCGTTTGTCGATGACATAGGCGAGCGTGCCGGCGCCGCAGCCGAGAAACAAGAACGGCAGCAACGGAATGCCGGGCAATAGCGCCATCACCACCATCACCGCGCCCGACATGCCGAGCGCCTGCGGGTAGCCGGAGAGCTGCTTGAGCAGCGCCTTGTCTGCCGCGCCGGCAACGCCGGCCTTCGACACCAGCAAGCCCGCTGAGGTCGAAACGATTAGCGCCGGGATCTGCGTGACTAGCCCGTCGCCGACCGTGAGAATTGTGTAGGAATGCGCCGCGTCGGCGAAGCTCAGGCCCTGCTGCGCGATGCCGATAATCATGCCGCCGATGACGTTGATGAACACCACCAGCAGGCCGGCGATGGCGTCGCCGCGCACGAATTTAGAGGCGCCATCCATGGCGCCGAAGAAACCGCCTTCGTCCTCGAGCTTCTGGCGGCGCCGGCGCGCCTCTTTCTCGTCGATCGCGCCGGTCGACAGCTCGGCGTCGATGGCCATCTGCTTGCCCGGCATCGCGTCCAAGTGAAAGCGCGCGGCCACTTCCGCGATGCGGCCAGAGCCCTTGGTGATGACCACGAAATTCACGATCACCAGGATCGTGAATACGATGATGCCGATGACGAAATTGCCGCTCATCACGAAATTGCCGAAGGCCTCGATGACGTGACCGGCGGCGTCGGTGCCTTCATGACCATGCGCCAGGATCAGGCGCGTCGAGGCCAAGTTGAGCGCCAGCCGCAACATGGTGGCGATCAGCAGCACGGTCGGAAACGAGGAGAATTCGAGCGGCGTGTGGATGAACAGCGCCGTCATCAGGATCAGCACCGAGATGATGATCGAGATCGCTAACGCTAGATCGAGCAGGATCGGCGGCAGCGGCAAAATCAAAACGACAAGGATGGTGAGCACGCCGACGGCGAGCGCGATGTCGCCGCGTTTCATGAACGCGCCGATGTCGCCGAGGCCTGGTAATTTGATGCCGCTGGAAGCTGTTGCCGGCGCGGCCGTGATGTCGCTCATTCAACCCAATTGCCGCCATGCCCCCGGCGGCCCGGACTCGAAAGACAATACGAAGGTCATCAAACAAATGACGGGCACCGATGCCGGTGCCGGAGTAGCAAGCCGCGACGGGTGATTACCCCTATACCCCGGCAATATTTGCCCATTTTATGGTTAGCGCGAGGTTAACAAATACCTCCGGTTGCGCAAAGATGTGGCACAAACGGGGGGCGAGGCGATGCGAACTGTCTTTCTTTTGGGGCTTTTGCTTTGCGGGTTTGTTGATACGGCCGAGGCGGCCTGTTCGGTTCCGCGCTGGCGGTTCATCTGGGACGTTGAGACCAACGCTTATATCAACTCAGACGGGGGTCGTTGCCGGCTCCAACTCGTCTGGACGTCAGGAAAGACGGAGGTGTCTTCGGTTGGCATCGCGGCGCAGCCACACGACGGCACGGTCTCGGTTTCCGGCCACAACGTGTTCTATACCCCGTGATGGGTTCAAGGGTGAGGACTCATTCGTCTTCGCAATCAATGGCCGACGAAATGCAACGCCGGCCCGTGCGACTGTGCGCGTGAGCGTCACTGTGCAATAAAAAGTCCTCTCCCCGGGGACAGGGAGAGGACCTTGAGGCGCCATTAGCGCCCGTTACCGGTTGAGAGGAACGCTCAGCCCGGCAACATCACGGTGTTGATCACCTGGATGACACCGTTCGACTGCATGACGTTGCCGATGGTGATCATGGCAGTGTCACCCTTGGTGTCCTTGAGCCAAAGCTTGCCGTCCTTTTCGGTGATGGTCAGCGGGGCGCCTTCGACGGTCTTGAGCTCGGCTGTGCCGCCGCCTTCCTTGACCTTGTCACGCAGATCCTTGGTGGTCAGCCGGCCGGCGACCACGTGATAGGTCAGGACGCTGGTGAGCTTGCTCTGGTTCTCGGGCTTGAGCAGCGTGTCGACGGTGCCCGCCGGGAGCTTGGCGAAGGCTTCATTGGTCGGCGCGAACACCGTGAAGGGGCCGGGCGACTGCAGGGTATCAACGAGGCCGGCGGCCTTCACCGCGGCGACCAGCGTGGTGTGGTCTTTCGAGTTCACCGCGTTCTGCACTATGTTCTTGGACGGATACATCGCCGCGCCGCCGACCATCTTGGTGTCTTCGGCGAAGCTCGGCGAGGAAGTTGTCATTCCCATGCCGAGCGACAATACGGCTGCTCCGGCCAGGGCCAATTTTTGGATAGGTGTCATGGTCTACTCCGTTATCTCTGTTTGAGCGTCCCCAATCCATGGATTTGGCGGAGACATTGAGAGCTACGGAGGCCGGCAGCTTAGGGATGCAGGGCGGCGGTCACAGGCTCGTGAGCTTGCCGGCGCCGATCACCGGCCCGGTCGGTGCTCCGGTGGGCGAGCCGCCCGGCGGTTCCAGCGATACCGCGAGTGTGGCATTGCCCACGGTTTGCGAGGCAAATTCCGGCGGGATCGCGATCGTCACGGTGCGGTCGGCGCGCAACAGGCCGAGCGCACGCGGCTTGCCGTCGGCCGGGATCAGCCACAGCTCGGGCACACGCGTCGGGTCGGCGCTATAGGAGGCCGGCACCACGGAGACGGTGCCGCGCCTGGCATCGATGGTGGCGACGAAGACACGGGCGCCGCCGCCTTCGATGGTGGCGATCAGGGGCGGCGCGTCCTTGACCGCGCCGAGATAAATCAGCCCGCCGAGGCAGGCGGCAGCCAGCGCGCTCGCCAGCGCAAAGCCGCGCCAGAACGCCAGGCTCTGCCAAATTCCAGCGCTCGGCGGCGCCGCGGCGGGCAGGGCGGCGGCGATGGCCTCCCACACCTGCGGCGGCGGCGAAACCTCCACGATCTCGCCGGCCCAGGGCGCCAGCCGTTGCTCCCATTCGGCGACCATGCGCGCGAAATTGCGGTCGCGCTGCAGCAGCCTTTGGGCCGCGGCGCGATCGGTGCCAGTCAGCACGCCGAGGGCGTATTCGGCGGCGAGCAGTTCGTCCTCGGGCAAATCTTCAAAGGGTTTGCCGCTATGGTCGCTGGTGTCGCTCATTGTTCAAGGCAGCTCTTGAGTTTGATCATCGCCCGCCGGATCCAGCTTTTCATTGTGCCAAGCGGCACGCTCATGCGCGCCGCTAGGTCCTCATAGGTATTGCCGTCGAAGAACGCCCCGCGCAACGCGTTGCGTTCACGGGCTTCCAGGCCGTCGAGACAGCCATGCAGCCGCGCGTGATCCTGAGCGCTTTCGAGCGCATTATCGGCAGCAATTGCGCTATCGGCCACTACGGCCGCCTGGTCGATCGGCTCCATGCGCCGGCTTTGGCGCGAGGCGCGCAGGCGGTCGATAGCGCGGTTGCGCGCAATCGCGATCAGCCAGGTCATCGGGCTTGCCCGGGCGGGGTCGAAATCGGCGGATTTCCGCCAGACCGTCACAAAAACCTCTTGCAAAACGTCCTCGGCCTCGCCGTGTTCGCCTAAGATACGTAAGGCAACGCCAAAAAGCTTCGCCGAGGTCAGGCGATAGAGGGTTTGCAGCGCCGCACTGTCGCCGCCCGGGATGCGCCTGAGCGCGGTGGCGATCAGCTTGCGGTTGGCGTCAAGGTCCATCGGGTCTCGAGCGGTTCGTTATTCGCGGTTACAGACTTCGGTACCGATCTGGCGGCCATTGGCAAAGGTCCAGACACCCGACCAATTGCTACCGTTCGCGCCATAGAGCGCGAGGCCTGTGTCGTTGCCGGCCTTATAGGAAACCGCCAAGAAATCCTTGTCGCCAATCTCGGTCCCGGCATAACGAGGCCGGCGACGACCCAGATCACGCGATAGGTCTGGCCGGTTTTTTCGACCGTCACGGTGCCGCAGGAATGGCTACCGCCGCCCGGATTGGCGCCTTCGAGTGAATAACGGCCAACCGGATCGGCGGCGAAAGCAGCAGTGCTCCACAACAAGGCAGCTGCGCCAATGGCGAATAGATGGCGCATGAAATGTCCCCGCAAAGCCGGCGCGACTGCCGCACCGTTCTCAAGCTAAGAACTTTAGGGCTTTGTTGGCTTGGCGACAATTGCCGCCGGATCGCCGGCGGACCGTTCAATCATCCAGTGGCGGAAACGCGTGCGTTCCGCCGGCGTCGAGCGGCAAAGGGTCGACACGCGTCGCGTCTTTCGGGTCGAGATCGCCGTAGAGATGTGGAAACAGCGCGCCGCCGCGCGAGGGCTCCCATTTCACCGCTGGCCCGAGTCTCTCGGCATCAACGCGCACCAAAACGAGATCGTTCTGGCCGGCGAAATATTTGGCGGCGGTGTCAGTGACTTGTCCGGTGGTGGAGAAATGGATGAAGCCGTCGCGCAGATCGACCTCCGAGCCGCGGAAGACTCCAATGCGTTCGGCCTCGCGCCAAAGGGAGCCGGGGCAGATTTTATACAGTGTGGGCATCTTTGTGGATTGTCTAAGTAGTTGGGGTCCCAACGATTATCACGACCATTCGCGTTGTGCATGGCGCCATGCGCAATTCAACCTTGAACGCACGTGCATTTGTATGCATATCCCGGGCAAATCACCACGGAGATATCATGCTGAAGACTGAGGACTATCTGGTCGAGGCCGCCGAGCGCTGCACAAATCTGGCTCGCGAAGGGCGCAGCCTGATCGAGAAGCTTGAAGCCATCAGTCACGAACTGATGGCCAAGGCGGTCGAACTCGACACCAAACGCGACCGGAAACAAAGCCGCCCCGGCGAAGCCGGGGGCATGTCCACCCCCTAGCAGCAATGTTTTGTTCCAATTAAAAAGCCCGGCCGTTGAGCTGGGCTTTCTGTTTTTAGGACGATTGACGGGTTGCTACGCCGCGCCCTTGAGCTCGCCGCCGCCGGGCGGCGGCACCGGCACGCCGTCATGGGCATATTCGTTGAGCTTGTTGCGCAGCGTACGGATTGAGATGCCGAGGATATTGGCCGCATGGGTGCGGTTGCCGAGGCAGTGCTTGAGCGTCTCCAGGATCAGATCGCGCTCGACTTCGGCCACAGTGCGGCCGACCAGATTGCGCGTGACCTGCTCGGCGGCCATCGCCGCCAGCCCCGCGACACCGGCGCCGCGCGCCTGATCGAGCCGCCCGCCATCGGGTGACAGAATGCCGTCAACGCCGATTTCCGGTCCGCTCGAGAGCAGCACGGCGCGGTGCAGCGTGTTCTCCAGTTCGCGCACATTGCCCGGCCAGCGATGGACGGCAAGCATGCGGCGCGCATCCGCCGACAGCGGCCGTGCCGGCAGGCCGTTGGCCTCGGAATATTTCTTGGCGAAATATTGCGCCAACTCGGAAATATCAGACGGGCGCTCACGCAGCGGCGGGATTTTCAGATTCACAACGTTGAGGCGGAACCAAAGATCCTCGCGGAATTTACCTTCGCGCACGGCGTCGGTGAGGTTGCGGTTCGAGGTGGCGATGATACGGATATCAACCGGCACCGGGCGGCCGCCACCGACACGGTCGATCACCCGTTCCTGGATCGCGCGCAGCAACTTGGCCTGCAGGCGCACGTCCATCTCGGAAATTTCGTCGAGCAGCAGCGTGCCGCCATTGGCTTCCTCGAACTTGCCAATGCGGCGGCCGAGCGCGCCGGTAAAGGCGCCCTTCTCGTGGCCGAACAGCTCGGATTCGAGCAGATTCTCCGGGATCGCCGCGCAATTGACGGTGATGAACGGCTTCTTTGCGCGCTGCGAGCGGGCATGGACGTAACGCGCTAGCACTTCCTTGCCGGTGCCGCTTTCGCCGGTGATCAAGACTGAAGCATCGGAGCCCGCGATCTGCTGGGCGAGCTTGACGACACCGGCCATCGCGTCATCGCGGTAGATCATATCGCGCCGGTCGTCGGTGACGGCGGCGAGCACCGCCGCGATCAGATCTGGATCGGGCGGCAGCGGGATGTATTCTTTGGCGCCGGCATGGATGGCGTTGACCGCGGCGCGCGCGTCGTTGGTGATGCCGCAGGCCACGATCGGCACATGGATACGCTCGGCGTCGAGCCGGTTGACCAGGTCGCGAATGTCGAGGCTCACGTCGACCAGCAGCAGATCGGCGCCGCGGCCGGAGCGCAGCACGGCAAGCGCCTGCTCGTTGCTGTCGGCGTGGGTGACGGATGCGCCCTTGTCCATTGCGATCTTGCTCGCAATGGTGAGTTGGCCTCCGAGTGTGCCGACGATCAGGAGTCGCATGGCATTATCCCTTTAACGTTCACGCGCGTGATCTTGGATCATGCGCTAGTTCTGGTCGGCCTTGATGATTTCGGTCATGGTCACGCCCAGTTTGTCTTCGACCAGCACCACCTCGCCGCGCGCGACCAGGCGGTTGTTGACATAGATATCGATGGCTTCACCGACCTTTCGGTCGAGTTCGAGTACGGCGCCGGGCCCCAGCTTGAGCAGGTCGCCGACCGGCATGCGGGCGCGGCCGAGAACGGCCGATACCTGCACCGGCACGTCAAACAGCGCTTCCAGGTCCGAGGCGCCGCGGTTGACCGTATCGTTGTCGCTCGGGGCGAGCGTCCCTGCGTCCTCGACGGCCTGCATCTGGCTGCCGGCTTCCAGATCGGGAAGCGGGACTTTGCTGTCGGTGTCACTCATCGCCTGGGTCTCCAGAATTCTTAATGGATGGCGCTGGTGCGGGCCGCGACGTAGCGGCCGACCACGTTATCGATGACGGCAAGGGTAGCAGCGCGGTCGCGGACAACGCCGCCATCGGCCCATTCGATCCGGCAGTCGCCGGGCGCCATGGCTGCTTCGCTGAGCACCACCAGCCGGCCCTCGAAACCGCGCGCATTGGCGATTTCTTTGAGCTTGGTCTTGGCGCTCTCGTAGATGTCGGCGCCAATATGCACGACCACATGCGGCGCCTTCACCAGATGATTGAAGGTTTCGGTGGCAAGCGCGGAAATTTCAGTGAACGGTTCGCGCGCGATCAGCTCGGGCGCGAGCTTGCCGGCGACTGCGACCGCCACGTGCACAGCTTCGGTTTCCAGCTTTGCCGTGATGCCGGCGAGCGAGCGCTCCAGCCGTTCCATGCCCTCGGCGATCAGTCCCAGTGCCGCGGCGGTGCGCTCGGCTGCGTCGGCCTGCGCCTGTTGCTCGCCGGCGGTAAAGCCCTGGCGATAGGCCACAGATTCGGCGTCGGCGCGCCGGCGGTCGGCCTCGACCAGCGTGATGGTCGGCTTGCCGCCGGAGGAGAAATCTTCATCGAACAGATATTTGGCGTTCGCTTTCATCAGTACACCAGTTCGTCGTCGCCGCGGCTCTTGGTAATCAGGATTTCGCCCTTGGCGGCCAGATCCTTGGCGATATTGACCAGCAGTGTCTGCGCCTCGTCGACGTCACGCAGCCGCACCGGACCGAGCGCCTGCATGTCGTCGACCAGCATTTTGGCGCCGCGCGTCGACATGTTGCTGAAGAAGAACTGGCGCACGGTTTCGGAGGCGCCCTTGAGCGCGATCGCCAGTTTGTCCTTTTCGAATTTGCGCATCAGCGTCTGCGCCGATCCCGAATCGAGTTTGATCAGATCGTCGAAGGTGAACATCAGCGCCTTGATGCGCTCGGCGGCGTCGCCATTTTCTTCTTCAAGCGCCGTCATAAAGCGCGTTTCAGTGGTGCGGTCGAAATTGTTGAAGATCTCGGCCATCGCCTCATGGGAGTCGCGGCGGCGGGTCTGCGACAGGCTTGACATGAATTCGGTGCGCAGTGTCTCCTCGACGCCCTCGATCACGTCCTTCTGGATTGCTTCCATCTTCAGCATGCGACCAACGACGTCGAGGGCGAAATCCTCGGGCAGGATCGAGAGCACGCGCGCGGCGTTTTCGGCGCGCAGCTTGGATAGCACCACCGCCACGGTCTGCGGGTATTCATTTTTGAGGTAGTTCGCCAGCACCTCTTCATGAACGTGGGCGAGCTTTTCCCACATGTTGCGGCCGGCCGGGCCGCGGATGTCGTCCATGATGCCGCCGACCCGCTCCTGCGGCAGGTATTGCTTCAGCAAACGTTCCGCGACGTCGTAGCTGCCGAGCAAGGCGCCCGAGGCCGACATGCGCGACACGAATTCCAGCAGAAGTTCTTCGACCATCTCGGCGTCGACCGCTCCGAGCGAAGATATCACGGTGGAAATTTCACGCAGCTCGTCGTCGTCGAGCAGGCTGAAAATCTTGCCGCCGTATTGCTCGCCGAGCGCGAGCATAAGTACGGCTGCCTTTTCCGGCCCTTTAAGCTTGCGTCGTCCCTTGTTGACCTGCGGACGGCTGGCAAGATCGGCCATCAAGCCGGTGATGTCGGCGCGGGTCTGAATCTCGGGCTTTTCTTGTGCGTAAGCGGAGGGCATGGCTTAAGCGGCTTCCTCATGGAGCCAGGTGCGGATGATGGAAACCGCCTCAGGCGGGTTCTCTCCGGCAAGCTCGCCGACTTTCTGCACCGATTGGGCGTGCACTTGTCCCTGCACCTTGGCGACGTCGATCATCGAGGCGGTGTGGCTGGAAATCACGGCCGCTTCTTCGGCGGCGACCAGAGAGGCTGCCGCGGCTGCCGCGGTGACGACGGCATGGCTGGAGTTGGTGGTGACGGCGAGGTTGGGTGGGGCACTGGCGGTGGCGCGCGGGGCCGCAATGGCGCTGGCAACTCCGGCCGCGCCTGCCGCACTTGCGATCGCCGCACCGCCGGCCACGGTGCCCTCCGGCGTCACGATCCGGCGCACCAGTGGGCGCACGACCAGCAGCAGGACGATCACGCCCAGCACCACCATCACGCCCTGCTCGGCGAAACGCATGATGTCGTCTTTGGTGAATTGCAGGTAGCTCATCCAGCCGGCCGGCTCGGCGATCGGCATCGCTGGCGTTTCGGCAAAGCGCAGGTTGACCACTTCGACCTGGTCGCCGCGCTTGGCATCGAAGCCGATGGCTGAGCGCACCAGCGCTGCGATGTGGTCGATTTCTTCCTTCGAGCGCGGCTGATAGGCGACCTCGCCTTTGTCGTTCTTGCTGTAGGTGCCGTCGACCAGCACGGCCGCGGATACGCGGTTGACCCGGCCGGCTTCGGTCACCTCGGTCTTTGTAATGCGCGAGATTTCGTAGTTTACGATTTCCTCGGTCTTGTGGTTCTGGTCGCCGCTGCCGGTGCTACCTTCGGTCGGCTTGCCGGCGCCGGGCAATTCATTGCCGACCGAAACCGGGCCCTTGGCGTCACCGGCGGTGGCGGAGCTCTCTTCGCGGGTTTGGCTCGAGCGCACCACGCGGCCGTCGGGATCGAACTTGTCGGAAGTCTGGGTGATGCGGTTGAGGTCGAAATCGGCGGTGATCTCGACTTGCGCGCGGCCGGACCCGACCACCGAGGAGACGATCGCTTCGACCTGGCTGCGCAGGCGCTTTTCATAAGCCGCCTTGCGGTCGTCGGCGCCGACGCCCTCAAGCGGATTGTCAGCCGCGGCGCCGTCGGCGAGCAGCTTGCCGGTCTCGTCGATCACCGAAACGCGCTCGGGCTTTAGTCCGTTGACCGCGGTCGCCACCAGATGGCGGATGGCGCGCACCTGCTGCGGCTCCAGCGTACCCCGCACTTTGAGCACGATCGAGGCCGTCGCGTCGATTTTGTCGCGGGAGAACAACGGCCGGTCGGGCAGCACCAGATGCACGCGTGCCGACTGCACTCGGTCGATGCCGCGGATGGTGCGGGCGAGCTCGCCTTCGAGCGCGCGCAGATGATTGATGTTCTGGACGAAGGTGGTGGAGCCGAGCGCGTCCGATTTGTCGAAAATCTCGTAGCCGACGCCGCCGCCTTTGGGCAGGCCGTTCTCGGCGAGCTTCATGCGCAGCCGCGCGACATTATCCTTGGCCACCATCACGATCGCGCCGTCGTTCTTGATCTGGTAGGCGATGCCTTGGCGCTCGAGATCCTTGATGATCGAGCCGGAGTCCTCGGCTGAGAGATCGGTGAACAACGGCACCATTTGCGGCGCCGTCATGCGGATCATCAGGAACGAGAAGAAGCCAATCAGCGCCAGCGTCACCGCGGCCATGGCCGCCATACGCGCAGCACCGAGCGATTTCACGAATTGGAAGAAAGCTTGCACCGGGTTCCGTCCCAATCTTGAGGCGCTTGATCGTGCGCCGTTACCCGGCAAGATTTGCCCAGTTTATGGTTAGCGTCCGGTTAATTCCGGCAAACAGAAAACCGGCGCAATTCACGGGGCGGCAAGGAGAATCTTCTCAAGCGCACGCGCAAACGAAAACGCCGGCGATGACCGCCGGCGCTGGGCCGAATTTAGACCGCTCTCAAGAACTACTGGCGGTATTGCTGAATGCGGGTGGTGCGCAGGCCGGCAAGGCCGTGCTGGTCGATGGAGTACTGCCAGGAGAGGAATTCCTCGACCGTGAGCGTATAGCGCGCGCAGGCTTCTTCCAGCGACAACAGGCCGCCACGTACCGCAGCGACCACCTCAGCCTTGCGGCGGATGACCCAACGTTTCGTTGACGGCGGTGGCAGATCCGCGATCGTAAGGGGACTGCCATCGGGCCCGATGACGTATTTGACCCTCGGGCGGTGGGGTTCGGTCATTTGTGTACTCACAGGACTCTACTTGACTGACAGTTACTGGGCGGAAGCTACAGTCCGCGGCTTAAAATTTGCCTAAGCTTAAGGTCGCAGTACGGGAAAAGTTTGCCCCGTTTTTGCTAACCTTTTGGTTACGGATGAGGCGGGAGTTCCCTATCCCGCCAGGCTATCCCGGTGCCCATTCGCGGCCAAAATAGCCGTAGAACGCTTCGATAAAGGTCCGCCAAAGACCCGGGCAGAGCGCTTTGGCCCGCCAGCGGCCGTAAGAGTCGGCTATTGGGTCGGCGCGATGATCTGCTGAATATCGTTGATCGTGTAGTTCTGGCCGCCGATGACGAGAACCGGTGGTGTCTGGGTGAGGTCGACCGAATTGACCTTGCCCTCGACCTGGGTGGTGATCGGAACGGTCTGGCCGCTGGCCGAAACCGCGGTGGCGGTAAGGGTGTAATTGCCGGCCGGCCACGTGGTGCCGTCATTGCCGACACCATTCCATGTGAAGGGCTGGGCACCGGAGTTGATCGCGCCGGTGGCGCTGAAGGCGGTCTGGCCGTTGGGTGCGGTGATCGTGATGGCGGCGGTCGCGGGCTGAGTGGAATTGAGCATCCAGGTCGCCTGGCTGTTGGCCAATTGCGCGGTGGTGCCGTTCACCACCACGTTGGCGCCGACCAGTGAGAGCGCCTGCGTGGTTTGCGCGCTCTGCTGCAGCGACACCAGCGTGCTCAGTGTGCTGTTGGTCTGCATCTGCTGCTCGACACCCGCGAACTCGACGAGTTGCTGGGTAAATTGATTGGTATCCATCGGACTGAGCGGATCTTGATTTTGTAATTGCGTCGTCAATAACTGCAAAAACGTCGTGAAATTGCTGGCGATCTCGGTGTTGTTCGCCGCTGTCGCGGCCGCAGTGGCGGCGGCCGGGTTCGTTGTCGTCGTGATAGGCGGGATGGTGGTCGTCGTGGTGGGGTTGGGAAGGATTGTGGTCATGATCGTTCCTCAGACTCTGATGTCGATGCCACCGCCGAGACCGGCGAGGCGGGGATAATTGCGCGGGCTGATGTCGGCGGGAAGCGCATCGTCTTTGACGACGATTTGCGCGGCGGCTGGCATCGGGGTGTTGCTTTGGTCGCGGCCCATGGTCTGGTCGCGCAGCGAGAATTGCAGGCCGTTGTCGGAGGTCTTGAGGCCAGCGTCCTGCAAGGCTTGCTGGAGGCTATTGGCGTCGCGCCGCAACAGATCGAGGGTATCGGAGCGGTCCGCGATCAGCCGGGTCACCGCATTGCCGTCGCGGTCGACGTCGAGACGAACCTCGATGCGGCCGAGCTCGGGCGGATCGAGCCTGATTTCGAAGCGGTTCTTGCCTTCGAGCGCCTTGCCGGCGATTTCGATGGCGACACCGGCGAGCGGGACCGCCAAGGCCTGCGTCGCAGGCGGAGCGGGGGCGGTCGGATTGGCGGCGGTTTGCGTAACGTTTTGTGACGGCGCGGTGAGGGTTGCCTGCTGCACGGCGTCGGCAAAGGTTTTCGCCGAGGCGAGCTGGGCATCGGCGGTGATTGCGGGCGGCACTTCCGCGGTTGCGGCGTGATGGTCGTTGGCCGGGGCCTCGGCGTGCGTGGGTGTGGTGGCCAACTTGTCGGCATCGTCGGTTGCCGGCTGGGGCTTGCCGTCGCCCTTCAGCGCGGAAATCGTTTTGGTGGACACGTCCGAATTGATGGCCGGTTTGCCCTTGGAGTTTTCCGTCACCGCCGCCGCGCCTTGTAGAGGCGTGGCGGAAATCGCTTGCGGGACCGTAACGGCCGCGGGCGCGGCAACGAGCGCGGCAGCGGGGACGACCGCTTGCGCGGCGTTGTTCGCCAGCAACGCCGTGTGAACGGCCGGCTTCAGGCTGTCGGCTGGTTTGCCGTCGCCCGCCGTTTTGTCGCCCGTCAACTTGGTGTCGTCGCCTGTCTGTTCGCAGATATTGGCGTCGGTTTTCGCCTTGATGCTGCTGACGGCCTTGCCGCCGGTTGCCGTCGGGTCCGAATTGGCTGCATCGGCGGTGTTGGCCGTGGTGTCCGCGTTGGCAGTCTTCGCCGCGTCGCCGTCCTTGGTCTGGCTCTTGTCCGGACTTTTGGCTGGGGGCTGCGACGAATCCGCCGGTGCGGTCTGTGCGGTCGTGGGCAGCGGAGGCGGTGCGGACTGCGCAGCGGCCTCAGTGCCCGCATCGAGCAAGGCGTCGAACGGCGAGGGTTGCCCGCCTTCGGAACTTTGTGCCGGCCTGGCCGGGCTCGGCAGCGAAGGCTTGAAGGGCGGTGTGGGGGCTTCGGACGCAACAGACGGCACGGCAATTCTCCATATATCCGTCCTTTGGTCTGCAATCGTCAGGCCATCGCCGAAAATCCGTAAATACGCTTGAAATCAATCACTTGTTGGATGTTCAACCGGGATGTGCCGGCGCTACCCCGGCATTGCCTGCTGGCGAAGCGGCAATATTTGCCGGTTGGCCTGAATTGCGCGCCACGCATCGCCACCTATAGTAAGAAGCGCCATGCCCAACAGCCTCGATCTCGACAGCAGCCCACAGACCACCCGTGTCGTCGTCGCCATGTCCGGCGGCGTCGATTCTTCGGTTACCGCGGCCCTGCTCAAGGCCGAAGGCTATGACGTGGTCGGCGTCACGCTGCAGCTTTACGACCATGGCGCCGCTACCCATCGCAAGGGCGCCTGCTGCGCCGGACAGGACATTTACGACGCCCGTGCGGTGGCCGAGCGCATCGGCATCCCGCATTACGTGCTCGACTATGAGAGCCGCTTCAAGGAAGCGGTGATCGACCGCTTCGCCGAGAGCTATATCGCAGGCGAGACGCCGGTGCCCTGCGTCGAATGCAATATGTCGATCAAGTTTCACGATCTGCTGATCACAGCGCGCGAACTTGGTGCGCGGGTTCTGGCCACGGGCCATTACGTCGCGTCGCGGGCCTTGGCCAGCGGCGGCCGCGGGCTTTATCGGGCGCGCGAGGAAGAGCGCGACCAGAGCTATTTCCTGTTCGGCACCACGCGCGAGCAACTCGACATCATGCGCTTCCCGCTCGGCGACCGCGCCAAGTCCGAGACGCGTGAGCTGGCGCGCAAATTCGGACTGGCGATTGCCGACAAGCACGACAGCCAGGACATCTGCTTCGTGCCGACCGGCCACTACGCCGACGTGATCGAGCGGCTCAAGCCGGGCGCTGCCGAAGCTGGCGAGATCGTCGATCTCGACGGCCGTGTGCTGGGCGCGCATTCCGGCATCATCCATTTCACCATCGGTCAGCGCCGTGGCCTTGGCGTCGCGGCCAGCGCGCCGCTTTATGTGGTGCGCCTCGATGCCGATCGCCGCCGCGTCGTGGTCGGGCCCCGCGATGCGCTGCGCACCAGCCGCATCGTGTTGCGTGACGTCAACTGGATCGGCGAGGGCTCAATCGGCGAGGCGCTCGCCGACGAGCGGCGCGAGGTGTTCGTGAAGGTGCGCTCGACCCGGCCGCCGCAAGCCGGCTGGCTGCGGCCCGCCAATGGCGGCTACGAGGTTGAATTGGTGGATGGCGAGGACGGCGTTTCGCCCGGCCAGGCCTGCGTTTTCTATGACGCGGGGGAGGGCCAGGCGCGCGTGCTCGGCGGCGGCTTCATCAAGAGTGCGGTGGCGGCAGCCGTTAGCGCGCGCCCCGGCGTCCAGCACAAGGCCGCGATCGCCGCGCCCACCTAAATCCGCGCATGGGGGCCGACTTCGACAAAGCAAACGTTGAGCGCGCCTATGCGCGCTGGGCGCCGGTTTACGATCTGGTGTTTGGCGCGGTGTTCGAGCGCGGTCGGCGTGCCGCGATCGCGGCGGCCGAGCGTATTGGCGGCCGCATTTTGGAAGTCGGCGTCGGTACCGGCATCTCGCTGCCCGATTATGCGCGCTCGAACCGACTTGTTGGTGTTGATTTATCGGAACCAATGCTGCGCAAGGCGCAGGCGCGCATCGCAGAACATGGGCTGAGCAACGTGGAAGCTTTGGCGGTTATGGATGCCACGCGGCTGGCGCTGGCGGATCGATCGTTCGACGTGGTGGTGGCGCAATATGTCATCACCGCGGTGCCCGATCCGGAGACCACGCTCGACGAATTTGCGCGCGTCACCAGGCCGGGTGGCGAGATCGTGTTGGTCAACCATATTGGCGCCGAGAGCGGCCCGCGCGCTTGGTTCGAGCAAGGCTTCGCGCCGCTGGCGCGCCGGCTCGGCTGGCGGCCGGAATTCCGCTTCGATCGGCTGGCCGCCTGGGCCGCGCGCCATGGCGGCGTGCGCGTGATCGAACGCCGGCCGATGCCGCCGCTGGGGCATTTTTCGCTGATCCGTTTCGAGCGCAAAACGTAAGCGGAACTCCTGCTCCCGCTCACACGTTAATATCTTGCTCCGCAGATGCGCGGGGCAGGGAGCTTGCGATGAATATCCGCATTCTGAGTTTGGCGGCGTTCGTGGCTGCGGTTTTGACGCCGGCGCTGGCTGCCGCGCAAGCGCCGCCCAAGGCCGAACCACCGGTCGCGTCCAAGACCGAGCAGCTCGATCCCAATGCTTGCGGCTCGGATCGCGCGACCATCGGGCAGGGCGGCGAAATCGACACCAAAAAAGCGGACGGCCGCAATTTGAGCGACCGGCTCGCCAGCTCCGGCGGCGTCATATGCCCGCCGTCGCAGGTCGATCCCGCGATCAAGGCGCCGACCCCGCCGGGCGGCTCGATGCAGGTCATCCCGCCGCCGGGCAGTCCGGGCGGCAACCCGAATATCCAGCCGAAGTGACGGTTCTGGAACGGCTTTCCGGCCTGATTGCTTGACAGGCTTTCTTGGCCCTTCCTATATCGCGGCCATTCCGGCAGATAGCGTTTCGGAATGGCGGGGTAGCTCAGTTGGTTAGAGCAGCGGAATCATAATCCGGAGGTCGGGGGTTCAAATCCCTCCCCCGCTACCAACCTTAAACCCTTATCCACCAAGGGCTTATGGTAGAAGACGCAAAGACGTCAGATAGCACCAAAATCGGCTTGGGTACAGCGTGGGTACAAGGACGACAAATTCGTCCAAGCCGCGCAAGGCGTCGTCAACAAAGCAATGGGACATGTCGCTGCGGAAGCGTCGGTCGCTGCCGTGACGTGCAGGCGTTCATCGCATCCAAGGCCGGATTCTGACTCGCCTGGGCCGATCGTCGGTAGGGGCAGTCGTTTTCACGCCCGTGCCGAAGATGCCCGTCCTGGGGCACCGCCGAAGCCGCTACGCACGGGTCATCGAAGCGGCGCCGTGACGAACGCACCAGGCGTCGGCGACATCACTCCTGCGTTGATGCCCATCAACTGCCCGCGCGGCAGGCGATACCACTTTCGGGCGGTCGTCCAACAGTCGCCGTTCGCGATCGCCATGCATACCACCTTGTCCGGAGCGTCCGTCGCGTAGCGTCGGGGCCCAGGCGGGAAGAGATCGTGCCAGATATTGCCGTCGTAGCAGCGGCCCTCGTCGAGCGAGGTGCAGATGAGCGTCGTGCCGGCCGGCTTGAAACCGCCGCCCATCATCGGACTCATCGTGACGCCGAACACCTTCACGTTCTCGGCGAAGCCGGTGCCGCCGGCGGCGAGCAGGACGGCAGCGATGCAGAGACTGCGGGCGATCATGTCCGGTCACTTACGGGCGCCGGCGGTTGCGCGTCGACGGCCTTCACCAGCAGCAGCTTGAACTGAGCGAACGTGTTCACCAGCACCGTCACCCGTTTGTCGAAGTGCTCGAAGCGAGTCCAGTCGAACCACTCGGCACCGACCCAATCAGGGTCCTCCAGGAATTTAGCATGCCAGACGACCAGCGGCCTCTGTTCGCTTGTCCACATCCAGACGCCGTGGCCGATCAGGTTGCGCTCCTTGCCGAGCGCCTTCATCGTCGGCCAGATCCGGTCTGTCTCGGCTCCGGGCAACTGAGCTACCGCCTTCTTCAGTAGCTTGAAATTCTCGCTGCCCCAGTTTTTGGCGATCTCCTTCTTGCGTTCCAGGTCAGTCTTCTCGATCTCCCAGATGCATTCGATGCACAGGCTTTCGAGTCGGCTGTGGAGGACGATCGCGTCCGCGATCGCGATTTTCAGCCGGTCCGGAAGCTCGAACGACCATTGGAGGTCGGGCGGCGGCGGATTGGCGATCGGCATGCGAACCCCTCTGCGGGCGACCCCCTGAGTGGGCCATCGGTCTACCGGCTTGTCCACCGCTCCGTTATTCGGCGCCCGACGTTCCGATCGACGCGCTGATGCCGGAACTGATGTCGGCCGGCTAGGACGTTTTCCAAGCACTTGATCTCGCATTAGTTTAGGAATTCGACCCCTTCTATCCACAGGCTGACGGCAAAAGGGGTATGAAACTTGACACAGGACTTGAAAAAGGGCGATACACTTGGCACGAGTCAAGGCAGAGGAAAACCCGCTATGCCAAAGACCAAGTCCTTCCAGCAGCGTCTTGAGAGTGCGTACCCCTATGAGACTTACGCCAACACCCTCCGGGCGCTGCGCGAAGGCGTCGCCGCCGGCGACGACGTGATCAAGGGCACCCCGATGTTTTCGACCGAGGTCGGCGACGACTACCGGGGCCTGATCCGCCGGGCCGGAATCCTCCAACGTTTCGCCGAGATGTGCAAAGCCGGCGACCTTTCCTTCAAGTGTGCGCTGACCCCGATGCCGCGCGGCACGTGGCACTGGCTCGACATCTTCAGCGGCGACTGCCACGGCCACATCGTGCGCACCGAGGATCCGATGAAGTTTCCGGAGGACACGCCGAACCGGCAGGACGCCCGCGCCTCCAACATGCCAAACCTGTTCGAGACCGAGGAGGAGCGCATCATCCGCCTCTCCCCGCCGAAGCTCTACACGTGGCTTACCTACCGCGCGGCGCCGGATGGCCGGTTGTCGCACGCGCTCTGGCAGGCACCGTCGGCCAACACCGACGAGTGGCTCGCCCGCATCAACCTGATGGCCGTCACCGTGATGAAGAAATCAGACGACGCGACGCGACCGGCCAAGGTCGACCCGAAGTCCAAGATGAAGCTCCGCGACAACGTCGTCGCGCTCATCGAGACGAAGAAGAAGAACGACGACACCAAGCGTTAAAGGCGTACCAAGATGGAGACGAAGATCATTCCCGAAAGGATTCGGGAGGCGCGCGAGTCCGTCGGCATGACCGACGAGCAGTTCGCCGACGCGATCGGCGTGAGCCGTCAATCGGTCGGCACTTACGAAACCGGCGCATTCTCGCCGCGCGGCGACGTGTTTCGCAAGATCATCGCCGTCACCCACCAACCGCCGGCCTTCTTTACGGCGCCCCGCAAGCACAACGCCGAGCGCTTCCTGACGCCGACGTGGCGCAGCCTCAAGCGCATGCAGCGTCCCGACCGGCTCCGCATTGGCCGTCGGCTCGAATGGGCGTTCTACATCACCGAGTCCTTGGCGGAATACGTCGACTTGCCGCCGGTGCACCTGCCTGCAATGGAGTTCGACTATGAGCGCGAGGGGAACGAGCGCATCGAGGAGATCGCCGACAAGCTGCGCGAATTCTGGAACGTGGGCTTCGGCCCGATTACCGATCTGGCGCCGCTGCTCGAATACAACGGCATCATCGTCGTCGAGGAGCCGGTGAAGTGCGAGGACATGGACGCCGTCTCCCGGTGGCAAGGCGGACGGCCGTACATGCTCGTCGCCTCCGATCAGGAGAGCAACCCGCGCAAGCTTTTCAACCTCGCCCACGAATTGGGACACCTCGTGCTCCACAACGGCATCGAGGTGAACAGCCGCAACCTCGACCGACTTGAGAACCAAGCCAACCGGTTCGCCGGGGCCTTCCTGATGCCGCGTCGCACGTTCGCGCGCGAGATCGCTAACACCACGATCGACTACTTCCTATCGCTCAAAGGCCGGTGGCGGGTGGCGGTGGCGGCGATGATCTACCGCTGCAAGGAGCTGGGCATCCTGAACGCGGATCAGGTCAAGTACATGTGGAAGCAGATGAATGCCCGCGGAATCCGCAAGCGCGAGCCACTCGACAACGCTTTCCCGCTGTCGAAGCCCACTGTGCTGACGTCGGCCGCCCAGATGCTGATCGACAGCAGGATCAAGCTGCCGACCGAGATCGCGGAAGAACTCTTCCTCAACGCCGCGGACGTGGAGTCGCTGTGCTCCCTGCCGAAGGGCGCGCTGCAGAACAAGGTCCTGTCGTTCCCGACGCTGCGATCGGTCTAGGGCGTGCACACCGATACGATCTGGGAGTGCCAGACTGGCAACTCGCGTCAATTGGAGAAGCTTGCAAGGGCGCTTCTATCGATCCGGAAAGCCACTAATGGCTTGAGAGCTTATCCCAAAGGGCGACCGCCCCCGGCGAAGCCTCGACGGCCTGCAAGCGGTCGCGAATAAAGGTCACGGCTTGTCGTGCACCATCGAGCTTCGGCACGTCAGCCCAGAACAAGGCCTGCTCGATGATGCTGTCCCAGCCGTGAAACAGGGTGAGGCTCATGCCTCGCTCGCTGGCCCATGCCGAGAGCGTTTCGACACCAAGCGCTTGCTGTTGCTCCGCCACCATCACGACGGCAGCCTCGCGAACACCCATCGCGATGCACTTGTTGGCGAAGATTTGCACATCGGCGGCTGCAACAGGCTTGTCCCGAACCTCGAAGGCCTTATCCAAGCTACTTACTTACCGACTAGGATACTCGGATCCCAATGAGGGTCCGCGCTGGGCTTGGCCGACATCAGGCCGCTCTCCCGATCTGCACCGCCGCCGGCCGGCCATGGTCGCGTACATGCGTCACTACCGCGATGCCGCGCCGGACCAGCGCGCTTGCCCAGTCCGTTTTGACAGCGCGACGGCTGCGGCATCGATGTTCATGCAGATCTCCCGACGTGAATGGCGGCCGGACGTCCTTCACCGCGGACGTGCGTCACCGTCGCGATCCCGCGCCTGAGCAGGGTCCGCGCGGTATTATCGGTGACCCACCACTTCGGCACGTCGACGAAGGCGGGGTTGCGCGCCCGCTTCATCGGGCAGTCCGGCCAGGTCCAGCAGCCGCGAAAGCGCGGCAGGCGGACGAGCGTACCGCCGTGCTTGCGCGCGACAGCGATAGTTTCGAGAAGCAGCTTCGACAGAGGCTGCTGCGGATTCGTAGGTGTCTTTCCGATCACGGTGTCCCCGCTAGCTTCAGGTGCCTGACGGCGCCCATCATCTCATTCGAGGCGGCAAATTGGAAATCCGCTGCCTCCGGTTCGCCGAGCGCGGCGGTGCCGACGCCTTTGACGCGACCGTTGTCCGGACCCATCAGCACGGTATGCCGAAGGCTTTGCTCAGATGGCCTTCCTCGAAGGAGAGCCTCTCGATTGCCGCGTTGGTCGCGTTCTTCATCTCGCGCGGCCGCCATTAGTGCTGCCTGGCCATGGCGGCGAGGCCGCTCTTCCTCGCCAGTTCCTTCGGCGCCGACTTCCGATTGCGCTCAAACACTTCGGTGCGGATCTCACGCATGCTGGTGCCGGCCGCGCGGATGCGACCGCCAGTTCGGTAGATTTCAAGATATGTTACTAGCTGCGAACCCCTGGTGACGCTAAAGGCCCGGGTTAGCGAGGGCAGTCACTCGACACTCGTCGACGAGCAGCGGCTGGTTGATCACAAGATCCTGCAGGCGCATCTGGCTCGCACGCACGCCAGGATCGCCCGCCGCGCCGCGGAGGCGGTTTTCGCCGACATCGACGCCTCCGTCGCGCTGCGCCGGGCAGCGATCGCCACCGGCGTTCTCCAAGTTTGACAGGTGCTCGGGCGGGTCCTCGGCGTCGGGCGTCGGATTGATCGTCGCCGGGATCACTTCCGGAAGCGCCTCAAAGGATCGGCGATGCGGGCTGTTCCGCGAGCGCCAGTGCCTCTCCGGATAGATGCGCTCGCAGCTGGCCATATACGAGCAAGCCTATCTGCAGAAAAACGGGTTTGCGCTCATCCTGCTCTGGCTTGAACAGCCGGAAGATGATGACGACGAGTATGACCGTGATGCCGATCGCACAGCCAAGCAGCGGTTACAGGAGCGTCAAGGCCGATGGCAGCGGTGATCCGCCGGGAAGGCTATGGGGAATATCAGTTAGTTCAACGCGAGTTGATACTCTTAGAGTACCGAAAACCGTCCCAAACTACCCATTTGTTGACACTCACCCCCCGAGACTTTCGAGCGTGGCCCGCTGCTTCTTGTCCCGTGTCTTGTTGGGATCTGCGATTGCCTCAACCGACTGGATGTATTCGGCAATATACTCCGGCGGCAGACCGTGTTCCCGGCCACCGGCAAGGACAAAGTCCTTGTACCAGCCGTAGGGTTTGAGGCTGTCATCGATGTACTCGGGGGTGGCGAGATAGGTAAGGACCTTCCGCCTGCGACCTTTCTCGTTGGTGACCGTGACCATCGCGTGCTCGAAGCCGCTACCGACGCCTTCGGCCTCATCTAGCTTAGCACGCTCGGCAGGATCGAAGCTGAACAGGACTCCGATCACGCTATTGTCGTTGCCACTGGCAAAAGCGTTGCACTTCCCGGACCCGTCCTTGCTGCGCTTATGGAAGCGAAGCGCATGACCCGGCAAGGTAGCAATGCCGAGCGGCTTGCAGCTCGGCATGCGCTTGCGCAGGCGGGCAGTCGACATGTTGGACCCGAAGGCAAAATAGACGACCGGCTCCGGTGGCCCTGTCTCTGTTTTCTTGAGCGGCTCAATCGGCGGATCGCCCGGCTTAAGGATCGTCCGCAGCGGAACTGTCATGATGCTGTGCTCGTCGGATTCTTCGCCTTCCCGCGTGATGATGGGCTGTCCATCCTCGTGGTCGAGAATTGGGACGGGCCTGCCGGTCCATCCGCAGTCGGAGCAGCGTGGTCTTTCCCAGAGTACGCCGGGTGCGGCGGTATTTTCGCCCTGTTCAGGTTCGAGATGCGGCGAGCCGCAGTTCGGACATTCCGCAGGCACACCGCGTAACTCGCGAAGGATCAATGAGGTCGCCATGCCGCTGGCGTGCTGGATCAATGAGTGCGCCATGTCAGCATCAATCCAGGTGGCCGACTTTGAGTGCGTCAGCCAGTTGGAAAACGTCCATGCGGACTCAAGCGCACCCTTGAGGGCCCCGCGACGCTCTTTGTTGGTATCGCCCGGCAGAAGATCGTTGCAGATGATCTCCATCCACGCGCGAAAGTTTGCACGCTGCGGCGGTGTGTCGGTCCAAGTTGCCGCGTCCTGCGCGACGCCGATTAGTTCGAGCAGCGCCTCGCGGCAGCGGACGCCGACTGCCTGATAGTCGGCTAGGTTCTGCGCCTGTGTCACGGCGATTCCAGCTTCTTCCATCTTCTGAAAGACGGGACCGAACGGGAGAATGCGTAGATCGTCTTCCTGTTGTTCTTCCGTGCGCGGGATGCGGAGGATCAGGCCGATATGGAAGGTCAGAGCAAGGTCCATATTTGGGAACTGCTCCTGAGAGTAAAGGTTTGTGCCGCCCGTGATGACCCACCAGCGATCCTTGTTGGTGTGAATGTCCCACACGTCGTGGCGGGTATTCACGACGGCCTCCGAGTAGACCTTCTGCATGAAGGTCACTTCGAGGTCGGGTGCCTGCCATTCAAAGTATTCCCGGACTTCCTCGATTTCCTCATCGGTCGCTTTCAACATGATCGGCTCCCGCGACGGGCTCGCGGCACCGCGCCTGGATAGGGTTTGCGAAAGCCTCAACAATAGACGATGTCGCCTTGCTTCCAAAATCCGGCGCGGCACCGCGGGAAGTCCGCTTTGGGTCATTCACGTCATTGCCGGGGCGGGCAAAAATCGGCCTTTGTCCGCTTTACTCCGTTAGCGACCATCTTGGGCGTGGGGCCGAATTGTCGCTAAGTGCCGATTTTGTTGCAGAAGTGATTTGAAGATTTTTGCGAACAGTGATTCGGTCTTCTGACGACATTTGGTGTCGGAGACGAGCGATGATGGGACGTGAGAACAACGATCAGGGACCTCTGTTCTACGAGTTTCGTCTCGATGAGGCGGTTCCTGATGATCATCTGGTACGCAAGATCGACGCCGTTCTCGATCTATCCTGGGTCTACGCAGAGCTCGCTCCGCA
>Ga0209483_1000337_pt1 | contig 42726 bp, 40 predicted proteins | sample NGEPerA_FD_184508 | JGI IMG/M metagenome (GOLD analysis project Ga0209483, IMG submission 184508) | Arctic peat soil microbial communities from the Barrow Environmental Observatory site, Barrow, Alaska, USA - NGEE PermafrostL2-A... | ecosystem: Environmental > Terrestrial > Soil > Wetlands >...
CCGGGCTGGAGCTTGTCGTCATCCGGCCGCCGCTGGTCTACGGGCCCGGGGTGCGGGCGAATTTCCGGGCGCTGTTGCGCCTGGCGCAGAGCGGGCTGCCGCTGCCGTTCGCTGCGATCAACAACCGCCGCAGCCTGATATTCCGCGACAATCTGGTCGACCTGATCGCGCTCGCCACGATCCACCCCGCCGCCGCCGGAACCGTCTTGCTCGTGCGCGACGGCGAGGATTACTCGACCCCGCAATTGATCCGCGCGCTCGCCGCCGGTCTGGGAAAGAAGGCGCGCCTGTTTCCGGTCCCCGGCGCGGTCTTCGCGGCATTGCGCACGCTGCCGCGGATCGGGCGCAAGCTGGAGCGTCTCACGCTGACGCTGCAGGTCGACGATGCCGCCACCCGCGCCGCGCTCGGCTGGTCCCCGCCGGTCACGGCCGCCTCCGGGCTCGCCCGGACCGCCCGCGCGTTCGCCGGCCGCCTGTAAAACCCGCCACGCCCGCACCATATCGCAGGGCCGATGTCCCGGAACGAGAGAAAAGATGCCGAGCTTCGATGTCGTCTCCCGCCTCGACCTCGCCGAAGTCGACAATGCGCTGGCCGCCGTCGATCGCGAGATCGTCACGCGTTTCGACTTCAAGGGCAGCAAATGCTCGGTGAAGCGCGAAGAGGGCGCGATCAACCTCGTAGCCGACGACGACCTCAAGCTGAAGCAGCTCCACGAGCTGCTGAAAGTGCATTTGACGCGGCGCAAGGTCGACCCCGCCGCGCTCGACTTCAAGCCGCCGGAGAAGGCGAACGGCAACACGCTGCGCCAGACGGTAGCGCTGCGCCAGGGCGTCGAGACCGACCTCGCCCGCAAGCTGGTGCGCGAGATCAAGGACAGCAAGTTGAAGGTGCAGGTGGCGATCCAGGGCAACGAGCTGCGCGTCACCGCCAAGAAGCGCGACGATCTGCAGGCGGCGATCACGCTGCTGCGCGGCCTCAAGATCGAGCAGCCGCTGCAATATCTCAATTTCCGCGAGTAGCCGCGGACCGGCGCGGCCACCTGGCCGAAGGCTTGCGGTGCATGCCGCGGGCAAACGCCCGCCGAGTGGGGCCGGCGCTTGATCGCCGCCGCGCCAGCGGCTATCTAACGCGGGCCTCTCGCGTCCCCTTCGTCTAGAGGCCTAGGACACCGCCCTCTCACGGCGGCAACACCGGTTCGAATCCGGTAGGGGACGCCAATAGGGCTAGGTCGTCCGCGGCGACTTGCGGTCGAGCCGCCCAGCGCCGATGAGCCCTGCGCTGCCAGTTGGGGCCTGACCATCACGACCGGTCATCGCGCCGCCCGGCGATAATGCTGAGAAACTGTTCTTCCAGGCGCTGCGATTGCTTGACCGCATCGAAATGTTCGATTGCGGCGCCGCGGGCATTCTCGCCAAGCTGCCTGCGTAGACCTGGCTCGTCGCTGAGCCGCCGCAATGGCGCCGCCAATGCCTCGGGGTCTTGCGCCTCGACGAGAAACCCCGTGCGCTCATGCTCGACCGCCTCGCCAATTCCGGCATGGCGAGAGCCGATTACCGGAGTGCCGGCGGCCATCGCCTCGAGCACCACGGTCGGCAGGCCCTCCGCGTCGCCATCCGCCGCCTGCACGCTCGGAACGCAGAGCGCCAGCGCGCCGCGCATCCAACGACGCAACTCGCTGTTAGGCACCCAATCGACGAATTCGACGTGCTTGAGCGCCGCCGTCGCCCGCTTCAGCTCATTGGCCAACGGACCGTTTCCGATCAATACCAGGCGGAGATCCCGGCCTTCGGTTTCGAGCCGCCGCATCGCCTCGATCAGATAGCCAATCCCCTTCTTCTCGACAAAGCGGCCCGCGAACAGGACATAGCCGGCGGGCCCAGCATCGGACGGGTCCTGCGGGCTGTCGAGGTTTACTCCAAAGCGATGGACGATGACCTTCTCGCTGGGAAACCCGCGCGCGATCAGCTTCTCGCGAATGAAATTGGAGACGCAGATGAACAGCGCCGCTTCGCGCTGCAATTCGGCCAGCCGGCGCTTAAAAATCGCCGGCAGCAAATGCCGCCGGTAGTGCCTGTTCTTGGTTGCATCGCCGCCGTAGAAGCTGACGACCAGGGGAATTTTAAGCCTCTGCGCGATCGGCAAAGCCAACGCCCCACCCCGCCCGAAATGCGCGTGGACCAGTCGCGGCCGTAATGCCCGCAAATCCGGGACCGGAGGCAGAATGCCGAAATGCTTGAAGATTTCTCGATCGACCACCCCCAGAAACCTTTGGCGGCCGAGCAACATCGGCTCGACCCCGAGATCGGGCAGTCCCTCATCGCGGTGGCGCCCGACCCAGATCGGGTCGAGACGCTCAAAACCGATATAAAGGCGTCGGAGAAAATTCGCTTCGGAGCGCGGCACGAGACGATCCCGGTAGGCAAGGATCGTCTCCCGCTCTCGAGCTTCCGGGTTGCGTGTGGCGGGCTCTACCATGACGCCTCCATACGCCACGCCCGGTGCTGAGAAGACCAGCGCGCTCGAATTCTGTTGCCAGCGATACGGCACGCGACCGACCATGCCTTTACCGTACCGCGCGTGGCGAATGCCCGCTTTGAGGCCCCGGATGGTCGCTCAACAACCTTCCTGCGTCGTTCTTGGCGGTGGCGGCTTCATTGGTACAAATCTTTGTCGCCGGCTCGCTGCTTCCGGGTATCGTGTCCGCGCCTTCGGCCGCCGCAGCCTGTTTCCGGACGATCTCCAGGGCGTCGAGTGGTACCAGGGCGATTTTACCGACACGGGTTCGGTGGCGGCCGCGATCGAGTCGTTCGACATCGTCTTTCACTTGATCCACGCAACGATGCCGCAGGCGGCAAATTTGGATATGGCGACCGACCTGCAAAGGAACGTCGTCCCCTCGCTCGCGCTGTTGGACATTTGCCGCAAGCTCGCCGTCCGCCGGGTTATCTTCGTATCCTCCGGCGGGACAGTTTATGGCTGTCCGCAGCAGATACCAACCCCGGAGAACGCCCCCACGGATCCGATCTGCGCCTATGGCATCAGTAAGCTCGCCATAGAGAAATACCTGGCGCTCTACGAATATCTCCATCACCTCGATTATCGCGTGCTGCGCATCACTAACCCATTCGGGCCGTTTCAGACCGCGCTGAAGAACCAGGGCGTTGTCGCGGCGCTGATCTCCCGGGCGCTGAATGGCGAACAGATGGAGATTTGGGGCGATGGCTCGGTGGTCCGCGATTTTATCTTTGTCGATGACGTGGTGGACGCGCTTGAAGCGGCGGTAGGCGATCAGGGCAGCGAGCGGATTTTCAATATTGGCAGCGGTCAGGGAAGGAGCCTGCGCGAGCTCATTGCGGCAATCGAGCGTCTGTTGGAGACCAAGCTGAATATCCAATGGAAGCCCCGCCGATCGATTGACGTCCCGGCTTCCGTCGTTGCCATCGACCGGGCGCGGGAAAGTCTGGCTTGGGTGCCTAAGACCTCCTTTGAGGTCGGCCTGGAGAAGACGGTCGAATGGGGGCGGCGGCGACGTTCCGATGTCGAAAGGTTTTTTCGCTAACCCAACAGCGCTGCCCCTCCCCGAACTTGGGCTGGGCCAACGCCATTCTCCGCGGATGCCAGATACCGTATCGTGCTGCAGCCACCCGAGCCTAGACGAAGCGAGGGGGGGATAAAGGATGGTTCAATCCCATAAATCATCAAAAAACTGAGGAAAGTCCTATGAAAGTCATGGACGCGATCTCCGAGATCCTGAAGCGCGAGGGCGTCTCGACCCTGTTCTGCTTCCCGACGACGCCGATCATCGAGGCGGCGGTGGCGGCCGGCATCCGCCCGGTGATCTGCCGCCAGGAGCGGGTCGGCGTCCACATGGCCGACGGCTGCTCGCGGGTGCAGAACGGCAACCCGCCCGGCGTCTTCGCGATGCAATACGGGCCGGGCGCCGAGAATGCCTTTGCCGGCATCGCCTCGGCCTATTCGGATTCGACGCCTCTCCTGCTGCTGCCCTTGGGCCACCCGCGCGAGACCGCGCACCATTTCCCGATGTTCAATTCGGTGCGCACCTATTCCAGCGTCACCAAGCAGGTCGAGCCGGTGGTGATGCCCGAGCATACGGTGGGCGCCATGCGGCGGGCGTTCAACGCGCTGAAGAACGGCCGCTCCGGCCCGGTCATGGTCGAGGTGCCGGCCGATGTAATGACCGCCGAATTCCCCGGCAACGACGTCCATTACGAGCGCGTCCGCCGCACCCGCTCGGCCGGCGACGAAGCCGATATCGACGAGGCGGCGAAGAAGCTGATCGCCGCCAAGGTGCCGATGATCATCGCCGGCCAGGGCGTGCTCTACGCCGAGGCCACGGACGAATTACTGGCGCTGGCCGAACTGCTCGACGCGCCGGTGATGACGACGACCGACGGCAAGAGCGCCTTTCCCGAAGACCACGCGCTGGCGCTCGGTTCGGGCGGCACGGTCTATACCGGGCACGGCCGGCATTTCCTGCATGAGAGCGATTTGATCTTCGCGGTCGGCACCTCGCTCACCAAGCACAACATCTCGACCCCAATCATCCCCGACGGCAAGCGCATCATCCACGCCACCAACGACACCCGCGATTTGTTCAAGACGCATCCCTGCGAAGTGCCGATCCTCGGCGACGCCAAGCTGGTGCTGAAACAGATGATCGCGGCGGTGACCGACCGGCTCGGCACGAAGAACCACTCGACCGGCGCGCGCAAGACCATCGCGACGAAGAAGGCCGAATGGCTGGCGCGTTGGGAGCCGAAGCTGCGCTCGCAGGAAATCCCGATCTGCCCCTATTTCGTGATGTCGGAATTCATGCGGGTAATCCCGTCGGAAGACGCGATCGTGACGCACGACAGCGGCAGCCCGCGCGACCAGCTCCTGCCGATATACGTCGCGAAAAAGCCGCGCGGCTATCTCGGCTGGGGCAAGTCGCACCAGCTCGGCACCGGCTTGGGCCTGGCGATCGGCGCCAAGATGGGCGCGCCCGACAAGATGTGCGTCAACTTCATGGGCGACGCGGCGTTCGGCATGACCGGGCTCGATTTCGAGACCGCGGCGCGCAGCAACATCCCGATCACCACGATCGTCCTCAACAATTCAACGATGGCGATCGAGACCCACGCGATGGCCTACAGCCACGAGAAGCACAAGACGCGCGACCTCGGCGGCAATTACGCCAATCTGGCGGCCGATCTCGGCGGCTGGAGCGAGCGCGTGACGCGGCCCGACGAGGTCGGCCCGGCGATCCAGCGCGCCCGCCGCGTCAACGAAAACGGCCGCGCCGCGCTCCTCGAATTCATCACCAGCGCCGAGACCGCCTTCTCGCATCGCAGGGGCGCAGCTTAGCCAGCGCCACCTTTCATCGCCTCCCGCGGGCTTGACCTACCCCGCCAGCGAATAGCGCGGGTCGGCGGCGAGGCATTCGGCTTCGGGCAGGCCGAGTTCCTTGCGCACGAGGTTCGTGCCCAACACCATCGCCACCATCTTGTATTGCGCGTGGCGACGGCTCATGCCTTCGCGGCCCATCCCGCAATCGGACGAGATGACGAGCCGTTCGGCCGGGATGTGCATCAGCGCCTCGCGAATGATGGCGGCAACCTGGTCGGGCCGCTCAATCTGCAGCGTGTGGTGGTCGATGACGCCGATCACCACCTTCTTGCCGGTCACGATTTTGCCGATCGCGGCGAGGTCGCCGGTGCCCGACGAGCAGGTCTCGAAGGTCAGGGCGTCGGCGTCGACCTGGTTGAGCGCTTCGAGCGTCGGCTGGTAGCTCTGCACGTCGCGGAAGATACGCTGCTGCGCCGGGTTGCCCCAGCAAGTGTGGCACCACAATTCGGTCTTGCCGCGAAGCCCTTTGACCGTGTTGTTGAAGATTTTGACCAGCTCGGGGATATCGAGGCCGAACGGCTTGCCGCGGGCGGGCACCATGTGGATTTGCGGCTCCTCCATCTGGATCACCGGACAGCCGGAATCGGCGAGCGCGTTCAGTTCCCGGTTGATCGCTTCACTGAACGCCCAGACGCGCTCGACCGGGTCCTTGTAATAGTCGTCGCGGACCGCGGCGGCCAACAGCTCCGGCATGATCGTGCCAAATTTGACGGGCCGCCGGGTTAGGCGCTGCGCCACCTTCCACATCGCGCCGTATTGCAGGTTGCCGGGGCCGAGCGGCCCGGTAATGCGCGGCAGCACGCGCGCTTCAAGCTGGTCGTGCAGGATCATCCCGCGCGGCGGCGCGGCGTTGGCTACCGCGGGCGGGGTCAGCGCGACCTCGCGCGAAAACCCGGCCATGTGGGTCAGCGGATAACTCTGCCAGCTCCAGCCGCCGATCTCCTCGTCGTAATGCGCGTCGCCGTCGGTGCAGATGTCGAGCCCCGCCACTTCCTGCGCGCGCAAATGGGTCGAGACCGCATCCTCGTACTGCTCGCGCCAGCGGGCGTTGACCATCGCCTCGAGGAAGCTGCTCCGGCCGAGCTGGGCGGTGTGCCAATGGGGGCGCGGCAGCGAGCCGATGATCGAGGTCGGCATGACGATGCCGTCCGAGGCTTTGTACATGGCGCTTCTCTGTCATTGCGAGTCGCCGCAGGCGGCGCGGCAATCTCCCTCCGCCTTGGCCCTCTACCGCACGAGATTGCGTCGTCGCTGCGCTCCTCGCAATGACGACTTGGATTACCCGCCCCGCCGCTTCAAAAAATCGAGAGTTGCATCGGCCGCTTGCTCGGCGTGGGTCGCGGCGACGTGGTAGGAGTTGCCGGGAAAAACCATGAGTTGCGAGCCCGCGATCTGCTCCTGCCAGGCGCGCATCGCGGCGACCGAGCCGAGCCCGCTTTCCTCGGTGGTGATGACCAAGGTCGGGCATTTGATCTTCGGGATGTCGGCGCGGATGTCGGCGCAGGCGATCGTCGGCATGAAGCCGAGCTGCGTCGACAGCGCGGTGCGCGCCATGTACTTGACCCAGAACTCGAACCCCTCAGGCGGGAAGGCGCTGCCGAGCCGGTTGGCCATGTTCTGGCGGGCCCAGTATTCGACGCCGTGCTCCTCGAACATCTTGACCGTCTCGGGGACCTTTTCGGCGACCCCCTCGCGGAACGGCGGCGGCGAGCCGACCACGGTCAGCGTCTTCACCCGCTCGGGCCGCCGCGCCGCGAAGGCGCGGGCCACCGTACCGCCGATCTTGGCGCCGACAAGGTGAAAGCGGTCGACCCCGAGATGGTCCATCAGCAGGCAGAAATCCTCGACCAGCCGGTCGAGCGTCCACGGGAACTCGCGCGGCATCGGCGACGATTGGCCGAAGCCGCGCATGTCGGGCCGCACCACTCGATAGTGCCGCGCCAGCTTCGGGACCCACTTCCACCAGGCAAGCCCGCTCTCGGCGTTGCCGTGCAGCAGCAGCACGGTTTCCGGCTGCGTCCACGGGTCGGTGAAATCGTCGGCCGCGTAATGCATGTCGAGATCGGGCGAGGGGCGGAAGCTCGGCATTTCGTGTCTCCCAGCGCGTTTGTCCGATCCTAGTCGAGAACCGCCGGCCGCTCTGCTATGATTTCGCCAACGGCCACAGGGCCTCCATTGTCAGGGAGCGGCACGATGGGCGAAATCCTCGGTATCGGCGTCACCCACTATCCCCCGCTGATGCAATCCGACGTGCAGATGGCGGGCCTGCTCAATCGCACGCTCGACAGCGACCAGGTACCCGAGGCCTTGAAGGATCCGAAGACCTGGCCGGCGCAGATGCGCAAGGAATGGGACGATCCCGTGGCCTCGGCCACCGAGCACCGCGGCGGCTGGTCGACGGCTTCCGCAAGGCGCGCGAGGCGCTCGATGCGTTCAAGCCCGATTTCGTCGTCATTTTCGGCGACGACCAGTACGAGAATTTCCGCGAGGAGGGGTGCCCTCGTTCTGCGTGTTCCTTCAGGAGGAGACCGCGTCGCAGCCGTTCGCCCGCTACAACGCCGGCAACACCAATGTCTGGGGCGAGGGCAAGGATACCGTCGTCAACACCAAGGGCCACAAGGCCGGCGCATCGTACATCGCGGCAAAGTTGATCGAGCAGGATTTCGACGTCAGCTACGCCTATCGCATGCGCTACGAGAACGGGCTGCCGCACGCCTTTATCAACACGGTGATGTATCTCGACTACGACCGCACGGGTTTTCCGTACCCGGTGGTGCCGTTCCACGTGAATTGCTACGGGTCGAGCGTCATCGCCAAGCGCGGCTCGACCGCGCACCTGACCGGCGACGCCGACCCCAATCTGGTCGACCCGCCGGGGCCGAATCCGCGGCGCTGCTTCGACATCGGCGGGGCGGTGGCGCGGGTTCTGAGCGAGAGCCCGTGGCGGGTGGCGCTGATTGCCTCGTCGAGCTGGTCGCACGCGTTTTTGACGCCGAAGAACCACTACCTCTATCCCGACAATGCCGGCGACCGGGCGCGCTTCGACGAGCTGGCCTCGGGCAAGCTGGCGCGCTGGCGCGACCTCACCACCGCCGAGATCGAGGATGCCGGGCAGCAGGAGTTTCTCAACTGGGTCACGCTCGGCGGCGCGATGAGCGAGTTGCGCCGCGAGCCCGAAATCATCGACTACATCGAATCGTACATCTTCAATTCCGACAAATGCTTCGCGGTGTTCCGCCCGTAGAACCCTCGCGCCTTTCCCGCGAGTCAGAAGCCCGGAGGGCATGGTGGTGGGGCAAGGCGGCGGCGGCTCAAGCGGGTCAAGCCCGCGACGGCGACTGCAAGCATGAGACAACGTGTCGCCGCTGCGAGGCGTGCGGGTTTGCCGCGCGCGCCTCGTCTCTGCGATAATGCCGGCGACCAACTCGCCTTGAGGACAGGCCCAGGATGATCGACGAGATCGGGCATTTCGCCTTGGTGCTCGCGCTGTGCATCGCGGTGATCCAGGCGACCGTGCCGCTCTATGGCGCGGCGAAAGGCGACGGCGCGCTGATCGCGCTGGCGCGGCCGGCGGCGCTGGCGCAGTTCGTCTTTGTCGCGACCGCCTTCTTCGCGCTGATGCACGCCTATGCGACGTCGGATTTCTCGATGCTCAACGTCGCCGCCAATTCGTCGAGCATGAAGCCGCTGCTCTATAAAATCACCGGCGTGTGGAGCAACCACGAAGGCTCGATGGTCCTCTGGGTCTTCATGCTGTCGCTGTTCGGCGCCGCCGTCGCGGTGTTCAGCAACAATTTGCCGCCGGCCTTGCGGGCGCGGGTGCTGGCGGTGCAGGCGATGATCGGGGTCGGGTTCCTCCTCTTCATCCTGTTCACCTCGAACCCGTTTCTGCGCCTCTTCCCGGTGCCGGTCGACGGCAACGGCCTCAACCCGATCCTCGAGGACCGCGGCCTGGCGTTCCACCCGCCCTGTCTCTATGCCGGCTATGTCGGGTTCTCGATCTCGTTCTGCTTCGCGATCGCCGCGCTGATCGAGGGCCGCGTCGACCCGGCCTGGGCGCGCTGGGTGCGGCCGTGGACACTCGCCGCCTGGTGCGCCCTCACCGTCGGCATCGCGATGGGCAGCTGGTGGTCGTATTACACGCTCGGCTGGGGCGGCTGGTGGTATTGGGACCCGGTCGAGAACGCCTCGTTCATGCCATGGATCATCGGCACCGCGCTGTTGCACTCGGCGATCGTCGTCGAGAAGCGCGACACGCTCAAAGCCTGGACGATCCTGCTCGCGATCCTCACCTTCTCGCTGTCGCTGATCGGCACCTTCCTGGTGCGCTCGGGGGTATTGACCTCGGTCCACGCCTTCGCCTCCGACCCGCGACGCGGGGTTTTCATCCTGCTGCTGCTCGGCGTCGCGACCGGAGGCGCGCTTTTGCTCTTCGCGATCCGCGCGCCGAGCTTGCAGGGCGGCGGCCTCTTCGCCCCGATCTCGCGCGAGGGCGGGCTGTTGCTCAACAACCTGCTGCTCACCACGGCCGCCGCCACGGTACTGCTCGGCACGCTCTATCCGCTGTTTCTCGATGTCGTCTCGAAGCAGAAAGTTTCGGTCGGTCCGCCGTTCTTCAATATGACCTTTGTGCCGATCATGATCCCGCTGCTGATCGCGATGGCGGTCGGGCCGATGATGTCGTGGAAGCGCGGCGATCTGTGGGCAGCGCTGCAGCGGCTGAAGCTGGGCTTCGCGATCGCCGCCGGCGCCGCGGTCTTGACGATGATCGTGATGGGATTCAAGTCCGTCGGCGCTGCCTGCGGTCTGGCCCTCGCGGCCTGGATTCTAACGGCGGTAATCGTCGAATGGGCCGGACGCATCCGCCTGTTCTCCGAGCCCCTGGGCAGCAGTTTCCGGCGGGCGGTGCGCCTGCCGCGCGCCGCCTGGGGCATGAGTTTCGCCCATGCCGGGATGGCGATCGTCGTCGCCGGCATTACCGGCTCCTCGGCCTGGACCGTCGAGAAGATCGAGAATGTGAAGCCCGGCGGGTCGGTCGAGCTGGCCGGCTACACCATCGCGCTCGATGCGGTGAAGGACGTGCGCGGCCCCGATTATATCGCGACCCGCGCCGACATGCGCCTCCTGAAAGGCGACGAGCTCATTGCCCAGATGCACCCCGAAAAGCGTTTCTTCCCGCTCGAGAACGGCAACCAGACCGACGTCGCAATCCGCACCAACCTCTTGGCCGATGTCTACGCGGTGATCGGCGACGCCGACGGCAAGGGCAGCTACACGCTGCGGCTCTACTACAACCCGCTGGTGCCGTTGATCTGGCTCGGCGCGGCGACGATGGCGTTTGGCGGCCTCGTCTCGCTGAGCGACCGGCGCCACCGGGTCGGCGCACCGCGGCGCGCCCGTATCGTTGCGGCCGCGGCGGCTCAGCCGGCGGAATAAATGCGCCGCTGGTTCTACCTCCTGCCGATCGTCGTGTTCGGGCTGATGGCGGCCGGGTTCTATGTCGGGCTCGGCATCGACAGCAACGTGCTGCCCTCGGCGCTGATCAACGAGGAGGCGCCGACCTTCGACCTGCCGCCGTTGCCCGGCAGCGACAAGGGTTTCTCCTCGGCCGATCTGCAAGGCCATGTCAGCCTCGTCAACACCTTCGCCTCGTGGTGCGGGCCGTGCCGGATGGAGCATCCGGTGCTGAACGCGCTCGCCGCGAGGAAGCAGGTGCCGATCTACGGCATCAACTACAAGGACACCGGCGAGGCCGCGAACGGCTGGATCAAGTCATTGGGCGACCCCTATACGCGGATCGGCATGGATAGCGGCCGGGTCGGGATCGACTGGGGCGTTTACGGCGTGCCCGAGACCTTCATCGTCGATAAGACCGGCCACATCCGCTACAAGCATGTCGGTCCGCTGAGCGAGGCCGACATCGACGACAAGATCATGCCGCTCGTGGCCAAGCTGCAGAAATGACTCCCCTGTCATTGCGAGGAGCGCATGGCGCGACGAAGCAATCTCGTGCCGCAGTTAAGTCCATCGCGACGAGCTTGCTTCGCTGCGCTCGCAAAGAGGTCGTTAAGTTGGCTGCGTGCCTGGCAATCCTGCTCGGCCTCTGCGGCCCGGCGCACGCGGTGCGGCCCGACGAGATGCTGGCCGATCCCGTTCTCGAAGCCCGGGCGCGGGACATCGGCAAGGAATTGCGCTGTCTGGTGTGCCGCAACCAGTCGATCGACGATTCGGAAGCCGACCTCGCGCACGATCTGCGCGTGCTGGTGCGCGACCGGTTGAAGGCCGGCGACACCAACCGGCAGGCCATCGACTATATCCGCGCGCGCTACGGCGATTTCGTGCTGCTGAAACCGCCGTTCGAGGTCGCGACCTGGCTCCTATGGGGCGGACCGGCGCTGGTGCTGCTGATCGGCGGGCTGGGGATCGCGCGCTATCTGCGACGCCGTTCCGGGCTGACCGATCCGCCGCCGCTCAGCCCTGACGAGAAGCGGCGCCTCGCCGACATGCTCGATACCGGGGCCGAACGATGAACATGGGGCTGGCCCTCGGGATGCTTGGGCTGACGACGTTCGCCGTCGCCTTACTGCTGGCGCCGCTGATCCTGCGCAACCGGCGCAACGACACTCGCGACGCCTATAATCTCGCGGTTTATCGCGACCAACTAGCCGAGCTCGAGCGCGACGTCGGGCGCGGCATCATCGAGCCCGGCGAAGCCGAGGCCGCGAAAAGCGAGATCGGCCGCCGCATCCTGGCGCTGACCCCGGGCGAGGCGCCGGCCGCGTCGTCCTCGGCGCCGCTGGCGGTCGCCGCGGTGGCGATCATCTTGCTGCCGTTCGCCGCCTGGACGCTTTACTGGGAGCTCGGCTCGCCGAGCGTGCCCGACGAGCCGCTCGCCTCGCGCGACGCCAAGGGCAACGGCGGCGAGACCGCGGCCGCGGCCAAGCCCAACCCGCATCTCGACATGGCCGAGGCGATCCGCAAGCTCAAGGCGCATCTGAAGGAGCAGCCCGGCGACTTCAACAGTTGGGTTCTGCTCGCCCGCTCCGAGATGGGGCAAGGCCGTTATCAGGATGCGGTCGAGGACTACCGCCATGCCGCCGATCTGTCGGGCCAGAAGCCGGAGATCGTCGGCGACTGGGCCGAGGCGGAGGCGCTGGCCGCCGGCGGCAAGATCACGCCGGAGGCGCAGGAGCATTTCACCACCGCGCTCGCCGACCCGGAAAACGCGCCGCGCTCGCGCTACTACCTGGCGCTCGCCAAGCTCCAAGCGGGCGACGCCAAGACCGCGCTGCAGGAATGGGTCGACCTCGAAGCGGATTCGCCCGACGACGCCAATTGGCTGCCGATGCTGCGGCGGCGTATCGACGAGACCGCGCATACCGCCGGGCTCGACCCGGCGACGCTGAAGACATCGAAGGGCGCCGCGCGCAAGCCGCCGCCGGCCGAAGCGGTAACTCCGCCCGCAGTTTCGGCGAACCCAGCCGCTGCCGCGGCTAACCCGCCTGTGCCGCCCGCCGCGGAGCAGGGCGAAGCCAACATGCCGTCGAGCACCGAGGTTACCGAAGCCGCGAGGGCGACCGCCACGGCGACGCCGCAGCAGCGCCAGGCGATGATCGATACCATGGTCGCCCGCCTCGCCGCGCGGCTTGAGCAGCTGCCTGACGACGCCGACGGCTGGAACCGGCTCGGGCGCTCGTACATGGTGCTGAACCAGGCGGACAAGGCCAAGGACGCGTTCGCCCGCGCCGTCAAACTGAAGCCCGACGACACCGCGCTGAAGCAGCAATACGCCGAGGCGATCATCGAGGCCGAGGGCGGCGACCAGCCGCCGGCGCAGGCGACCGCGCTGATGCGCGAGATCCTCGGCGCCGAGCCGAAAAACGCCGAGGCGCTGTGGTATGTCGGGCTCGCCGAGGCCGCCGCCGGGCACAAGGACACGGCCCAGGATTTGTTCACCAAGCTGCTCGCGCAACTCCCCGCCGACGCCCCGGCGCGTAAAGAGGTCGAGCAGCGCCTCGCCGCGCTCAAAGCCGCGCCGGCGAAATAGGCCGCGGGCTACCGGCCAAACACCCGGCAATTGGCGCCCTCGGCGCGAAAGCAGGCGCAGGGCGGATGGAGCGAAGCGTAATCCGCCGATGTCGCATCCCGTTGGCGAAATGCGCTGCGCTTTTCCGCCCTACCGGCCGAACACCCGGCAATTGGCGCCCTCGGCGCGAAAGACCGCGCACAGCGAGTCGGCGGCGTTGCGCTTACCGAGCCAGAGCGGCTTCGGCGCCGGATTTTCGCTGCGCGACAGCGCGCCGAACAGCGCGATCGCGGTCGCGAGATGATTGTCCAGCCGCGCCTGGAAAACCGGCGGCGGCGCCGCGGCCTGCAGGATACCGGCGCCGCCGTGCCGCGCCGGGCTCGTCGCGTTGAGGCAATCGAGGCCCGGCAGCGGATACGAAACCGTCTCGGCATCGAGGCTGGTACGCAGCGCCGCCCAGTCCTCGGGCGAGCGCCCGGTGATCGCCAGCACGTAAAGCCGCGTCTCGATCGGCAGCGCGGCAAGCCCTTGCAGCCATTTCACCACCCGCGTCGAGCCGGCGTTGTAGGCGGCGGCAGCCAATCCCAGATTGCCGAACCGCCGGTCGAGCTCAAGCAGCAGCCGCGCCGCATGCTGGATCGCCTGCGACGGGTCGCGCGGGTCGAGTAGGCCGCGCTCGGCCGCGGTCTGCGGCATGAACTGCGCGACGCCCTCGGCGCCCGCGGGGCTGGTCACCTCGCTGCGGAAGCCGCTCTCGGTCCACAGCAGCCGAGCGAGAAAGCCGAACGGCAGCCCGTTTGCCACAGCGGCGCCCGAAATCGTCTGGCAGATCTGCTGGCGGTCGTCCGCCGCGGCCGGGCGCCCCCCCGTCAGCCCCAATGCCGCCACGGCCAACGTCGCCACGGCGCAAATCCGCCGCCAGCGCACCGCCCGCCTACGCTTGGGATCGCCCCTGCCCATCGCGCACAGCATCGCCAGCCCAACCGCGGCGATCAACCCGGTTTTTGCGACAAAGCCGATAACTGTCACGCGGACGACTGACATTCGCCTCCCCCGCGAAAGCGGGGGCCCAGGGGCGAGCGACGAAGCGGTTGCCCTGGGTTCCCGCTTTCGCGGGAAAGACGATTAGCTATTCAGCTTGTAGAACCGCGTCGCCGTGCCGGCGAACAGCGCCGCCTTCTCGGCGGCCGAGCAGCCGGCGGCGATGCGCTTGAAGGCGTTCCAGAACACCGGGTAGCTCCCGCTGCCCTTGTCGACCGGGAAATTGCTCTCGAACATCGCGCGTTCGGGGCCGAACGCGGCGATGCAGGTCTCGATATAGGGGCGCCACAAGGTTGCCAGGGTTTCCGAACTCGGCGGGTCGGCCTTCTCGTGGACATCGAAGCCGAACATCCGCATCCCGAGCCCACCCAGCTTGATGTGCACGTTGGCGCAGGTCGCCAGCTTCTTGATGCGCGCGTTCCACTCGGCGAAGACCGCGTCGCGCTTCCCGGCGTAGCGCCCGAGCCCGATCGCGCCGCCGACATGGTCGAGCACGATCGGCACCTGCGGGAAGGCGCGGGCGAGATCGATCAGCTCGGGGATTTGCGTGTGGTAGAGCCACGCGTCGAACGTGAGCCCGAGCTTGCCGAGCTTGGCGAAACCCTCGCGCACCTTGGGCTGCGCCAGCATCCCTTCCGGCCGCGGGATGGCCGCGCCCCAGCCCGCCTGGTCGGGGTGCGTCGCCGAGATGTAGCGGATGCCCTTGAACCGGCCCCCCGGTCCACCAACCTGGCCGCCGCCGGCCGCGATCTCCGCCTCCAGCACCTTTTCCACGGCGCCGCCCAGCGCCAGATCGGCGTAGCCGACAATGCCGGCGCACACCCTGGTCTTGCCGTAGGCGCCGCTCGCCGCCATCGCCGCGACCCCGTTGGCGAACTCGACCTCGCCGACCGGCTTCATCTCGGCCGGGCCGTGGGCGCGGTACATCGACAGCCATTCGAGATAGACCGTCGCGACGATGTTGTGCCCGCTATCGGTATCGGCGAGCAGCTCTGGCAGCAGATAGCGCCCGGTCTCGGGCCGCTCGACCAGATGATGGTGCGGGTCGACGATCGGCAGCTCGGGTTCGACGATTTCTTCCTTGTGCCGCGCCAGCCACTCGTTGCGCGGCGTGAAATGCCCCGTCGGCGATATGGGCGATACCGCATTTGCTGCCATCGGTTCCCCTCTATGCCCGTGGCCGGACTTGTTCCGTGGGCATCCACGTCTTTTCTGGCGACCGTCCGAGAATGAAAGACGTGAACCCCCCGGGACAAGCCCGGAAGAGGGCAAATTTTTGCATTCAGTCGTTCGCCCGTCGCAGCGCCTCGCATACCGCGGCGGTCACCTGCACCGTTGTCGCGTTGCCGCCGAGGTCGGGGGTGTGCAGCGCCGGGTCGGCGGTGACCCGCTCGACCGCCCGCATCAGCCGGTCGGCGGCGGGCTTCTCGCCGATGTGTTCGAGCATCATCACGCAGGTCCAGAATGTGCCGACCGGGTTGGCGATGCCCTTGCCGGCGATGTCGAAGGCCGAGCCGTGGATCGGCTCGAACATCGACGGTGCGGTGCGCTCGGGGTTGAGGTTGGCGGTCGGCGCGATGCCGATCGATCCCGCCAGCGCCGCCGCCAGGTCGGAGAGGATGTCGGCGTGCAGGTTGGTGGCGACGATCGTGTCGATCGATTGCGGCTTCATCACCATCCGCATCGTCATCGCGTCGACCAGCATCTTGTCCCACGTGACGTCGGGAAAATCCGCGGCGATTTCGGCGGCGATCTCGTCCCACATCACCATCGCGTGGCGCTGCGCGTTCGATTTGGTGACGACAGTCAGGAGCTTGCGCGGCCGCGAGCGGGCCAGCGCAAAGGCAAAGCGGAAGATGCGGGTGACGCCGTGCCGGGTCATCATCGAGACGTCGGTCGCGACCTCGGACTCCATCCCTTGATGCACGCGCCCGCCGACCCCGGCATATTCGCCCTCCGAGTTCTCGCGCACGATGACCCAGTCGAGTTCGGGCCCCGAGACATGCCGCAGCGGGCTGGTGATGCCGGGCAGGATGCGGGTCGGCCGGACGTTGGCGTACTGGTCGAGCGGCTGGCAGATCGCCAGGCGCAAGCCCCACAAGGTGATGTGGTCGGGGATGCCGGGCGTGCCGACCGCGCCGAACAGGATCGCGTCAAAGCCGCGCAGCCGGTCGGCGCCGTCCGCCGGCATCATCACCCCGTGTTTGCGGTAATAGTCCGAACCCCAATCGAAGCGCTCGACATCGAGCGCGAAGCCGCCGTCGCGCTCGGCGCAGACCGCCAGCACCTCGAGCCCAGCCTCGACCACCTCCGGCCCGATGCCGTCTCCGCCCAGCGCCGCGATCTTGTGTGTGCGCATGGACCCTCCCCCCACCTCGCTACGCGAGGCCCCCCTCTCCCGCAAGCGGGAGAGGGGGTTTCCTGTTCTCGACCATTCAAGCCCCTCTCCCGCTCGCGGGAGAGGGAGGGACCCGTCGCGACAGCGATGGGAGGGTGAGGGTTACTCAGCCGCCGCGGGTTGCGGCGCCGGGAGCTGATCGACCATCTCGGCGTCCCACGGGCCGGGGAAGCGGCCACGGCCGACCTTGTCGCGGCTGAACACATGATAATCGACCGGCCATTCGGCGCGCGGCATCTCGTAGAACACCTCGACCCCGTTGCCGTCGGGATCGCGCAGGTAGATGCCGAGCGAGATGCCGTGATCGGCGATATGGTCGATCGGCTGCCTCTTGGCCTTGACCAGGTGGTAGAATTCCTTGAGGTCGTCGAGGCTTTCGAGCCGCCACGCCATGTGGTTGAGCCCGACCTGGGGCTTCTGCTGGAGCGGCGCATCGTCGCCCAGCTGCATCAGCGCCACCTCGTGCGACTGCTCCTCGTCGGCCGACATGAACGCGGCCCAGCCCGGCCGGTATTCATAGGTGTGGAGGCCGAGCAAATCCTCATACCATTGCTTCGAGCGCTCGGCGTTGCGCACGTAGAGATTGACGTGCTGGAGATACATCGGTCGCTTGGCCATATTCCGCTCCCGGTAGGATGGGTTGAGCGCAGCGAAACCCATCAATCGCATTCGCATGAGCGGTGGGTTGCGCTGCGCTCAACCCACCCTACGACTATTATGGCAATATTATCACGCCGCGTCGTCCTTCCCCAGGAAGTCCAGCACCCGCTCCATGACCTGGCCCTTGGGATAGACCGCCGCCATCGCCCGCGCGCGGGTCAGCGGGTCGCTGGCGAAAAAACGCTCATACAGCACCTGACGGCTGCCGAAAGCGCTGCCGGCGACATCCCAGGCGAGGCGGAACAACCGCACCCGATCCTTCGCGGCGAATTTGTCGGTCGCCAAATACTGCTCGATCTGCGGCTCCAACGGCCCCGCCAGATCCTTCTCGCTGGGGGTCAGCAGGAAGCTCGACGACCCCAGCAGCTGCAAAATCTCGATCATCCGCGGATAGCAGGTCATCATCAGGTTACGCGTCGCTTCCGACGGCAGGATCGCCGGCGCCATCACCCCCCAGCGGTCGAGCTCGGAATCGGCCTCGGCGGCGCGCATGCACGAGCGCATCAGTTCGGTGTAGAGCATCAATTCGCCGATCCGCTCCTCGGTGTGCGGCAGGTGCGCATTGCCCAGCGCCTCGGTCATCAGCAGCGCGAGGCCCAGCACGAACTCGCATTTGGCGAGGTTCTTCGTCGCGCCCTGATGCGCCGAATGCGCGGTCGAATGGGTGATTTGCGGGACTTGATTCAGCCGGTCGACATCGTAGAGCAGGAACACCCGCTCCCACGGCACCAGCACGTTGTCGAAGAAGACGATACAGTCCATCTCCTCGAAGCGCGAGGCGAGCGGCGCGTCGAAATGCGAGCGGCCGAGGTCGAAGCTGTCGCGGCAGAGGAATTTGAGCCCTGTCGTGCCGCACGGGATCGAAAAGCTCATCGCGAACGGCGAGTGGTCGTCCGAATGGCGGGCGAGGCGCGGCGAATAGACCGCGATCTCGTCCGACAGCGGCCCCAGGGTCGCCAGGATGCGCGCGCCATGTACGACGACCCCGGCCGAACTTTCCTTCTTCACCTCGAGCGCGGTGCCTTCCTCGAGGTTGAACATGCCGGAGACGTTGCGACTGCGCTGCAAATTGATCAGCGCATGGGTGAGGGTGACGTCGTTCTCGCGCAGATGCTCGACATAGCGGCGCATGTTGTCGCCGAATTCGGGCCGTTTCTCGCCGAAGAAATCCGCCGCCGCGCCCCACGCGGCGAAGGTCACGTTCATGAAATCGGGCGAGCGCCCCATCATGCCGTTGGTGGTGCGCGCCCAGTTGAGCATCATCCGGGTGCGCGCTTCCAACTCCTCGCGGGTCTTTGGATTGCTGAACGAGCGCCCGACCTCCTCGCCCGACGACGGCGATCGGTAGGTCATCACCTGCTTCAGCTTCGCATCGTGCTGCAAATCATAGAGCGAGGCGATCGCCTCGACCCCGCCCGACAATCCCGGATGGCGGGTCACGTCGCGCACTCTCTCGCCGCCGAGCCACACCTCGCGCTCCTGCGCCCGCAGCCCGTCGATATATTGCTGTCCGGTACGCGCCGGCATGGATGCCTCCCCTGAAGACGCCCGGGAGAATGCTAGTGCAATCCGTCCTTCATCGACACCCCCGCGAAAGCGGTGGCCCAGGGCAATCCTTCAGTCGCTCGCCCTGGGTTTCCGCTTGCGCGGGAAAAGCGAATAAGCCTCAAGCCGCCCGCTCTCCTCCCGGCAGCAGGCCGGGGCTGTAGGTCGGCCGTAGAATGTCGAGCCGCATCGGCACCGGCGTCCCCAGCCACAGCGCATTCTTGCTGTGGTCGTCGTAGGAGCTTTCGGTCAGCGGGTGCACCAACACGTCGAGCCCGTCGCGGTTGAGCATCAGCCACGGCACGATGTTCTGGAACTCCGGCGTCTCGAAGATGGCGACGAACTGCGGGATGGGGTGCGGCCCGCGCGGCTCGTCGCTCAAGCCCCCGACCTCGACCGCGAACTTGCCGGCGATCGTCTGGCGCAGCTTTTCCGCGACCGGCTTGGTCTCGGCGTTGTAATAAATGTGGGCGTGATAGCCCTTGTTCTCGGTCATCTGATTTCTCCTATTATCAAGTGTTTCCGTCGCCAGCAGCCCTCACCCCGTCGCGCTTCGCGCGCCTCCCTCTCCCGCCAGCGGGAGAGGGAGGGACCCGCGCCGCAGGCGTGGGAGGGTAAGGGAGCGGCAGCCAACTAATTCGCTTCCAGCTTCGCCGCGATCTTCTTTGAGATCTCGGCTCGCCATTCCTCCATCGGCTTGAAGCCTTCCTTGTCGCGGCAATAGGCCTCGGTCTCGGCGACGAGCGTGTCGGCCGGCTGGTCGAGGTCGATCTTGAAGCCCAGCGGCTGCGGCACGTACCACGGCGTGTCGCAGAACATCTCGATGCGGTTGCCTTCGGGGTCCTGGAAATAGACCGACCAGGCATTGCCGTGGCAGATCGGGCTGATCCCCTCGCAACCGGCGTCGCGGATCTTACGGAACGCCTTCTGCACCTGCGGCAGGGTCCCGACATTGAACGACACCTGCTGCACCATCGGCACTTCGGTATCGGTGGCGCGGCCGCGCACCAGCACGACCTGGTGATGGTCGCTGGGATTGCGCGACAGGAAGGTGATGCGCCCGTCCTCCGCGCCGTCGCTGACGACGAAGCCGAGCACCTTTGTGTAGAAATCGATCATCTTGGGTACGTCGTGGACATAAAGCCCGACATGGCTGAGGCGCGGGGCGGTATCCATCTGTGGCTCTCCGTTCGAGTAAACGTCCAACTCCGTAGGGTGGGTTAGCGAAGCGTAACCCACCACCCTCTTCGCGGATCGCGCCCGAAATCGGCCGGATATCGCGGCGCTCTCCCCACCCGACGGGTGAATCGCTGATGGTATATGAGCGCCGCAGACGCCATCTATCAAATCGATTGTAATTATGCTAACCATTCGTTCGATGGATATACGTGCGGTCGACCTCAATCTGCTGAAGGCCTTCGACGCGCTCCACAGCGAGCGCGCCGTGACCCGCGCCGCCAGCCGCATCGGCCTGTCGCAGCCGGCGATGAGCCACGCCCTGTCGCGCCTGCGCGACCTGTTCGCCGATGACCTTTTCGTGCGCACTCCGGGCGGCATGGAGCCGACCGCCCGGGCGCGCGAGATCGCGCCCCTGGTCTCGGCGGCGATCGAGCGGATCGAGGCGGCGCTCAACCTCGGCGCTGGGTTCGATCCCGCCATCAGCCTCGCCACCTTCACCGCCGGCATGGGCGAATACGCCGAGGTCGCGCTGGTCGGCCGCCTCGCCCAAGCCTTCTCGCGCGAGGCGCCCAAGGCGACCCTGCGCCTCTTGCCCTTGAACGGCAGGGAGGCCGCCGAGCAGTTGGAGCGCGGTGCGATCGATGTCGCGGTCGCGCATCTGCGCGCGATGCCGCCGGCGATCGAGACGACCCTCCTCTTCCGCGACCCGTTCGTCGTCGTCGCCCGCAAGGGCCACCCGATCACCCGCGCGCCGCTGACGGTCGAGGCCTACGCCGCGCAGAACCATGTGCTGGTCAGCCCGCGCGGCGACACCAGCGGCGCGCTCGACCGGCTCCTCGTCGATTACGGCCAGCGCCGCCGCGTCGCGCTCCTGGTGGCGACCTATCTCGCCATCCCCGCCGCGCTCGCCGCCTCCGACCTGATCGCCACCGTCCCGAGCCGCGCCGCCAGCCTCATCGCCGCCCACGCCGAACTCGTCACCTTGCCCCTCCCGGTCGATTTCTCCGCCACCATCTCGATCGCCTGGCACCGCCGCACCGCCAGCGAACCCGCGCAGGCGTGGTTCAGGAAGCTGCTGGTGGCGGCGGCGGCGTGAGGTGGCGACGACTTGTTACTGGGGACCACCTTGTGGCCGCAGCGTAAGACCATGTTCTCTTAATACCTCTTCGAATGGATAGTCAGATTCCCGTGCGAACTGTCGTACTTCGTCGGGTTCCAGTTGAATATTCGTAGAAGTGGCAAAATCTGCCGCCTGAAATTTATCAATTATCCGTAACAAGATTGCTGCTCGAAATTTGAGACGAGAGGCCAAGTCGGTAATCACGACGCAGGCTGCCTGAGTGGTAACGGCACCATCGGCAAGACGGCTAACCTCCAGCGCATCCGAATAGAATGTAACCACCCATCTATTAACATCAGGCGGAAAACGACCGAGTTCTGCTGCGATTTGGCGATAAACGATCGCATCGGTGATGGTCATAGACCCGGGCCGAATCGGCCCGTTTCCGGTTACTTTGCCACCGCTCCGTTGTGCTGCTTTGACGAGCCTCAATATCTCCACGGCCGTGGCCCGCCGGTAATTCATTGCCTCCAGCGCCGCAGCGACCTCAGCGCGTAACCCCGAGGATAGCCGACTCAGACGCTCTTTTTCTCCGCGCACTCGATCGGAGTGAGCATCTCGAAGCGCGCGCCGCCGTTGCCACCAAGGCACCCATACGGCAATGCCAATTGCCATAATTGAGCCGACTGCCTGTACCCAGGCTGCTGCCGTTACTGACATCTAGCAAAAATAGCCGATTTTGCAGCTAGCGCTCGGTCGCGCACGTAACATTGCTTCACTTCCCGCCCAGCAGTTCGATCTCGAAATGCACCTTGCGCGCGGTGAGGACGGGGCGGCGGGCACAGGCCTGCGCCTGTTCGAGTCGGATCATGTCCGCCAGATGCTACGACGGTTCGTCTCCCCAAAGTTCAGTGGGCTTAGGCGCATTTTCTGGATCAAGCGCCGCTAACGAACCCCACGCCGCCACACCGATGCGATCAGGCGCCGTCATTAAATCTAAGAGTATGTCGCGGCATCTGACCGCATCTGCCACGTAAGCAATCGACGCAGCCGTAAGCCGAACGTCGGGGCTCTCGTCGTCGAGCAGCGGCAACAATTTCGCCAGGGAGGCCGGCCCGCGCGTTTTGAGCATCTCTGCGCAGGGAACAAAGTATTTGAAGTTGATTTTGTTGTAGCGATGGCCGTCTAAACCACATTTGGCACTCTCCAGCGACCAGTGGCGGACACATTCTACGATCTGGTCGTCCGACCAGTTTCGCTGTGGCAATGAAGTCATTTATATCTTCGCTGCCTAGTGGCCGGTTTAGGGTTGCTCTCCCCACAACTCAATGGGCGTGGGGGCGACGCTTGGGTCTAATTGATATAATGCCGCCCAGGCCATAAGGCCGACGCCATCCGGTGTTTCCATCAGATCCCGGAGTACCTTCCGACACGCTGCCGTATCTATCTGGTAAGCAATAGATGCTGCGGTCAGCCGAACCTCGCGATTCGCGTCCTCCAACATCGGCAGCAATTTTGCGAGAGATTCCTTACCACGATTTTTCAATATTTTAATGCCCGGAGTCAGATAATCGGTATCCATTTTATTATATCTGAGGGCATCAAAACCACATTTTGATCTCTCCACTGACCAACGATGGATAGACTGGACGATTTTATCATCGCTCCATCCCAAACTTGGTGTCTTTGTCATGATATAACCCTACACAGCTTTAATAATATGAGGCCAATCGCACGCTGGCGAGTCCCATCCAAAGTCCTCACCGTTTCTCGAAGTCTGATACCGCTCTCTGGAGGTGTAAATTTACTCATGCACCCGTTGATGCAGTAGCGCCTGATGACCGGCATCATTACGACGTTGTCGGTATTCTGAATCCACGTCCGGATGCCATCCGGGCTGGTCAGGTCGGGGCGCGTCTGGCCATTTTGCTCGATAATATGATGCCATTCGTAGCCGGGCGGCGGGTCGGGAGATACGCCTTTAATCGGCTTGCTGTATCAAAGCCCACCGGCGGCTTATCGGGCTGCAATTCAGCAAGCGGCTTCGGCCCATCGAACAGACTTCTGATGACGGACGGAAGCTCGTCAAGCTGCAGCCCATGATCCGCCAAATAGCTCATCAGATACGACATGTCGCCACCATGGGCCATGAACTCGCGATACAATTCGCGAACCACCGCCCACATGCCGGGCGGCAACTGATAGCCGGCCTCGATAAGATGAGCATCGAGTCCTGCCGTGCTTGCATCGGTCCCATCCGTCGACAGGGCGGCGACGGACGCCGCGGCCCCCGTGTCGGGTCTGTCCGTCTGCAAATAGGCCCCAATCGCCGGTATGTTTGAATCGGTTCCGTCGGTTTGCGGCTCTGCATCGAGCGCTGCCGCGCCGGTAGCGGCCCCATCAGTCCATTCGCCGCCGCCAGGTTGGCCCGCGGGAATGCGCGGCTCATCGGGGTTGAAGCCGATCTTGTGAAGTGCGGCGATTGCGGCCAGTCGCTTTAATTGGCGATCGTCGAGGTCGGCGATTGGAACGCGCAGCCCGTAGATTTGGGCGAGCGCGATATCCCCGCGGTCGAGCGCCTTGGCAATCCGCCGCGCTTGCTCGTAGAGCCAATCGAGTTCTTTGTCCCGTGCGAGGAGAACAGTTTGGATATCGTGCGCTGTTTTGCGCGTGACGCAGCGATACCCGGTCGGCGTACGCCGCACGAGGACGCAATCCGGGCCGACTGCCGCGCCATCTGCATCGACGCAAACGCCTCGGTTTGCGGCGCCGCGCGGGTGCAGCCGCCACATCGTTTCCAACAATTGCGGAATCCATTGGGCCAGAGATTCCGTATTAGAACATATAGAGAACGACTTGTCAAGCCAAACTACCCGCTAAAGCTGCCGTAATGGGATAATCTCCCGTACACAAGCCGATCTCCGTGCACGCGGAGCGCCTGGGGGCCGCCGCTTCTTGTAACCATCTTCCCGCGAGGCCACATAACAACGGTCGACTCTTGGTTCGGCTCGCATTTCGCTGCTCGACAGAGCGCCGGACCGCTTTTGCAGATACCGACGGTTGACCCGACACTCGATACGCGAGTGCCGGCCAATTGGCTTTTGAAAGGCTTACTATGGCTACCGGAACCGTGAAGTGGTTCAACGCACAAAAGGGCTACGGCTTCATCCAGCCCGATGACGGGTCGAAGGACGTGTTCGTCCACATCTCGGCCGTCGAACGTTCGGGCATCGGCAATCTGCACGAGGGTCAGAAGCTCAGCTTCGACCTGGAACGCGGCCAGCAGGGCAAGACCTCGGCCGTCGCCCTCAAGGCGGAGTAGCACCGGACTCGCGTGACGCCGCCCTGCACGGGCGGCGTCACGTTTTCCGGGACGGAGGATGGCGATGCACAAATACGCAGCCGGCCAGAACGTGCGGTTCTCGCCGCACCGCTACGAGGACAACTCGGCGCGCGGACTCTACACGATCGTGCGGCAGCTCCCCCAGGAGGGCAGCACCCCGCAATATCGCATCAAGGCAAAGGTCGATGGCCGCGAACGAGTCGTCCGCGAGGATCAGCTCACCCGGTCGTAAGGCCGCCGCTGAAACCATTTACCCGACGCGCCCTCGGTCTCGACGCGCTGCTTGGCGCGCACGATCCAGGCTTCCGCCGCGGCTTCGCTATCGAAGCTGCTGATCGTGGTCGGGGCGGTATCCGGGATCTTGACCTCGATACCGAAAGCGCCGCCGGCGAGCGTCACGACCCGATAGGTCGCCTCGGCATGGGGATGCGTTCTCATCGCGCATATATGGTGAGTGCAGGCCGAAATTGAACACCAAATTTCATTCACGCGATCTTCTCGGGGATTGGCGATCCATTTAGGGGATGGCGCGGGGGATGCCGGATTATAAGAGACGACCTTGTGGCGGGCTTGCCCGGACACGGCGTAAGGAACCCGGACACGGCGTAAGGAAATAGCGCTGCTCGCGCGGGCGCGCTGCGCCGCTTCACGGGCCGGTAAACCAGTTGTTACCGGCAAACCAGTTGTTAATCGGCGGCGGCGACTATCGGCGCTTGGCTAGATAGGCGCCGCGCCAATGTCCCCCGCTACACCGCGACGACGCGTCCTTTATGTCCTCCAGGGTCTGCCGGTGCCGTTCGACCGGCGCGCCTGGCTGCATGGGACGACGCTTGCCGCGCACGGCTACGCGGTCAGCTTCATCTGTCCCAAGGGGCGCGGGTTCGAACAGTCGCGCGAGGAGCGCGAGGGGGTCGACATCCACCGCTACTGGCGGCCGGTCGAAGGCGAGGGCAAGCTTGGCTTTATCGCCGAGTCGCTGTGGTGCTTCCTGGCGACGTTCGTGCTTTCGCTGCGGGTCGCGCTGTTCGGGCGCGGCTTCGACATCCTCCACATCTGCAACCCGCCGGAAATCTATTGGCCGATCGCGTGGTTCTGGCGCGCTTTCGGCAAGGTCTTCATCTTCGACCATCGCGATCTCTCACCGGAGCTGGCGGCGGCCAAGTTCGGCGCGGGCGATGGCATCATGATGCGGACACTGCTGCTGCTCGAACGCCTGACATTCAGCGCCGCGCAGATCGTCGTCGCGACCAACGAGAGCTACAAGCAGGTCGCGATCGAGCGCGGCCATAAGCGCGCCGAGGACGTGTTCATCGTGCGCTCGGCGCCCTCGCTGGCGAAATTCCGGATTCACGACCCCGACCCCTCGTACAAGCAGGGGAAGGCTCATCTGACCCTTTATCTCGGCGAGATGGGGCCGCAGGACGGGGTGGACCATCTGGTCCTCGCGGTCAAGGCGCTGCGCGATCTTGGCCGCGACGATTTCCATTGCGTGCTGATCGGCGGCGGCACGCATCAGCCGGCGGTCGTCGCCTATGCCGCCGAATTGGGCGTCGCCGATCTGTGCACCTTCACCGGGATCGTCAGCGACGAGATGCTGTGCCGCATTCTGTCCTCGGCCGATGTCGCGATCGACCCGCTGCCGAAGAACGCGTGGTCCGACAAGAGCACGATGAACAAGGTGCTCGAATACATGTTTTTTGGGCTGCCGGTGGTGATCGGCGAGCTGGCCGAGGCGCGCGTCTCGGCCGATGCGGCGGCGCTTTACGTCGAGCCCGACAATGCGTCGGCGCTGGCCGGGGGGATCGCCGCGCTGCTCGATGATCCCGCGAAGCGGCGCGCGATGGGGAGCTTCGGCCAGCAGCGCCTGCGCGACGCGCTCGCCTTCGAGTACTCAGTGCCGCATCTGCTCGCCGCCTACGACGCGGCCTGGGCTTGCGTGCGCCCTTCGCTGTTTCGCCGCCGCGGCGGTTTTCTCGCCAAACCCGCCGATTTGTCAGGCTGATCCCGGTCGGTCCGGGCACCGCGCGCAGATCGCTGGCGCGGCCTCTCCGGGGCCGATAGGGTAGTCTCGCCGCATCGCCCGGGACGCGAAGCGGCGGCATCGAAACCAGCGCGAAATTCGGTGACGAGGAGGGCCGATGTATGAGCGCTTTTACGGGCTGAGCCGGCCGCCCTTCGCGGTGACCCCCGACCCGAGCCTCCTTTACATGAGCCGGATGCATCGCGAGGCGCTGGCGACGATGGTCTACGGCATCGAGACCCGCAAGGGCTTCATCGTCTGCACCGGCGAGGTCGGCACCGGCAAGACCACCGTGGTGCGCGCCTTCTTCGACCAGGCGAAGAGCGACAGCTTCGAGATCATCTACATCTTCACGCCGCAGGTCAGCCCGCTGGAGATGGCGACTTATATCTGCCGCGAGCTGGACGAGGACGACCCGCCGAGCGTCTTCGCCGCGGTGCCGCGGCTGCAATGGAAGCTCCTCGAAATTTTCGAAAGCGGCCGGACGGTCGTGCTGATGATCGACGAGGCGCAGTTGCTGCCGGCGGAAACCCTGGAGTTCCTGCGCCTGCTCAGCAATTTCGAGACCGACCGCGAAAAGCTCATCCAGATCGTGCTGGTCGGCCAGCCCGAGCTCGACAACACGCTGGCGCGGCGCGACATGCGCCAGGTCAATCAGCGCGTCGCGCTGCGCGCCCGCCTCGCGCCGCTGAGCCTCAACGAAAGCATGGAATATATCGAGCACCGGCTGCTGGCGAGCGGGGCGATGGATCTGATGCAGATCCTGTCGCCGAGCGCGGCGTGGCGCGTCGCCGAGGCGGCGGGCGGCATCCCGCGCGCGATCAACATCCTCGCAGACAATGTGCTGATCGCCGGGCTCGGCGCCGGGCAGCAGCCGGTCGGCGCCTGGCTCGCCGAGAACGCGATCCGCGAATTCATCGAGAAATCGGGCGCGGCGAGCCCGGTCGGCCGCCCGCGCTGGTTCCGCCGCCGCCGAAGATTCCACCGCCCCCCGTACGGCGCGGCGATCTCGTCCGGCGTGCTCGGCTTCGGGCGGTAGACCCCGAAGCGCATTGCGAGATACCTCGCGTCGAAGGACTCTCGATCCTTGGCAGACGCCGCCGCACGATAGTGCCGCGCCGCCCTTTGGGCTCCCGGCAATGACGCACGGGAGGGGTTGCTCCACCGTTTCTTAAAGCTCCCCGCGGTAAGATCGGCGGCAATGACAATCGTCGCCGAAGCCGCCCACCAGCGGGTACTCGTTCAGCCGGGGCGCAACGCGTTTCCCGACATGAGCGCCTATATCAGCAAGCATTTCGGCTTCGACCTCTTGCAGTTGAGCGACTACGAGATCCACCGCGCCCAGAGCAAATGGGCGCATCTTCGCGGGTTGCTGCGCCAATCGTGCGACCTTGTCCGCTCGCTCGGCCGGCTGCGGCGGTGCCGCGTGATCATCGCGATCGGACCGATCTCATACCTGATCAAGCTGTTGAAGCGGCTGCGGTTGATCCGCTACGAGACGTCGTTCTGCCTTGGCTGGCACATCCGCTCGCCGCGCTGGTTCCCGGTGTTCCGCGCGCTGAGCAGGCTCGATTCGAAGGGCGACCATTATATCGTATTCAGCGAGTGGGAGGTCGGCCTCTACCGCGCGCGCCTCGGGATCGATGCCGAGCGCCTGCATTTCCTGCCCTATGGCGACTGGTCGCCGCCGGCCGAGGCGGCGGGCCCGCCCGCGCCCGTCAATCGCGGCGAGAGCGGGTATTATTTCGCCGGCGGCTACAGCAACCGCGATTATCCGACGTTGATCGAAGCGTTTCGGGCGATCCCGCAGCGGCTGGTGATCGTCTGCTCGGCGCTCAACACGGAGCTCGACGCGCTCGACATCCCGGCGAACGTCACGCTCCTGCGCGACCTGCCGGGGGAGGATTTCGACGCCTATGTCAGGGGCGCCCGGGCCTGCATCCTCCCCTTGAAGCACGACACCGGCGCCTCCGGGCAGAGCGTCATGCTGCGGCTGATGCGCAACCGGAAGATCATCGTCGCCACCGATTTCGGCAGCGTCAGAGGCTATGTCGTCGACGGCGAATCCGGATTTCTCGTCACGGACATGGGACGCGACCTGCCGGCGATCGTCGCCGGGATCGAACGCGCCCCGGCCGCCGCCCGCGCGCTCGGCGAAGCGGCGTACGAGCGCTATCGCCGCTATTTCTCGATGGCCGCCGGAAGCGAGGCGCTCGGCCGCATCCTCGCGTCGAGAATGGCGGAATGACGTGCGTCGCGGTTCTAGTGGCAACTCGCGGCGATCTTGCGCTCGGCCGCCGATTTCGGCAGCTGGAAGTCGTCGACGAAGACAGTCAGCTCCGCGCCGGTCTGCCGGTCCTTGATGGTGGCGCGCCCGGCCTTGTTGAAATCGCCGCTCAGCGTATCGCCGACATAGACGAGGCCGCCGGCCAGCCGCTCCATCACCGCATAACCCCGGTCGGTGTTGACGAAGATCTTGTTGCCGCAGCCGGGCGCCCGCTCGACCTGGCCGCTGGCCAGGTTTCCGGCGTTGGCCGCGCGACAGCTCGCGGCGATGCGCTGGTCGATGGCGGATTTACCGAGGCCGCGCTCGTCGATCGTGGCGGAAAACCGGCGGCCGGTCTTGGCGATGTAGAACGACGAAAAACCGATGCGGTCGACATCGCCCAACAGCCTGTCGCCGTCCTCGGCGGCGTCGCGGCCGTTCGCGGCCAGCACCGAATAGCCCTGGTCGGAGCCGACGAAAATCTTGTCGCCGCAGCCTTTGGCGCGCAGCACCGTGCCGTCCGCATAGGCCGACGCGGCAAGGCCCAGGAGCGCGGTCAGGGTGGCGGAAAAGGCCCGCGGTGAAATCATCGCGGCGACAGCCTGGCACCCACGCGCCCTCGGCGCAACGCCGCGACGGAGGCTCGGCGGCGACCCGCGCCACAGCCTTCGCCGAGCGCGCCGCCACGTTTATCTTTCTGGTGCTTTTCGCCGGGGTGATGTGGCCGCCGGATTCCTATTTCGCCGCCCCGTTGCCGCCGCAACAGGGCGCCTCGAACATCTATGATTTTTCCGAATTTGCATTGCTGCTCGGGTTTCTGGGGGTCGGGTTTTGTCTGCGGCGCCGCGAGCTGCCGCGGCTCGTGCTTTGCGCCTGGCCGGTGCTCGCGCTTTGCGTCCTCGCTTTCGCCAGCGCGTTGTGGTCGGGCGATCCGGCGCTGGTCGTCCGCCGCTCCGGCACGGTGACGCTGTCGGCGCTGTTCGGCGTCTATCTGGTGGCGCGCGGCGAACTCGGGGCGCTGATCGCCACACTGGTCAAGGTCTACGCGTTCGCCGCGGCCGCCTCGCTGGTGATGATCGCCGCGGCGCCGCTACACGGGACGATGACGGGCGACGCCTATACCCATGCCTGGCGCGGTGTTTATGCAGACAAGAACGATCTCGGCATGGCGTGCGGCGTCGCCGTCATCGTCGCGGTCTATGCGTTTCGCCGCCGCTGCGGCCCGCGCTGGCTGGCGCTCTTGACGGTCGCGGCAAGTCTGCTGCTGCTTTACGGCTCGCAATCGAAGACCCCCATCGTCGTAATGCTGGCCGCGCTCTATGCCGGGTTCGTGGTGAGCGCGCTGCGCCGGCGCAGCGCCGCGGGGCTCGTCGCCGCCTTCGTGCTGCTCGTCCTGGGGCTCGCCGGCGGCGCGCTGCTGGCGGTGGGCTGGCAGGACGCGCTGGCGGCGCTCGGGCGCGACGCGACCTTCACCAACCGCACCCGCATCTGGCGGCTCGTGCTCGACTATATCGCGCGGCGGCCGTGGCTCGGCTACGGCTATGAGGCGTTCTGGCGCGACGACAATGGCGCCGCGCGGTTGATTTGGGATTTGGTCGGCTTCCGGACGCCGCACGCGCACAACAGCGGGCTGGAAATATGGCTCGGCCTCGGCGTCGCCGGCTTCGGCCTCGCCGTGCTCGCCTGGCTGGCGGCGGCCTACCGGACGCTTCGCGTCGCGACCGCGCCGCATACCGAGCATGCCGCCTTCTGCGCCGCGCTCCTCGCCGGCATCCTTGTCGAAAACCTCACCGAGTTCGAATTCTTCCGTCCGGGCCGGCTGATGTGGGCGCTGTTCGTCGCGGTGCTGGTCTATCTCGGCCGCGAGCTGGTGCTGCGCCCCGCCAGCCGGACCGCGGCGCCCCTTCCCGCCCGCGCCCGCGCCCGCGCGGCGAGCCGCATCGCGCATCCCGCGCGCGGCGGGGCGCTGGCCGATTGAGGAGCGCGCTATCCGCGCGGCGCCGCGCGCGGCGGGGCGGCGCGCAGCGCCTCGGCGATCGCCCGATAGGCCGGCTTCGGATGGAGGTCGGTGTCGAACGGCAAGGGTCGCGGGCGCAGCCCGTCGGCTCGCCGCGCCAGGAGATCGTCGCCCGAGACGATCCAGCTCTGACGGTCGCTCAAGCCCCAGTTGATCACCGTCGTCACCGCCCGATTGGCGAGCGCCACGTCGAGATAGCGGCGATAGGCGGCGGCGACAGCCGCGTCGCGCGCCGCGATGTCCGACGGCGCGCCTTTGTCGATGCAGTCGAGCTCGGTCAGCATCACCTCGAGCCCCCGCGCCGCGAGTTCGTCGAGGAAATAGCCGAAATCCTTGTCGTCGAACTGCGCCATCTCGGCGATCGACAGGTGGCTCTGCAGCCCGATGGCGTCGATCGGCGTGCCGCGCTCTTTGAACCCGTCGATCAGGCCGAGCAGCACCCGCCGCTTTTCGAGCTGGTCGGGCGCGCCGAATTCGACGCCGAAATCGTTATAGACGAGGCGCGCCACGGGATCGGCGGCGCGCGCGGCACGGAAGGCGATGTCGAGGTAATCGGGGCCGATCTTGTCGAGGAAGACATGGGGCCGGAGCTTGTCGGCACGGCCCGAGCCGACCAGGATCGCCTCGTTGACGACATCCCAGGACTGCATCCGCCCGGCGAAATGCCGGCAGGTCGCGCCGATGTGGGCCTCAAGCGCGGCGATAGCGGCGGCGCGGTTCGGCAGCCCGGCGAACCATTTCGGCGCGCGCTCGCCCCACACCAGCGCATGGCCGCGGAATTTCATGTCGTGCGCGCGGGCCCAATCGTAATCGGTGTCGACCGCGGCGAAATCGTGGCTCTCGGCGCTCGGCTGGAGGTGGTCCCAATCCATCCGCGCCGACACCATGACCCCGCATTCGCGCGCCGCGAGCGCGGCGTAATCGGCCAGCGCCCGCATCTCCCACATGTCGAGATAGCTGCCGTAGAGCAGCCCGCGCGAGGCGGCGATAGTTCGCAGGCCCAGGGCCCCGCTCGCGGCGAAGGCGGGCCGGCAGACGGCGCCGGCGGCCGGGGCTAAGAGCATAAAGCGGCGGGAAATCGGGCGCATCACAGCCTCTAGGGCCGGTCGGGCTGGGGTCGCGGCAGGCTCAGCCGGTCGGGTGAGCGGAGGCGCTCGACCGTGGCGCGGGTCGCTTCGTCGAAGCGCGCGGCCATGTCGTCCATGCGCAGGCCGTCGCGGGCCTGCAGCGCGCCTTGCGCGAGGCGCGCCTGCCAGACGGCATCGACCGCGAAATGCGCGAGGGTCGCGGCGAAGGCGTCCAGGTCGCCGGGGACGATCAACCCGTTGCCGTCGTGCTCGATGTACTCGATCTCCGGGCTGTGCGTGTCCAGTTCGCGCGTGATCACCGGCCGGCCGTGCGCGAGCGCATGGTTGGCGACAAGCCCGACCATGCCGGGCACAACGGCGGCGGCCGAGACTTTCAGGGCGCGCGCGACCTGGTCGTTGGGCGGCACGGCGCCAAGGAAATGAACGCCCGGCATGTCGGCGGCCTGCGCCTTCAGCGCCGCCTCGCAGAGACCGGCGCCGACGATCAGCGCCTCGACCGGGCGGCCGGTAAGGCGATCGCGTTCAATCCGGCGGATCGCCGCGATCAGCTGGTCGACGCGCTTGATCGGCGCCAGGCGGCCGATAAAGACGAACACGGCGGAATCCGGCCGCAAGCCGAACTCGCGGCGGATCGCCTGCTCATCGGTGGTGCGCTCGGCCTCGTAGAGCCTGACCTGCTCGGTCATGTCGATCGTGTTCTGGACAAAGAAGGTGCGCTCGCGCGGATAGCCGCCGGCGATGAGTTGCTCGGCGCCGCTCTTGGTGTAGGCGATGAACCCGTCGGCGAGCCGGGTGAAGCCCTTCTTGATGATTGTGGTGACCGCCAGCAGCAGCTTGTTCGGCACGTCGCTCTCGCGCGAGCCGCGCGGCGGGTGATAGCCGAAGCCCCAGTGCAGCACCGCGATCCCGCGCAGCTTGCACAGGAGCGCCAGGAGCAGGTTCGAGACGAATTTGGACTCGCTGGTGATGACGATCGCGGCATAGCCGCCGGTCAGGATCTCGCGGATGACCGGCTGGTAGATCAGCGTCAGCGGGCCGATGCGGAATTCACGGTTGGCGACCCGCCGCTGCGGGAACGCGAACGGCCCTTCCAGCTCCGGTATCCCGACCCAGGCGGGCGGCGCGCCGTGGAAGACGACATAGTCGAAGCCGCCGCGCTCGGCAAGCAGCTCGTAGAACCGCACCCGGTAGTGCGGCAGATAGCCGTGGTTGAGGATCGCGACCTTGCCGCGGGATGTCGGCATCGGCTTCTCCCTTGTCACGCTGGCTGACCGGCGCCGGCAGCGGCGATCGCGCGGCGGCGCACGCCGTGCAGGCGCGCCATCTCCCAGGCAAAGCAGGCGCCATTGCCGATCGCGATGCCCCACATCGCGCCGGCATAGCCCTGCCAGAGGATAAAGCCGGCGGTCGCCGCGGCCGCCAGCACGCCGCAGAGCGCCTGGGCCTTGGCGAGAAACTTGAACTCGCGCGCCGCCACCAGGCCCATGCTGCCGACATAGCGCAGCACGCTCGCCCCGGACGCCGCCGCCCACGGCAGGAGCAGCGACAACCCGTCGCCGTATTTGCCGGCGAGCAGGTAGTGCTCGACCGGCCGCCACGCCAGCCACAGCGCCCCGCCGAGCGCGACGCTGCCCGCGGCGCTGGCGATCAGCGCGCGCGACAGGACACGGTCGAATTCCGCGACCCGCCCGTTGGCGAGCGCCGCCGACAATTGCGGCAAGGCGGACTGGCCCCAGGCGGTGGTCAGCACGCTGACTGGGCGGAACAGCAAACCGACCGCGTTGATCGCGGCGAGCGAGGCGACCCCCACAAGGCTCGCCGCGATATAGACATAGCTGCGGGTCTCGACATGATTGGCGAAGACGCCGGCCAGCGACCACGCAACCTCGCCGCTGATGCGGCGGTAGGTGCCGATCCAGCCGCGCCGAAACAGGCCCCGTCCGGCTCCGGCGCCGCGCGCCCGCACGCAAATCTGGCTGACGAGGCAGCCGACGGTCATGGCCAGAAACGCCGCCGCCAGATCGGCGAAGCGCCGCGGCCACAGCACCATCGCGACGAGGCAGGCGCCGGTGACCGCGAGGTAGGGGGCGTCGACCCACAGCAGCATCGCCATGTCGTGCCGGCTGAACGCCATGCTGCGGTAGTATTCGCGATAGAGTCCCGCGGCGACGAAGAGCGGGATCGCGATCACGGTGAGCGCGTCGTGCGAGGCCCATTCGGCGTCGGCGGTGAGGTTGACGATCCCGGCGATCGCCGCCGTCGCCAACACGGTCAGGAGGTTCACGGTGGCGAGCGACGATTCGAGCCGCCGCGCGGCTTCCGGCTCGGCGGCGCACGGCACGTAGATGTTGAGCGGACCGAGGACGAGCGCGCCCTGCACGCTGATCGCGAACAGCGCCATCGTCATCCACAGCGACACGATGCCGTAATCGCTCGCCGAGAGCGCGCGCAGCAGACAGAGGTTGAGCGCGAACCCAAAAACGCTCAGCGATATTTGATCGAGCGCGGCGACGGCATAGCGATAGCGCACGAGGACCGCGCTCAGCCGCGGGCGCGGCCGGCCGATGGCGTCGAGCTGCGAAATCATGCCCGAAGTGTGGCGGCCGAGCGCTTAACTAAGCGATAAGACCGCGCGAACCGGGCCGACGAAGGCTACAGCAGCCGGTACAGGAATTCCGGGATGTAGTTGCGGCGCCCGTTGAGCACCGCGCCGAGGAAATGCCCACCGGCTTGCTCGACCAGCGCCTTGGCGTGCGCGATCACCGCCGGGCGGGTGCCCTCGGCCTTGATCACCAGGAAGATCCCATCCGCCGCGTCGGGCAGAAGGGTCGAATATTCGCCGCGCTCCATCGGCGCGCAATCGACGATGACGAGATCGAACTGTTCGCGCAGCTGCTGGTAAAGCCCGCTCAGCGTCACCGCGTCGGCCGGTCCGTTGCCGCGCTCGCCGACCAGGCAGGCGACCGACAGCGAGGTGCCGGGCACCTGATGCTGCAGATCGGCCTCGTCGAAGCCGATCCAGATGCCGTCGACGAGACCGCGCGAGGTGTCGCAGTTGAAGTGGCGCGCGGTTCGCAGATCGCCGCGCGCGGCGTCGATCAAGAGGCAGCGGCGGCGCCCCGTGGTCGCCGCGAGCAGCGCGAATTCACGGGCGATCGTCGAGGTGCCCTCGCCTTCCGCCGCCGCGACGAAGTGCAGGACGGCGCCGCGCGTGCCGTCGAGCAGCGGCCGCACCGCCGCCAGCAGGGGGGTCAGCTCGACCGCGATCGGCCCAGGCGCCCGCGCGGGCTGCAGCTGCCCCGGGCCGCGCTCCGGCGCTTCGCCGGACAGCGCCCGGTCGTTGCCGCTCTGCCGCGCCCGCTGCAATGCATCGTAGACGCTGGTCACGATGGTCTCTTTCGGGAAACCCGCACGCACCGTCGCCTCCGCAAAAATCCGCTGTCCGGAGACGGGGCCGCGCACCGTGGCGAGTATACCGACGGCGGGCGGATCGGCCTAGCCGCTCCGCGCCTCCGCGAGGCAATTGCCGATTTCCGCCGCGGTCCCCGCCACGCCCTGCTCCATCATGCCGAGATGCGATCCCGGCACCCGGCGAATCACCAGATTTTCGAGAAACTGGCCCCACACCCTTTCGGGCCGTCGCGGCTCCAAATTGGGGACTTCCGCCGGCTGCAGGAACACGACTTTTCCGGCATACCGCACCGGGCGATAGGCCTCGCCGGCGTCATACGTCGCGAGATGGACGCGGCGCGACGCCGCATCGGTGCCTTCGGCGACGACCGGCGGCGGGGCGACCAGCCTCACGCCGCTGGCCGACAGGTAATGCAGGAGACTGCGAAGGCGGCGCGTTACCTCGGTTGCGGCGTGCCGCGGCGTGCAGCGCCGCAGCGCGCCGCAGGCCCGCACGGCTTGCCGGCCGAGGATTTCGAGATGGCAGCCGAGCGGCCAGGTTGCACGGCTCGGATAGGTGTCGAGCAGCACGACGAGCGGCACCTCATGGCCGGTGGCAGCGAGCTGCCGCGCCGCCTCCAGCGCCACCAGCCCGCCGGCCGAGTAGCCGACCAGCAGATAGGGCCCCGCCGGACGCGCCGCCATCATCACGGCGATCGTGTGCTCCGCCATCTCGGCGAGGGTCTCGCACGGGGTCTCCCCTTGCGCGATGCCGCGCGGCCGGACGGCGTAGACCGGCATCGGCACGGTCATCGCCGAAGCCAGCGGCGCCAGTTGAAGGATGCTGCCGGTCGCGCCAGGGATCATGAACACGGGCGGCTCGTCATTGCCGGGCTTCATCGTGACGCAGCCGGCGGCCGTCGATGCGCCGAGCCCGCCGGCGCCCGCCTGCACCCACGACCGCGCCGCGCGCACGCTGCGGAACAAGAGGGCGGTGTCGCTCATCGGATGTCGCCGGCGGCGTCGATGACGATCTTGTTCGGTACCCTCATGGTTCTCGCCGCGGGCTCGCTGCAACAGGGATGGGAGTGGCCGTGGTCAGTCGGCGACGGTCTGCGGCGCAGAGTGCGGTTCACTCGTAAACGAAGGCATAACGGCGTGCATGCGGGGCTTGGCCGCCGGCTTCGGTTCCGGCAGTTCGCGGACGAGCCGCGCGACGTGCGCCGCGAGCCTTGCCGACAGCGTCGCGATCAGCAGCGTCGGGTTGGCCTGGCCGGAGGTCGGGAACACCGCGCTGCCGGCGACGAACAGGTTGGTCGTGCCGTGGACGCGGCAATCGGCGTCGACGACGCCGCGTGCCGGGTCGGCGGCCATGCGGATCGTGCCGATCTGGTGATAGCCGTCGGTCATCTGGTTCCAGACCCGGGCGGCGCGCTCCTTCGCCGGGAAATGATGTTCGAGCCGGCCGAGTCCCGCGGCGCGCAGGTCGCGGTCGATGATCGCGTGTCCGGCGACCACCGAGCGTGCGTCGGGTTCGCTGTAGCGCAGGTCGATCTTGAGCCGCGGCATGCCCAGCGCGTCGCGCGCCTCGCCGAGGCTGACCGTGCTCGCCGGGTTGGGCGCCTGCTCGGCGTGATAGAACAGCGTGTAGCGGCGCGCCTGGTTGCGAATGAAGAAGCCCGGCAGGCGCGGCGTCGCGCCGTAACGGCGATAGAGGAACCGCACGGTCTCGCGCGCCGCCTCGGGCAGCCCGGCGAGGATGTTGCCGAGATGCTGCCCAACCGCGTTGACGCCGTGCTCCAAATATTTCCGCCGAATCGCCTCGGGTTCGAGCAGGCGGCCAAGCAACGGCGCCGCGAGGGCGAGGTAGGCGAGCGAGAGGATCGCGCTCCGGTGCGCCGGATCGCCAAGCAGCGGGTTGTCGGGCCACGCCGCCATGTTGAGGAGGCCGCAGCGCTGCTGGGCCTCACCGTTGATCGTGATGCGCCGCCGGGCGTAGCGGCCGCCTTCGTCGATGAAGAAGTCGAACGCGGTGGCGGGCAGCGCCGGGCTGAACACGACATCGGCGATCCGACCCTCGAAATGTCCCATATACGCACGGCCCAACATGCCCTCGGCGCCGCCGAAGAGGCGCGGCCGGGCCATCCGCGCGGCGAGCATCAGCCGCGTCGTTTCCAACCCGCCGCAGGCGAGGACCACGGCGCGGGCGCGCATCGTCAAGCGCGCGCCCGACGGCAGGCATACACGAACCCCGTCGACGCGCCCGCTGACGGGATCGATTTCGATGTCCGTGGCGACCGCGCCAAGGAGGATGCGCAACCCCGGATCGCGGGTCAGCGCCTTGGCATGGAGCTGGCGCAAATTGCGCCGCTCGCTCCAGCGCTCCAGCCGGTCGAGGCGGCAATCCGCCATCGCCGCGACCGACGGCACCGGCGCCGAAAACTCCGTCGCCCCCGCGTTCAGGTAGCGCATCGCGACGCCGTACCACGGCCGGATCGCGTCGTGCGCCAGCGGCCAGCCGCCGAGCGGCACATGCGACCGGTCGGCGAAGTCGATATCGTCGAACGGCACGCAGCGCCCGCCCCACAGCAGCGAAGTGCCGCCGAGCGCGCGGCGCACCGCGATCCGCATCGGCGCGTGGCGGCTCTGATCGGCGATCTCGGCGTCGGCGAGGGCCTGGAAATCGGCGTCGAAGCCGTCCGCCCCTCCGGCCAGCATCACGACCTCGACGCCGTGCCGGCGCAATTCCAACGCCTGCACGATACCGGCCGGGCCTGCGCCGACGATTAGCACCGGGGCGGCGGCGAAATGCTCGGAAGGGATTTCTTGAGGGATCATCGGGTAAGCAGAGCGCTCGACATCACCGCAGTGTGGACCGAATGGATTACGCAACCCTTGCTCCCGGCCTGCCACCCTCGTCGCGGCTCGGTTTTGGCTGCGGCGGCGTCATGGGACGCGTCGGGCGCGGCCCGTCGCTGCGCGCGATCGCCGCCGCGCTCGACGCCGGGATCACCCATTTCGACGTCGCCCGACTTTACGGTTACGGCGAGGCGGAGGCGCTGCTCGGCGAAGCGCTCGCCGGCAGGCGCGACCGCGCCGTCGTCGCCAGTAAGTTCGGCCTCGATGCGCCGCGCTCGGCCGGCGCGCTGCGCGTGCTGAAGCCGCTGGCGCAAAAACTGGCCGCGAGCGTGCCCGGCGCGCGCGGCGTGCTGCGGTCGCTGGCCGGCGGCGCGAGCCGGGCGGCGGACCGCTTCTCGGTCGCGTCGGCCGCGGCGTCGCTCGACCGCAGCCTCGCCGCGCTCAACACCGATTATCTCGACATTTTGTTCCTGCACGATTGCGCGGCAGAAGACCTGTCGGACGAGCTCTTCGACTTCCTCGACCGCCAAGTCACCGCCGGCAAGATCCGCGCCTATGGCGTCGCCACGGATATCGACGCGGTGCTCGCGCTCCATCGGGCGCACGGCGGCAGGCTGATCCACCAATTCGCCAACGGGCTGTTCGCGCGCAACGCCGTGCGCCTAGGCGGCGTCGAGCGGCGGATCGTCGGGCACAGCCCGTTCTTCGCCGCCGAGCGGCTGCGCGGGCTCGTCGCTCCCGGCGATGTTCACCCGCTGATGCTGTCTCACGCGCTGGCGGCGCAGGAGGTAGACGTGGTCCTCTGCTCGATGCTCGATCCGGCGCATCTCAAGGCCAATCTCGACATCGCCGAGCACCCGCGCGACAGTGGACAGGAGATCGCCGCGGCGCTGAGGGCTTCGGCTGCATAACGCCGCGGCGACGCCATTGCACGCAATCTGGTTTTTCGTCACCGATTGCGGCGACAGCGCCGTCACGGTGCCGCTGGCGCTGCTGACGCTCGCGTTCCTCGTCGCCGCGCGCCAGCGACGCCACGCCTTCGTCTGGGCGCTGACGATCGGCGGCTGCGCGGTGGCGATCGGCGTGCTGAAGCTCGCCTTCGGGACTTGCGGGGAGCGTATTCCGCTCGGCCCTATCGTCAGCCCGAGCGGACACACCGCGATGAGCACGGCGATCTACGGCTCGCTCGCGCTGCTGGTCGCCGCCCGGCTGTCGCCGAGCCGCCGCATCTCGGTCTACGGGGCCGCCGCCGTCGCCGTCATCGGCATCGCGTTGTCGCGGGTCGTACTGCACGAGCACAATCTGCCCGAGGTCGTGCTCGGCTGGGTCGTGGGCGCCGGCGCCGTCGTGTTCTTCGGCGTGGCGCTGCGGCGCGAGGCGGCACCTGTGTTACCCGTCACATGGCTGCTCTTGTGTGGTGCGGTTCTCGTCGCGGCGATGCACGGCACGCGCTGGATGATCGAGCCCGCCGTGCATCGCCTGGCGTGGGACTTCCGGCTCGCCCTGCCCTGGTGCCGATAACCCTCAGGCCGCACTTTTCTCGGCGGCGGCGGGCACGGCGAGGCCGAGCTTTGCCAGCACGTCGCGCACCGGCAGAACCGAGGCATTCTCCGCCGCATAGGCGACGATCGCGTTGAGCTGCGCCGGAGTGCAGCCGAAATCCGACGGGTTTTCCGCCACATCATGGGTGAAGAAGATCACCCAGCCGCCGCCGGCCTGCGCATCGTCGATGAGCTGGCACAGCCGGTCGCGGTCGAAATCGCGGTTGTAGATGCTGTTGCTCAACAGATCGGCGAGATCGACCGTGCCGCGGTTGATGCCGCGCCCGGTGCCGCGGCACGAAGCAAAGCGCGCCTCGACCGCGGTTTTTGCGGTTTGCGAGACGCCGCCGAACGGGTAGGCGAAATCGACCGGCCACGCGCCATCGAGGGTTTGCGCCAACGCCGCGCCGTTCCGCTCGATCTCGGCGACGATCTCGGCGGGAGTGGCGCGCATGCAGTCGCGGTGGCTGTAGGTGTGGCAGGCGATCTCGTGACCCCGCGCATGCGCGGCGCGCAGATCGTCGGTCTCGAACATCGGCCCCAGATGGTTGCCCCCGCCGGCGAAGCCCATCGCCGCGTAATAGGTGCCGCGCAAGCCGTGTCGCTCGAGGATCGGGCCGCCGTTGAGCCAGGCGGAGCGCGGGAAATCGTCGAAGGTGAAGGACACGACCCCGCCCGGCCAGTTCACCGTCGCCGGCCGGGTCGCCATGAAACCGCCGAGCTCGCGGATCAGACGGGCGGCAATCGAAACGCGCCTCAATTGCGGTCTCCTGAATGCGAAGGCCCGCCGGCAGCGGGCGGCAAGTCCTACCGCGATTGCGTTGTCGAGAAATTAATGGCCCCCGCGCAGTCTCGCGCGATGGTCGAGACCAGCATCGTCATCCCGTCCTATCGCCGCCCGCGGGATCTCGAACGGGCGATCGCCAGCGTGCTCGCGCAAGAGGGCGTCGCAACGGCATACGAAATCCTGGTTGTCGACAACGACCCCGAAGGCTCCGCCGCGCCGGTCGTCGCGGCGATGGCAGCCTCCAGCCGGGCGCCGATCCGCTATGCGGCGGAGCCGCGCCCCGGTATCTCGCACGCGCGCAACACCGGCGTCGCCCATGCCGCCGGCCGCTACCTCGCCTTTCTCGACGACGACGAGGAGGCCGCGCCGCACTGGCTCTCGCATATGCTCGCGACGATCGAGCGCTTCGGCGCCGACGCGGTGGTCGGCCCGGTCTATCCGCGGTTTCCGGCCGAGGCGGGCGAGATCGACGCCTATCGCCGCCATGTCTACACCCGCGACGCGCGGGCGCCGACCGGGACCGCGCTGCTGCGCTGGAACATCGGCAACAGCCTCTTCGACAAGGCGCGCTGCTTTGTCGAGGCGGAGCCGTTCTCGCCGCGGCTCGGTCGCACCGGCGGCGAGGACACGGTGTTTCTGCGTCAGCTGACCCGGCGCGGCCGCAGGATGGTGTGGTGCGGCGAGGCGGTGGCCTGGGAAACCGTGCCGGCCGACCGGCTCGACGCGAAATATCTGCTGCGGCGAGCCTTCCGCGGGGCGCAGACGGCAACGTTCGTCTGCACCGTCGTAAAGCCGCGCGAGCTGGGCCGGGCGCTGCGGCTGATGGCCGGCGGCTGCCTGCAGGCGGCGCTCTACGGGCCGGTCGCGCTGGCGCTCAGAGCGCTCGAGCATGAGCAATGGCTGCCGATGATGGCGAAGGCCGTCGCCGGGCTCGGCAAGCTCCTGTGGCACCCCAGCCTGCACCTGCGGATGTACCGGTAATTCCATTTGTCATTCCGGGATGCCCCGTCAGGGGCAGACCCGGAATGGCAGCCCGATTTTATTCGTCCGCCTCCTGGCGCAGCCAGTCGCGGAAGGCCCTGACCTTGGGCCGCTCCAGCGCGCCGGGGGCCGTCACGACGTAATACGCGAAGAGATCGGGCAGCGAGAGCGAGAAGAGGCGCACCAACCGCCCGGCGGCGATGTCGGCCGCCGCGGTGGTGCTGTAGGCGAGCGTCACGCCATGCCCGGCGATCGCGGCTTCCAACGCCAGGATGTTGGTGCTGAACGACGGCCCGTGCGAGGCCGCCGCGTCGTCGACCCCGGCGGCCTTGAGCCACATCGACCAGGTCGGCACCAGCGGGTCGCGGTCCACCGCCTGGTCGTGCAACAGCGCATGGCTGCGCAGATCGGCGGGCGTCTCCAAGGGCGGGCCGGCGCGCAGCAATTCGGGGCTGCACGCCGGAAACACCTCGTTCTTCAGCAGCAGCTCGACATCGAGCCCTGGATAGCGCCCGGTGCCATAGCGGATCGCGATGTCGAAATCGGCGCGGGTGAGGTCGACGACCGTGTCCGTCGCCGAGATCCGCACGTCGATGTCGGGGTGCTGCTTCTGGAAGCGATGGAGGCGCTGCACCAGCCACTTGCCGGCGAAGGACGGCGAGGCGGTGACGGTGAGCGTGCCGGTGTCGTTGTGCGCGCGCAACCGCCGCACCGAGCTTTGGATGCCGGCGAAGGCCTCGGTCAGACCGGGCAGCAGCACGCGGGCCGACGCGGTCAGCTCGACCGCGCGGTTGCGGCGCTCGAACAGGCTGACCCCCAAATCCTCTTCGAGCGCGTGGATCTGATGGCTGACCGCCGCCGGGGTGACGTTGAGCTCGTCGGCCGCCTTGGAAAAGCTCCGCCATCGCGCCGCCGCTTCGAAGGCCCGCAGCGCGCTCAGCGGCGGCAGATGCCCGCTGGATCGCATTAGATTTACTCATCCGACCGCTGAGAAACTCTCGTTTGTCGATTGATCTAGTGGATTGACTCCAACGCCTGTTTCCCGCGCCTGACTTTTTCGATGATGGCGTCGGGATCGGCGGTCCAGGTGAAGGGCTTTGGGTTGTCATTGGTCT
>Ga0209483_1000338_pt1 | contig 42658 bp, 45 predicted proteins | sample NGEPerA_FD_184508 | JGI IMG/M metagenome (GOLD analysis project Ga0209483, IMG submission 184508) | Arctic peat soil microbial communities from the Barrow Environmental Observatory site, Barrow, Alaska, USA - NGEE PermafrostL2-A... | ecosystem: Environmental > Terrestrial > Soil > Wetlands >...
CATGCAGCGTGCGCAGTTGCAGCGCCACCGGATGCTGCGTGATGATGTCGGCCGCCTCGCCGAGCTTGACGGCGGCCTGGTATTCGCCTTCGGCGGCGACGATCTTGGCGCGGCGCTCGCGTTCGGCCTCGGCTTCCTTGGCCATCGCACGCTGCATGTTGTCCGGCAGCGTGATGTCCTTGATCTCGACGGCCGTGACCTGGGTGCCCCAGGGTTCGGTGTGCAGATCGATGACATTCTTGATCTGGTCGTTGATGCTGGCGGTGTCCGACAGCAGCTGATCGAGGCTGAAGCGTCCGACCACATTGCGCACCGTGGTCTGGCTGATCTGGTTGATGGCGTTGTAGACGTTCTCGATCGCGATCACGGCCTTCTCCGGATCGGTGATGTGATAGTAGGCCACAGCGGCGATATCGATCGAGACGTTGTCCTTGGTGATGATCTTTTGCGACGGGATTTGCATGGTCACGGTGCGTAGCGACACCCGCACCATCTGCTGGAACGGTACGAAGATCAGCGTCAACCCGGGTCCGCGCACGCCGGCAAACTTGCCGAGCAAGAACACCACGCCGCGCTCATATTGCCGCAGCACGCGCAGCGAGATGAGGACGTAGATGATGGCCAATGCGACAAGAATGAAGATCAGGCCCATGCATCCCTCCTCGATTGCTTTGCCCGCAAGATTAGCACTTTGAGGTCAGGTAGCCAGCGGAAACGCCCGCCATCCGCGGTTCTCCGGCGATAGACGCTCCGGCGATAGACGCTCCGGCTGCCAGCAACAGTCGCCGCTGGTGCACGAGGTTGTCGATCCGGTGCGCCGCCGCGATCAGGGCATGGACCTCCGACTCACCCTCGTCCCGGTCGGCGGATTTCGCCAGTTGGTCCCGAACGATACCGCCGTTCAAACAGAGGATTGATTACAGTTTGGAAACCGCGCGAACGCGTTGCGCCGCGGTCGCGGCGCCGACGTCCACCAATTTTGCGGTCACTGCTGCTTTTCCCAGAACGACAGCAGGCCCTGCGAGGCGGAGCCGCCGATCACGCAGGGAATGCCGATCGCGACCTGGCCGAGAGCCGCCGCCGACACACAGCCGAGCGCGACCGCGCCGACTCCGACCTGCCCCCAGAAGTCCATGCTTTGCCTCGAATCCGAGCCCTTGGTCTTGAACTCTTCCACGGCAGCGAGCGCATCCTTTCGCACCGCGCCGAGCTGCACCGTATCGGCGGCATCGACCACCTCGGCGAGCGGCACCTTGATCGATTCAGGCTGGCTTGCCAGTTCGCTGCGGAGAAATTCGCGCAAACCGGTGTCGCGCACCGCGTAGCTCGCCAAGGTATAGCGCGCCATGCTGCCAACCGTCAGCTTGTCGACAGTATCGCGGCTCTTGCTCCAGGGCAGCATCTGCATGATGCGCAGGACCGGCAAATGCGAGCCGGTGGCGAAGTAATAGCCCCACAGCGTATCCAGGAGATCCTGGTTGCCTGCGAAGGTCTGCGTCAGCTTCAGCCTCTTGTCGTCCTTGGCAAACGGGTTCTTGGTGAAGGCCCCGCGCAGGCGGGCGAGCATGCCGGGCTTTGTCTCCTCCAGCGGGATATTGGCCAATGTCGGCAGCTTGTTCGCGAGATAGCCGTCGATCATCACTTTGCGTCCCGGCATCCTTGGCGCGACCTTGCGCAAGAGATTGCGCCAGTCCGGCAACCCCGAATAAGCGATGGCGCGGACGATGACCCATTCGTCCTCCGGCGCCACCGGAAAGAAGCTGTTGACGAGTTGCTCGGCTTTCGCCGGGTTCGATGCGATCGCGCCGGCGATGAAACCGAGATAGATGCCGGCATTCTCCGGCTCCTTGAAGCTTTGCGCGTGGAACAGCACGCGCACGGCGGCGGGGACATGGGCGTAGTCGGGCTTGCCGCGGTAATTGTAGATCCACTGCTGGACCACGTTCAGCGAGGCTCGCGGATCGATGTCAGGAGAGACCGCCGCGCCCGCCGGTGCGGTCAGCAGGAGTGTCGCAACGAGGAAAGCTACTTTACGCATGTGATGCTCCCAGGAAGTGCGTTCGCGGCCGCGGCGGCCGCAAGCCCGCGAACGTTTCCGTCGCTATGGCTAGAAAACATTTGAAGCGGCTATGCGACAATTTCGGGAACGCCCGGCTCGGCGACGCGTCGAAATTAAGGCAAAGGGTTAACGCTTGAGGCAGCCACTCACCTTGTCCCCGACATTCTTTTGCCCCGGACAAGCACTTCCATCATGCCCGGTCGAATGGGAGACAGCCGGGTGACGAAGGATCAAAGGGCCTTACGCGTAAGACGCCGAGGGCCAATCGCGGTTGGGCTTGTGGTCGCAATGCTCGGGCTTTTCCTGACGCAGGCCGCGGCTGCAGAGGCCATCGATGTCCAGGGCAATCGCCGCGTCGATGCCGAGACGGTGCGCTCCTATTTTCATCCGGAACAAGACGGGCGGTTTGACGAAGCAGCCCGCGACGCCGCGCTGAAGGCGCTGCTGACGACCGGCCTATTCGACAAGGTCACGATCGAGCAGGCAGGTGACCATCTGGTCGTGCATCTTGCCGAGGCGCCCGTGCTCAGCAGCGTCGCCTTCGAGGGCAACAAGAAGATCCAGGACAAGCAGCTCAATGCCGTCATCGAATCCAAGCCGCGCGGCACGCTGCAGCGCGCCGAGGTGCAGGCCGATGTCGGCCGCATCATGGAAGCCTACCGGCACGCCGGACGCGACGACGTCGGCGTGGTGCCCAAGACCATCGACCGCGGCAACGGCCGCGTCGATCTCATCTATGAAGTGACCGAGGGCCGCAAGACCACGGTGCGTCAGATCAACTTCGTCGGCAATCATATCTTCGGCAAGCGGCAGCTCGCCGCCGTGATCAAGACATCGGCCACCAACATGCTGAGCTTCCTGACCGGCGGCGACGAGTACGACCCCGACCGTGTCGCGGCGGACCGCGAGCAACTGCGGGTTTATTATCGCAGCAAGGGTTATGCCGACGCCAGCGTGACCTCGGCGACGGCCGAGTACGATCCCGCGCTGCACGGATTCACCCTTACGTTCTCGATCGACGAAGGTCCGCTGTACCACTTCGGCGAGATCACGGTTGCCTGCAATGTGCCGGGACTAGGCGCCGAAAAGCTCCGCCCCCTGCTGGTGCCGCGCTCGGGTTCCGTGTTCGACGGCAGCGCGCTCGACAAGACCGACGACGTTCTCGCTGCCGAATTGTCGAAACTCGGCTTTCCCTTCGCCCAGGCCACCCCGCACGCTGTGCGCGACGCCGCGGCGAGGCGGATCGATGTCGCCTTCACGATCGATCAGGGGCCGCGGACCTATGTCGAGCGCATCGACATCCATGGCAATGCGCGGACCCGCAGCTACGTGATCCGGCGCGAATTCGACATTGCCGAGGGCGATGCCTACAACAAATCGCTGATCGACCGCGCCGAGCGGCGGCTGAAGAACCTGAACTATTTCAAGAGCGTCAAGATATCGCGCCAGCCGGGATCGGCGTCGGATCGCGTCGTCGTCGATGTTGCGGTGGAGGAGCAGTCGACCGGCGAGTTCAACATTGCCGGCGGCTACTCGACGACCGACGGCCTGCTCGCCGAGGTCAAGTTGGGCGACCGCAATTTCCTCGGGTCCGGCGTAGCGGTCAATTCGTCCACGACCTTCGGCCAGTATGCGCGCGGCATCGACCTGTCGGCGTCGGAGCCGTATTTTCTCGGCACCCGCGTCGCAGCCGGCATCGATCTCTACGGCCGGCAAAATGAATCGAGCCCGTACCAGTCCTATGGCAGCAACATCTATGGCGCGACCCTGCAACTGGGTACGCCGATCACCGAGCAGGTCGGCGTGCAGTACCGCTACTCCATCTTTAACCAGAGCGTGACGCTGGACCCGGCATCGCTGGCGGCGGCGCCATCGCTGCCGATCCAGCAGGCCTCCCTCGCCGGACCGCAATGGGTTTCCTCCGTCGGTGACACCGTCACCTACAGCACACTGGACAATAACAAGAGCCCGACCAGCGGCTTCAATTCACAACTCAAGCAGGATCTTGCTGGCCTCGGTGGCGACGTAAAATTCCTGCGCACCACCGAGGACGCGCGCTACTATCATCCGATCAACGACGACGTGGTCGCGCTGGTGCGCGGGCAAGGCGGCTATGTCACCGGGTGGGGCGGCCAGCAGGTACCGCTGCTCAACAGCTTCTTCGGTGGCCCCTCCATGGTGCGGGGATTTGCGCCGAACGGCTTTGGGCCGCGTGACCTCACGCCCGGCACCACCATGGATAATGTCGGCGGCAGCATGTACTGGGCGACCACCGCTGAATTGCAGAGCACGATCCCCGGCGTGCCCAAGGAGTACGGCCTCAAGGCGTCGGCCTTCGTCGATGCCGGCAGCGTGTTCCGTTACAGCGGCCCGACGGCATTTCCCGGCTCCGCGCAATCGCTGCAGGTCGCCAACGACAACGTCGTGCGTTCTTCGGCCGGCGTCGGCCTGACCTGGGCCTCGCCGTTCGGCGCGTTGACCGTCAACTATGCCGTACCGCTGACGAAAGCGCCTTACGACGTGACCCAGCGGCTCAGCTTCGGCGCCGGACCGTTTTGAGGCGCGGGCGGCCTGCGCAAGCAAAGACGCCGCAGCATTGAGAAAGGTCCGGGCGCGGGACATGATCCGCATATGCACACCATGTATTTCGTCATCGGTGCCTCCGGCTCGAGGAAGACATCGGCCGTTCGCGAACTGGAGAGGTCGACCGGCTTTGGCCTGAAAGCGTTCTTCTTCGACGCCACCGGCGTACCATCCGAACAGGAAAGAATCGCGAAATGGGGCGCCGGCGACAGCTGGCAGCGGGCGATGACGATCGAATGGGTGAAGCGGATAAAAGCCGAGCTCGCCAGCTCAAAGGCCGTGCTGGACGGCCAGACCCGTCCGACTTTCATCGCCGAGGCGTGCGTAATGAACGAAGTCGCGTCTCACAAGGTGATTTTGATCGACTGCTCGGATGACGTTCGAACGGCGCGGCTGCTGCAGCGCGGTCAACCGGAACTGGCCAATGATCGAATGATGCATTGGGCAAGGTATCTCGACGAGGAGACCACGAAGGCCGGCGGCGTAATCATTCGGAATGACGACTTGTCCATCGTCCAGACGGCAGCTGCATTGGAAGCTATTGTCGGTGGATAGTGCGCCGAGACAATTTCGGGCGAACTAATCGGCTGCGCCGGCTACGAGGTTCCGGGTCTACCAGACACCGGGTATCAGCGGTATCGCATGCTGTCGCGGTACTCGGCGTAACCTGCCAATCGCAATGACTTCACATCACTGGGACGCGATGCACCGCGTCGCAAAACGGTGATCGTGCCGCTACTGCTTCTTCAGCGTATAGACGGTATCGTTGAGGCCGATTTCCGCGGTCATCGCATCGACGAAATGAAAATCCATCTCGCATCCGGTTTCCAGGGTCTTGATGTTCTTTTCCAAAAAGCCAAGCGACGTCGCGAGCCTGTCGGGATCGACCGACTTGTTCTTCGACTGCATTTCCTCGAATGCGCCCTGGAAGATCATGTCGGCGGTGTAATCGCTCTCCTTGTAGTGCGGCGCCTTGCAGGCGAACGGCGGTGGGCCAGCGATTTCCTTCGGCTTGAACAGGATGGCCTTGCCAAGCAGGCGCGCCTGCTCGGCCCGGTTCGGCTTCTGCGTCGGATCGGCCCACGGCGCCGTCACTGCGCCGGAAATCTTCCATGTCCCGATGTAGAAGGCATCCGCCGATCTGGCGGGCGCGCTGATCGCGAGCGCGATGCCGGCGGCAACGCAAGCGGCGATAACGTTTCTCATGTCAGTCCCCCCGCGGCTACCGTACTTTGACGAGGCCGCTCGAAATCAGGTTCATCCGTCCAAAGTCTATCCGCCGTTGATTGGCCGAAGATGGAACCCATAGCCGATCCGCGCGTTCCTGCCAAAAGGCCGGTTCCGGCCTTACTGAAAACCTTACTGAAATCTGGGGATTGCGGAGGAACTGCTCATGGCGACGCTCGATGTCGAGGCCACGCCGCTCACCCCAGGCGAACATCAGGTTCAGCTTCGCCGCGCCGTGATCGCTTCCACTGTCGGGACCGCGATCGAGTGGTACGACTTCTTCCTCTACAGCACCGTCACCGGTCTCGTCTTCGCAAAATTGTTCTTCCCGCATTCCGATCCCTGGGTCGGCACGCTGGAGGCCTTTGCGATCTATGCGGTCGGCTTCATCGCGCGCCCGATCGGCGCCGCCATCTTCGGGCACTACGGCGACCGCATCGGCCGCAAGTCGACCCTGATCGCAACCCTGCTTTTGATGGGGCTCGCGACGGCCGCGGTGGCCTTTGTTCCGACCTATGAGAGTATCGGCATCTGGGGCGCGGTGATCCTGACCGTGCTTCGATTCATCCAGGGCGTCGGCGTCGGCGGCGAATGGGGCGGTTCGGTGCTGATGTCGATGGAATGGGCCCGTAACGACAAGTCCCGCGGGCTGGTTGCGTCCTGGCCGCAATTCGGTGTGCCCTGCGGATTGTTCCTCGCCAATCTGATGGTGCTGGCTTTCAGCCAGATGTCCGGCGACCAGTTTCTCGCCTGGGGCTGGAGAATTCCGTTTGCGCTCAGCCTCGTCCTCGTCGCCGTCGGCCTCTACATCCGGCTCGGGATCCTGGAGACCCCGGTATTCGCGAAGCTCCTGGCGGAGCGCAAGATCGATCGCACGCCGATGCTGACCGTTATCCGGCAATATCCGAAGGAAATTCTGCTTTCCGCGTTTGCGCGCATGGCCGAGCAGGCGCCGTTCTACATCTTCACGGCGTTCATCTTCTCCTATGGTATCGGCACCCTGCATGTCTCTCGCAACTTCCTGCTGACCACGGTGCTTGCAGCATCCGTGTTGTCGTTCGTCTCGATCCCCGTGTTCGGTCATTTGTCCGACCGTATCGGCCGCAAGAACATGTACATGATCGGTGCGGCAACGACCGGCGTGTTCGGCTTCATCTATTTCGCCATGGTGAACACCGGATCCGAGGCCGTCATCTTCTTCGCAGTGATCCTTTCACTGATTCCGCATGATATGCTGTACGGCCCGCAGGCCGCGCTGATCGCCGAGAGCTTTACCGGACGCCTGCGCTATAGCGGCGCCTCACTCGGTTATCAGCTCGCGTCCATCATCGCCGGCGGCCCAGCACCGCTGATTGCGGCGTGGCTGTTCGGCACCTACCATACGGCGACCGCAATCGCGATCTATATCGCGGCCTGCGCGGTGATCACGCTGGTCGCGACCGCGATGATGACCGACTACACCGGAAAGGACATCAACGCCGCCGATGCCTACGAGCAACGGACTTGAGTCCGCAACGAGAGGACTTCGTCATGAAAAAATGGCGTCATGAATCGGTGCTTGATCTGTACAATCTCGTGCTGGCGGTGTTCGTGACGATATCGCCCTGGTTTTTCGCGCGCGCCAACGGAGCGGCGACCATTGACCTGCGGGCCAGCGGCGCCCTGATCGCCGCGCTGTCGCTCGCGGCGATGGTCGCGTTCGCCACATGGGAAGAATGGGCCAATCTGCTGTCGGGTGTTTGGCTCATTGTTTCGCCATGGGTGCTCGGCTTCGCCCATACCGGGGCGATGCATTTCAGCATCGCCCTGGGCGCAAGTATCGCATTTCTGGCCGCGCTTGAGCTCTGGCTCGTGTATGACGCGGCCGCTCCGGAGCCTGTCGTCGAACAGCACTGAGCGCGACCGACCCAATCGATTGATGAATCCGCACGCGCCTGGCCAATGAAAAACCCGCCGGATGGAATCCGGCGGGACCGAGTCCTCCTGTGGCCGGCGATGCCAGCCGAGAAGCAGGCTGAAGCCTACTTCAGCGAGCTGTTGATCGAGGTAAAGTTGGTGTTGAGGGTGGTGCCGAGGCCGTTGACCGCCGCAATGATCGCAAGCGAAATACCGGCCGCAATCAGGCCGTATTCGATCGCCGTCGCACCAGATTGGTCGGACAAAAACTTCAAAAAGTTGCGCTTCAAGCCTGCCTCCATCGGGGTTGTGTTGAAATCGTTCAGCGCCGTAGAAATACGGCAATCCGGTCTAAGGTTGATTAAATCGGCCTGACACAATTTTATCTATATTATATTTGCAATTTGCTCCGTCTCGCCTGTCATCGGGCGCTGGGCGCGCGGGTCGCTATTTTTCCACGCAGGACCACCCGGTACGCGGGCCAAACGAAGCCACGAATCCGATCGGACAAATCGGCTTCATCGACAACAACCAGAAACCATAGAGAACTGCGACCAGCGCGATGCTGAAGCCGATTCGCGTTTTCATTTCTGCCTCCGCATTTTGCCTGACATAACACGACTTCCGGCAACCGGGCGATCGTTCGGCGCCGACATTACCGCCGCTCGGTCGCGAACCCGTAGATCAGCGCCAGCCGGTCGAGGCACTCGCGCAAGCGCCGTGCGAAATAGTCCATCCAGCGCTGCGCGCACAATCCGCGCCGCTGCCCGATCTGCTCCATGGTCATACCCAGAATCAGGACATCATGCACCAGCGCCGACCCGTCGGCGCCGAGTTCGCGCTCGATGCGATTGAGCCGCAAGACAGCCTTGCGCTGCCGTTCGGTGATCGGCTCTCTCGCCCGCCCGCCATCGACATATTCCCGGGTCGGGTCCACCGCGCGCGGGCCGCGCTCGGCTTTTTCCCAGTCATCCTGGAACGCCCGTCCGCCCCGATATTGCGCCTCGTCGACCTGGTGATGCGAGTGGAGCCTGCCCAGGGGATCGTTGCGCAGCGACCGCAGGGTGACGATTTTTTCGCCGGGCTCGAGCGCCAGCGGATCGTCCACCTCGATGGACGCCACTTCGGCATTGCGCGGCAAATCCGTCGATCGCCGGTCGTGAATCTTGATGCGTCTATGCTGCCTGTTACGCTTGGTCCGTGCCACGTTGGATCACTCCGTTGGAAAATCAACTCGTCATACTGCCCGTCAGGATCGACCAGGCGCGTTCACGCGGCCGCCACAAGCCGAAGCATGACGGTGACCGCGGTACGTTCCGACCAGGTGCCGGGCCCGCACGTCAGATGAAAATGCGGCGTGCAATAGCTTGAACCCGGCCGCCGGGGGTGGCCGCAGAAGGTGATGGCCTCGCCTTCCTCGTCGCCGCCATAAGGATAGCGGCAATCAGCGGTTTCAAGATCGACGAGCCTGAGATGACGCGGCGCGATTTCGACACAGCGGAGGTTTGGCATCGTTGTGCGTTTGGGATCCGGCCCCGGCGACCTCGACTTCGACTTCGGCACATGGCTTTCGCGCGGCGGGCGAAGCGTGGGTTCCCTTGTCCCTGGCGAGAACCAGGACCGATGTTCACGGTCATCTTTTGGCCGAGACGGCCCGCAAATCTTCATGCGCCTGGCGCGCCCGATCGTGGCACTGCGTGAATAGGTTGTTCCGAATTGCGCATTAATGGCCTTGGCAACGTCCGAATAGGACATTCCCTTGCCGAAATACTCGCGCAGCGCCTCGCAATGGGCCGCTGGCCAGTCCGTCGATTGCATCGCCGTCCATCCCCGCATTTCCGTACCTGTCGATAACTTCGTCTATTCCGAATTCTATGTCAAGTACTAATTCTGAAAATCGCAATTGATTTTGTTTCTGCAATTCGGAAAGGTAGGTTCCGCAATTCGGAAAGGAAAGTGTCATGCTGGATGTCAAAATGATCGAACGGGCCCTCAAGCGGACCGGCAAGTCCAAGGGCGGCCTTGCGATCGCAATGGGCGTGCGCGCCGGCGCCGTCTCGGAGATTTTGAGCGGCATCCGCCTGATCAAGGCCTCTGAAATCGAGCCGATTACCGTCTATCTGGAGCTGAACCGGGTGCCGATCATGGGTCGGGTCGGCGCTGGCGCGGTCATCGAGCCGGATCAGGAACAGGTGCCGCCGGAAGGCCTCGGCGAGATCGAACTGCCCTTCCCGATTGCGGACGAAACCGTCGCCTTTGAAGTAACCGGCGATTCGATGCTGCCGAAATACGAAAACGGCGACATTATCGTGGTTTACAGGGACCAACGGCACCCGATCTCGAGCTTTTACGGCGAAGAGGCCGCGGTCAGGCTGAAAACCGGCGAGCGCTACCTGAAGACCATCGAGCGGGGCAAATCGCCCTCCCAGGTCAACCTGACGAGCTTTAACGCCAAGCCGATCAACGGGGTGAAGGTGGAATGGATCGGGGAGATCTGCCTTACCTTGCCAAAGGGCCAGATCGGGCGCTTGCGGGCCAAGACGGCCAATCGCGCCCGCAAGGCCGCAAAGGCCCGCTCGTAGGACAAGCGAGCGGCTGGGACCCCCCTGATTCTCCTCCCGGTCGCCCCTGCCGGCGCAATGCCGGCCGCTTTTCCGATTTATAGAATCCAGAACTTGACTTGGTTCTGTTTTTCGGAAATAATGCCGGCTTCGTTCTCAAGGGCAACGGGGCCGGCACGGCATGCAATATTTCGTCGTCATGATCGACTATGGACGGCGCGGGCGCGAGGCGATCGTCGATCCCGAGGTTACACGACGCGAGGTCGTGGCCCGGATCACCTCGGGCGAATACAAGAACATCAGTTTCATCCATGAGATAGCCGATTCCTCGGTCGACGACGTCACCGCCGAGATATTAGCCGAGGCGGCAATTCCGGAAATCGCGCCGACGGCTGCCGATCTGCAGGCCAGCCGCTTTGACCATGACCGCGACCTGCGTAAAACCGAGGTGGTTTAGCGCGTGACGCATTTCCTCCGCGGCCGGGTGCCATTGGCTTGATCCGGCTTTGAACCCGAACATGCCACTTGCGCGTGACGCCGTCCTTGGCGCTCGCTATCCTCTTACAATGCCGGCGATCGACAGGTAAGAGACCATGGAACCGACCCAAAATCACATTGTGGCTGGCTGCGCATTTGTCTTGACCGCCATGTTTGTCGTCCCGGCGCTTGCTCAACAGGCACCGCTCGTTGGCGCCGCAGCCTTCGGCGATTGGCGCGCCGACAAGCCCGGCGTGAGCCGGCTGATCAAGGCCGAGGATTTGCCGAAATCCGGCGCGACGCCTTCGACCGCCAACGCCGCGCATCTCGCCTCCCGGCCGCCTTCTGTCACTCCGCAGGTTCCCGCAGGCTTCAAGATTGAACTGTTCGCCGATGGCCTGAACGGACCGCGCCAGATGCGGGTGGCGCCCAATGGCGACATCTTCATCGCGGAAACCGGGCCGGGAAGAATTCGAATCTTGCGGTCGGCCGACGGAAATTCAAAGCCCTCGGCGAACGAGGTTTTTGCAAGCGGCCTTCATCAGCCCTTCGGCATCGCTTTCTTTCCTGCCGGCGCCAATCCGCAATGGGTCTACATCGCCGACACCGATCGGATCTTGCGCTTCGCTTACGGGAGCGGCGATCTCAAGGCCACGGGAAAGCCCGAAATCGTCGTACCGCAATTGCCGCATGGCTATGGACATTCGACCAGGGACGTCGTCTTCACCGCCGATAACAGGCGGATGCTGGTTTCGATCGGATCAGCCAGCAACGATGCCGAGGGCATGGGCAAGCCACCCGGCGGACTACCGTCATGGACGAGCCAGCATCAGTTGGGGACAAGCTGGGGAAGCGAAGCCGACCGCGCGGACGTGCTGGCCTTCGACCCCGACGGCAAGAACGCGAGCATCTTCGCCACCGGCATCCGCAATTGCGTGGGGCTCGCGATCCATCCCAAAACCGGGGACCTCTATTGCTCGACCAACGAACGCGACGGCCTCGGGGACAATCTGGTGCCGGACTATGTCACGCGGGTGCGCGAAGGCGCGTTCTACGGCTGGCCCTGGTACTATATCGGCGGCAACGAGGATCCGCGCCACGCGGGCCAGCGTCCGGACCTGATGGGAAAGGTGACCGTTCCCGACATTCTGCTGCAACCGCACTCGGCGTCACTCGGCGTCACCTTCTACACCGGCAATGCCTTTCCCGCCGAATATGCCGGGGACGGCTTTGCGGCGGAGCACGGCTCCTGGAACAGGTCGAAGCGCACCGGCTACAAGGTCATCCGACTTCGCCTGAAGGATGGCGTGCCGACCGGCGAATACGAGGATTTCGTGACCGGCTTTGTGATCGACGATTCCAGCGTATGGGGACGGCCGGTCGGAGTTGCCGTAGCCCATGACGGCGCGCTGCTGGTGTCCGAGGATGGTAACGGCACGATCTGGCGGATCACGCACTGACCTGAACGGGAGTTCGCCCGGCTACAGACGATAGAGCCGTGCTGCGGTGTCGTGCAGGATCGCGGCCTGCTCGCTTTCTCCGAGATGCGCGATCGCATTGCGGAACGTCGTGTACAGCGTGGCATAATCGGTCCAGAGCTTTTCGATCGGGAAATTGCTGCCGTAGAGGCAGCGATTGGCTCCGAACATCGCGACAGTTTCGGTAACGATAGGACCCACCACATCCGCGCGGCAGGCGTGAACGAAAGTCCCGAGCCCGGAAAGCTTGACGTTGACGTTCGGACATTCGGCCAGCGCCGCCATGCCCTCACGCCAAGACTGCCATCCCCGCGGCGACATTTCCTCCGGCATTCCCGCATGTTCGAGGACGAAGTCGATGTCCGGGAATGATTGCGCCAGCCGGGCGCCGGCTGCCATCTGGCCCGCGAAGATCTGCAATTCGAACAGCAGGCCGTGATCGGCCAACATCGCAAGCCCGCGACGCCAATCCCTGTCCTCCATGACATCGGGATGCGGCGCAAAGCGATATTGCGGATTTTCGTGCCAATGCAATTGCTGCCGGATGCCGCGCGTCGCCGGCAGTTTTGCCAGGCGCTCAATCAGCACGCCGGCATAGGGATCGGCGAGATCGGCATGGACGACACTGGCGTGCGGCCAGCCCGTCGCATCCGAGACAGATTGGATCCAGCGCGCCTCGTCATAGCTCTGTCCGGCGGGCCAGTTGGTCTGGACGTAGATCGATTTGACGATATCGCAGCCGGCGATGTCGCGGCGATATTCCTCGATTGGATAGTCGCGGCAAATCGGCTGGTACGGTCCGAAGATGCGCGGAGCCCGTGGCCCCGACAGCCACGGCAAGTCCTTTAGCCGCCAGATGTGATGGTGGGCGTCGATGGTGGGGACGGATTTCATCATGCCGGTTCGTTACGGATTCACCACGGGGTTCGCCGTCTCGTCAAATATCTCCGCGGCGATGCGGTTGGTCTCGATCGCCGCGGGGATGCCGCAATACATCGCGACCAGCAGCAGCACATCCTGCACCTGCTCACGGGTGCAGCCGTTCGCCAGCGCTCCCTGGGCATGAACACGAAATTCAGCCGGCTTGTTGCTGGCCGCCGTGATGCCGAGCATGACCAGGCTACGGACATCGTCTGCGAGTCCTGATCTCTCCCATATGTCCCCGTAGACATAGGCGTTAATGACGTTCTGCAGCGGCGCGCCGAATTTACCGGACGCCGCCATTCGCTTCTCGACATCGGCCTCGCCGAACATCCTTTTGCGCCGGCGCAGTCCGCGGGCATATAATTCGCCGGTATCCATCTCGTTCACTCCCCGCGCACCATTGTCCATTTATCCGGTCAAATCGCAGCCGGCTTCGAGTGATTGTCTTAAGTGCTGATCTACCACAATATCTTGCGTGCGGTCTATTTGTCCGTATAAACTTTAGGATGGAAATCCACGATAGATTTGGGGCCATCGGATGATCCGCGCCGCGATTGCAGGCCTCGGCCGCTGGGGTCGCAATCTCGTCGAGGCCTCTCGCGGCCATGCGCGACTGACGATCGTCCGGGCCATCGAGCCCGACATCGAAGCCGCACGAAGCTTTTCCGCGCAACACCGGCTCGAGCTGACCTCCGATCTCGACTCCGTTCTCGCCGACAAGGCCATCGACGCAGTCCTGCTGGCGACGCCGCATTCGTTGCACCCGGCGCAAGTGATCGCCTGCGCCGCCGCGCGAAAGCAGGTGTTCTGCGAGAAGCCATTGGCGTTGCATCGCACCGATGCGGCGCGGATGTTCACGGCTTGCCGCGAAGCGGGCGTGTTGCTCGCCGTCGGGCATAACCGCCGCTTCTGGCCGTCGATGCGCGCATTGCAGGACATCGTTGCAGGCGGCGAACTCGGGACGGTCCTTCATGTCGAAGGCCACAACAGCAACGAGAACTCCCAAGCGATCACCGCGGGGTGGCGACTGTCCCCGGGCGAATCGCCCGGCGGCGGACTGACCGGCGCAGGCCTTCATGTGCTCGATGCCTTCGTCAGCATGCTTGGGCCGGTTCGTCGCGTCTATGCGCAGCTCGCTCAGCGCGAACAGGGCCCGCCTCCGCTCGATACCGCGATGATGACGCTGGATTTCGTCAACGGCGTCACCGGCACGCTGGCCACGGTGCGGGCAACACCGTTTTATTGGCGCCTTCATGTGTTCGGAACCGGAGGCTCAGCCGAGGTGCTGGATGAGGGGGCCCTGGTCCTGCGCAGGAGCGGCTGCGAGCCGCGACGGATAACCTATCCCAGCATCGACGTGTTGCGCGCCGAGCTCGATGCTTTCGCGGATGCGATCGAGCAGCGGCATCCATTTCCGGTTCCGGAAGCCGACGTGCTCGCCACGCTCTCGGCATTCGAGGCCGCACTGCATTCGATGACCTCGGGCGTTCCGTTGAATTGCGATGGCAGTTAGGAACCCGCCACGCAAATCGTCGCGCTATCGCGATATCGCGACCGAATTGCAGAAGCAAATCCGGCTCGGCGCCTATCCGGTCGGCAAATTGCTGCCGACCGAAACCGAGTTGATGGCGCGCTTTTCCGCAAGTCGTCAGACGGTGCGGGAAGCCTTGCGGATCATCACCGAACAGGGCCTGATCGTGCGCCGTGCAGGCCTCGGCTCGGTCGTGATCGCGGCCGAGCCGCCGGTGCTGTTCACCCATAGCGTCAAGTCGCTCACCGAATGGCTGCGCTATTCCAACGAAACCTACCGCCACGTCGTTCGATCCGGCGAAATCGTCGCCGATCGCAAGCTCGCCGCGCTCTTGAAATGCGAACCCGGCAAGCACTGGTTCCTGATCGAAGCGATCCGCCGCTCCGACGAATTCGCGGCTCCGCTGGGCTGGACCGAGATCTATGTGCTGCGCAAATTCGCCGGCGTGGTGAAGCGGCGCGATCACGGCCGCACACCGGTGCACGAGCAGATCGCAAAAATGTTCGGCGAGACCATCGAATATGCGCAGCTCGAGGTGTTCGCCCGCGGCATGCCGGCCCATCTTGCCAAGCCGCTCCAGGTCAAACCAGGCTCGCCGGCACTGACCATGGTTCGCCGCTATTACGGCCTGCGCGAGGAATTGTTCGAGGTCACCGTCACCACCCACCCGGAGGGCCGCTACACCTACGCGATGGAGTTGCAGCGGTCGCTGCGATCGCCAATCTGACATCGATCACGCCGGCAGCATGCCCGCGAACGCGCTCGCAAAGGTGTGGGCATCGCCCGGCCATCGCGCCGAAACGTAGTTGCGGTCACGGATCACAAAGGCCGGGGTTTCGTCGTCAATGGTGTCGCGTGCCAGCCCTGAGGTCTTGCGGCGATAATGCGGGACTTGCTTCGGCACGTCGCAGAAATCCTCTCGCCGCGCCAGCGCGCGCGTCACTTCCTGCTGCACCGACATGTAGCCCTTCGGCTGACCGCTTTGCTCCAGATAGGTCCGGTAGTAGTTCGGATCCCAGAACCGCGTAACGCGGGCGACCGACCAGGCGCTGCTTTCGAGCGCCCAGGTCAGCGCCGTGGTGCGGTATCCCCACAGCACCGAGCGACCGGTCTGTTTCGAAATGCTGCGCGCCGCCAGCAGCACGCCGTGGCAGATCGCCGCCACCGGCTTTTGTGCATCGAAAAATCGGACGACGATATCCTGCAGAATCTCGCTCTCCAGATAGTCGCGCATGCCGCGCGCGCGATGCCCGCCGGGCAGCAGCAGCCCGTCACAGGCGGAAGCATCCACGGCATCCCAACGCTGCGGTGCGCGGTAGTCCGGATCGACGATCATCTCGGCATAGGCCAGCCGCGCGTCGCGACTGGCCCGCATCAGCAGTCCGACCAGCGGCAGCCTGCGCAAGAGCGGAACAGCGCCCCAGGGGTCGAGGCCCTGCCCCGTCAGCATCATGTCATCGGCGGCCGCGGGCCGCCCGTCGGGAGTGGCGAATTGGACGACGTGGCACGCGTCCTTCAACACCCGCCAGCTCACCGCGGCTTCGCTCGGATCGAAATCCCGCGCCGGCAAGAGGACGAGGACGCGCGCCATCGCCGCCCGGTCTCACACCGTCAGCACCGTCGATCCCGTGGTCTTGCGGGCGGCGAGATCGGCATGCGCTTTCGCCGCATCCTTCAGCGGATAGGTCTGGTGCACCTCGATCTTGACCGCGCCGGACTTCACCACGTCGAACAGCTCTTTGGCCATCGCGACCAGATTGTCGCGCTTGGCCGCATAGGTGTTGAGGGTCGGCCGGGTGACATAGAGCGAGCCCTTCCCCGCCAGGAGGCCGAGGTTGAGCGGCTCGACGGCCCCTGAGGATTGCCCGAATAGCGCAACGACACCGAGCGGCGCCAGGCAGTCGAGCGATTTCAGGAAAGTGTCCTTGCCGACGGAATCATACACGACCGGTACCTTTTTGCCGCCGGTGATTTCCTCGACGCGTTTGACGAAATCCTCGCGGGTATAGACGATGGTGTGGGCGCAGCCATGGGCCTTGGCGAGTTTCGCCTTCTCGTCATTGCCGACGGTGCCGATCACGGTGGCGCCGAGGTGCTTTGCCCACTGGCTGAGGATCAGGCCGACGCCGCCGGCCGCGGCATGCAGCAGGATGGTGTCGCCGGACTTGACGCGGTAGGTCTGGCGGATCAGATACTGGGTCGTCAGGCCCTTCAGCATCATGGCGGCCGCGGTCTTGTCATCGATGCCGTCGGGCAGTTTCAACAGACGCTCGGCCGGGATCAGCCGCTCCTCGGCATAGCTGCCGATCGGCGCGGCGCCATAGGCGATGCGGTCGCCGGCCTTCAGGTCGGTGACGCCGGAGCCTACTTCGAGCACCACGCCGGCCGCTTCGCCGCCAAGGCCGCTCGGCAGCTGGCCCGGATAAAGGCCGGAGCGGTTGTAGATGTCGACGAAGTTCAGGCCGACCGCGGTGTGGCGGATTTTCGCCTCGCCGGCGCCGGGCTTGCCGACATTGACTTCCTCCCAGACCAGGACTTCGGGACCGCCGGTCTTGTGAAAGCGGATGGCATGCGTCATGGAATTACTCCTGAGGTGCGAGATAACGGAAGGATGGAAAGTCGGAAAGGCGCCCGGGCGGGCAGCCACCCTCACACTATGCGCCGAACGGACGGCAAGGAACAGCCTCCGGGTAATGCCCCTACTGCTGGACTGACCGAACGTTGTCACATACCAATACCGGCCACACCAGAACGTCACGCGCGTCGCGGGGGAGCCGTCACCTTGCCTATGCCGAAGCATCTGTTGCCGACCACGGTGGTGGGAAGCTACCCGCAACCCGATTGGCTGGTCGACCGCGCGATGCTGTCCAAATCGGTGCCGCGCACCCGCATGACCGAAATGTGGCGCATTCCGGAAACCTGGCTCGAGCAGGCACAGGACGACGCAACCGTGGTCGCGATCCGCGACATGGAGCGCGCCGGGATCGACATCGTCACCGATGGCGAGATCAGGCGGGAAAGCTATTCCAACCGTTTCGCCACGGCGCTCGACGGCATCGATGCAGCAAACCCCGCGCTGATCACCGCGCGCTCCGGCCAGAAGACGCCGGTGCCGCGCGTGGTCGGCAAGATCGGCCGCAAGGGCGCGGTCGAATTGCGCGATATGGAGTTCCTGCGCCGCAACACCGATCGCGCCGCGAAGATCACGCTGCCCGGCCCGTTCACCATGAGCCAGCAGGCCAAGGACGAATTTTACCGGGATGACGAAGCGCTGGCGATGGCGCTGGCCGAAGCGGTCAACGCCGAGGCGCTGGAATTGCAGAAGGCCGGCGCCGACGTGATCCAGCTCGACGAGCCCTGGGTGCGCAACGACCCGACAGCGGCCAAGCGCTATGCGGTGAAAGCGATCAACCGCGCGCTGCGGGGTATCACCGTGCCGACGGTGGTTCACATCTGCTTCGGCTATGCCGCGGTCGTTCCCGGCAGCACCAAGCCCGCGGGCTATTCGTTCCTCGCCGAGCTTGCGGATTCCTCCGCCGAGCAGATCTCGATCGAGGCAGCCCAACCGAAACTCGATCTCGGCGTGCTCGCCGATCTCTCGGGCAAGAAGATCATGCTCGGCGTGATCGATCTTGGCGATCCCGAGATCGAAACGGCGGATGTGATCGCCGACCGCATCCGGCACGGCCTGAAATACGTGGCCCCCGACCGCCTCGTGCCCGCCCCCGACTGCGGCATGAAATACATGCCGCGCGACATAGCCTTCGGCAAGCTCAAGGCCATGAGCGACGCGGCGGCGATGGTGCGGAGGGAGATCAGCTAGGTCACGGTGTCGGGTGGGCTGAGCGAAGAGCCCACCATCTGCCTTGCATTGACATGGTGGGCACGGCGCGAAGAGCGCCTTTGCCCACCCTACGGATTCTTCGTTGCATTTCTTTGCTGCGGTCGCAATGACGATCAGGCACACTTTCTCGGTCTCGCCGCATGCGTTTTGCGCGAGGTGTTCATTTATTTCCGGCCCTCTCGATGAAAGGGCGCAGGGAATGCCGGGCGCTTGATGCACCCGCAGCCTCGCGTACGATAAAAAACAAAGTACACGAGCTTAATTCACCACGAGCACGCCGGAGACACCCGGCATTCCCCGCGCGATGGGTTACGGCTATTGCGCGCTCTCCCCGGTGCGCCGGGCTTTTTGGCCACCGTCGCCCACGGATCACTCCGCGAACTTGACACCAGCGTCGGGGTGTCAGGACCACACGCCTTTTCCGTCCGCTTCAGGCGCCGTCGTCTACGGCGCCATCCGCGTCCATCGCATCCTGCCCCACGTTTCGTGACGTTGCGCAACGCCCCTCTTTCGAAGCCGGACGCGAAACATCTACGACTGATTTGGGCAGGCTCGCAAGCGTCATGCTGGAAAACAGAAATAAATCGCCTGCGACCAATTGGCACGACGGGCAACATCACGCGCTCATGGCGTTCGCCTGGAGCCCGGCGACCGGTCTGGTCGCCGGCTCACCCGCGTCCCGCGCGGTCCGGGAGAGGCGCTTGCCAAAGCCGCCTTGTGCCGCTGTTGAAGTCGGCGCCGCGTTCTGGAGTTTGATCGCGAGGCTCGTCGTGTCCGCGCTCCTGGAGCGGCCGACTTTGCGACGGAGCCCAAACCGTAAGACGCCTGCTCAATCCGCATTGCACCGTTGCCGGCCGCCGTCGACAGCAGTGATGCCGCCACATGACGCCGCCCCGAAGCCGGGACGGCGTCATATCGGTTGCTGCCGGCAGTGGCTCGTGAGCCGGCAGCTACTTGGCGAAGGCGGGAAAGGCCGGCAGTTTATCGACGTCGCGCGCATCGTGCTGGATGATGAGCGTCCCCTTCAGGTTCGCCAGTATCTTCTTGATCCGCTCGATCGAGGCCACGGTCTGGGCGCGATCGAAGTTGAACCAGGGCACGCCGTCCGAATCGTAGTTCTCGTGGAAGTGGACCGCATCGCCACTGAGGATGACGGGGCCCATCTGCGCCAGCTTGACGAGCAGGCTCTGATGGCCCGGAGTGTGGCCGGGCGTACGCAGCACGATCACCGTGCCGTCCCCGAACACGTCCTTGTCGGTGGGCACCGGCTCGACCTTGCTGTCGCCCTTGATCCAGCTTTCGAACGGCTTGAAGTTCACGCCTTGCGCGGGCTTAGGCGCCGTGATCGCTTCCCATTCCTTGGCGCCGATCAGCAGGATTGCCTTCGGAAACGAGTCGATCTGGCCGGTATGATCGGCATGATAGTGGCTGATGCCGACATATTTGATCTGGTCCGGTTTGACGTCGACCTTTGCCAGCTGATCGACCAGGCTCACCTTGGGCGCCACATTGGGCGCCGTCATGGAATGGCCGGTATCCCACAGCATGTATTCGTCGCCATGCTTGATGAGATAGCAACTGAAGACGAACTGAATCTTCACGCCGGGGTAAGCAAAGGTATCGGAGAAGCGCTCATTGACGGCCGTGGGCGGCGGCGGGGTGCCGCAATCGAGGCGCAGCAGGGACACGTCCGGCGCTGCTTGCGCCGATGTCGCCAGGCCGGCGACCAGGCAGGCGCCGGCAGCGAGTATGGTCAGTGTTCGTTTCATTGTTTCTTCCCTTGAATGGCTTGTTAAGGCGCGGCCCTCTTTTTGGCCCGGTGCGGCGTGCCGCTTACCTGCGACCGGTGGCGCGCTCAGGATACACACATGTGAGCGGCCACGGAATGTCTGGTCCTCAATGATCCAGCCAGGATGTTGTACCGACCCACGGAAGAATTTTCCACCACCGACCCGGATTAAACCGGCGGTTGCGGTGTCGCGCAGGCGGGTTCACGCCGCCTGCCCCACCGCCGTTGGCGCGATCGCCTCACGGCCGGCGCGGGTGCCGACCTGCCAGATGGCGGCGCGGCGCTCGATCAGTTTGATCAAGGCGTTGAAGGCGACCGCCATCGCCAGCACCAGGAGCACGCCGGCGAACACATGCGGGCTGTCGAGGATGGTGCGGTAGCGCGAGATCAGGTAGCCGATGCCGGCCGACGAGATCAGCATCTCCGACACCACCACCGCAACGATGACCAGCGCGCCGCCGACGCGCAGGCCCGACAGCACGGTGGGGATCGCGGCCGGGATCACCACCCGCGTGACGCGCTGGCTCAACGTCGCGCCCATACTGCGCACGGCGAGTAGCAATTGCGGATCGATGGTCTGGATACCGGCGGCGGTCGCCAGCATGGTCGGCAGGAAGCCATAGATGCCGGCGAAAGCGATCTTGGATTCCGAGCCGATGCCGAGCCACACCGTGAACACGGGATAGAGAATGACCAGCGGCACCGCATAGAGGCTCGACACCATCGGCATGATCAGGACGCGCGGTTTTGGCAGGCTGCCGACGATTGCGCCCGCCAAAATGCCGCCGCCGCAAGCAATCACCATCGCGACCGCGACTTCATATAGCGTCACGGCCAAAGCGTGGCCGTACTCGCCTGCCTCGCTCCATCCGGCCCGCAGGGTCGAGGAGAGCGACGGCAGGAACAATTCGGGGATGGCGCCGGTACGCGGCAACAATTCCCAGAGCACGATCAGGGCGACAACGATGAGACGGCGCAGGTTGGTTGAGGACATCATGCGCCTCACGCGGATTTTCGGATGTGGCGCCAGATGCGGTCGCGCAGGCCGCCAAACGTGTCGCCGCTCAGCATCTCGAAGGTGCGCGGCCGCGGCAGCGCGACCTCGAGCCGGTCGACGATGCGGCCGGGGCGCGCCGACATCACGATCACTTCGTCGGCGAGATAGACGGCCTCGGTCAGGCTGTGGGTGACGAAGATGATGGTTTTGCCGGTCGCGGCCCAGATGCGCAGCAATTCGTCGCCCATGGTCATCCGGGTCTGCTCGTCGAGCGCGGCAAAGGGCTCGTCCATCAAGAGCACCGGCGGATCCTGCACCAGGCCGCGCGCGATCGAGACCCGCTGCTTCATGCCGCCGGACAATTCATGCGGATGACGCTGCCCGAAACCCTCGAGACCGACCAGTTGCAGCGCCTCCTGCGCCTTGGCGCGGCGATCCGCTTTCGAAACACCGCGCAGCGTCAACGGGAATTCGACGTTCTCCTCGGCTGTCAGCCATGGAAACAGGCTCGGCTCCTGGAACACGACGCCGACGCGATTGGGATCGGGCACGTCGATCGCAGCGCCGCTGACCAGGATGGTGCCCGTGGTCTGGCGGCGTAGCCCCGCCATCATCATCAGCAAGGACGACTTGCCGCAGCCGGATGGGCCGACCAGCACGGCAAAACGTCCCGGCTTCACCTCGAAGGAGACGTCGGACACGGCGACGACGCTCTCGCCCGATGTCCGGTAGGTCTGGCCGACGCCTGACAGCACCACCGCGCCGGCGCGGGAAGCCGGCTTCAGCGCCGTTATGTTCGCCAATGGCTGCATCGCGTTTCCACCCATCGGACCAGTTCGTTGAAGGCGATCGCGATGATCGCCACCAGCAGCACGCCGGCCAAAAGCTGCCGCATCATGAAATTCTCGCCCCAGTTGGCGATCAAATGGCCGATGCCCTCGCGTGAGGCGTACATCTCCGCCAGCATGACGCCGGTGAGATTGAAGATCATCGAGATCCGCAGCGCCTCCAGCAGCACCGGCAGCATCGAGGGCACATAGACCCGCCAGATGGTCTGCGCCGGTGTCGCGCCATAGGATCGCGCGACCAAAAGGTTTTCCGGCTTGACCGATTCCACCGCCGTCGTCGTCGACATGATGACGATAAAGATGGTGGAGAAGAAGCCGAAGCCGACCTTCTGCGCAAAGCCGACGCCGAACACCAGGATGAACATCGGCAGGAAGATCGATTTCGGGATGCTGAAGGCGAAGAACAGCAGCGGCTTTGTCACTTCCGCAAAATAACGGTTCTCCGCGATCAGAATTCCGATCAGCGCGCCGATAGGTACCGCAATCACGAAGGCGGTCAACACCTCGACTCCGGTGACGAGGATGTCCTTCCGCACGCTGGAGCGCTGTAACAAGTCAGCCAGGGTGACGATGGTGTCGCTCGCCGACGGCAATAGCCGCGGATTGACGAGGCCGGTCCGCGACAGCAATTCCCACAGCACGAGCAGCGCCGCGACGACGGCGAAGCGGGAGAGTTTGACGGTAATCGCGCTGGACATTTCGCTATGGTTTGGTCGGCACCGGCTTGAACTGGGTCGAGATGATGTCGCTGGCCGGCGCCAGATCCTTCATGCCGCCCATCTTGGCCATCTCCAGCGAGAGATCGACGGAGGCCGCGGTCATGCCGCCGTCGGTTTCGAGCTTCAGGATGGTGTTCTCGTATTCCAGCGCGGCGATATCCGGCGGCATATCGTAGAGTTCGGCGATCAGTTTGACCGCGGCGTCGCGGTTGTTGCGCATGTAGAGCAGGCCACCATAGAGCGCATTCAGCGTCTTCTGCACCAGCTCGGGCTTCTGCTTCGCGATCTTGTCGGTGACGATCCAGCCCGCCGAGAGATTTGGCGGTACTTCCTTGGCGTAATCGATCAAGGTGCGCGCCTCGCCGGACTTCTCGATCTGGAAAGACAGCGGCGAATAGACCACGGCGGCGTCGACATTGCCGGCCAACAGATTGGGCACCAGCCCACCGCCGCCCACGGGCACGCGGGTGAAATCGATCTTCTTGTTTGCAACCGTCCACAGCGCCAGCAGGTCCGAGCCCGAACCCGCCGAGGTGATCGCAACCTTCTTGCCGTTGAGGTCGGCAAGCGTCAGCGTCGACTTGGCCGGCACCATCAGCTTCCAGCCGAAACTGCCCATGGCGCCGCCGGCCACGAGCTTTGACATCACGCCTTTCTTCAGCCCCGCCGAGGGCAGCGAGGGCGCATCCAGGATGACGTCGGCCGCGCCGGCGGCCAGCGCCTCGAAACATTCCGCGCCGCCGCGGTAGATCGTGAGCTCGGCGGTGATACCTTCCTTCTCGAACAGTTTCTGTTTCTGGGCCGCCTCCGCCACCGTGGTCGGCCAATAGGTCTTGGTCGGCAGGCCGATCCGTACCGTCTCGGCGCGGGCCAAGGCCGGCGCCGCAAGCAGCGTGACCGCGGCCATGAGCGGCAAAAGGTGCCGGCGAACAAAACTCATTTTTTCCGTTTCCCCTGCTGGCGGCCCCAAACCCCGGCGTTTCAGGCGTTTTCCGGCCGGCCTTTCGGCTTCCGGAAGAGGCCGAAACCATGGGTATGGTAGTCAAAAAGCATGTGGCGATGGAAGCAAAACCTCGGGGGTTCGCCGGCTATCTTTCGGCCCACGCCCGTCGTCAGCGCTCGTTGCGCGCCTCGGACGGCGTCATGCCGAAGCGGCGGCGGAAGCTGCGGTTGAAAATGCGATAGATCGCCAAAACCGAAATCGAAGGCGGCCGCGCGCCAGCCGATCACCGAGCAGGAATTCGGAAAGCGTCTCGTGGTCGTTCTCGAAAAGCATGTGGAAGCTAGCGCGGCGTCACGCCGAGATGCGCCGCCGCGATCGCCGCCGAGAGTTCCTGCCGCGCGAGATAGCGCGTCAGCAACTGCAAGGCAGATCTCCCGGCTGGCAGGAGTGTCATCAGCACCGCATCGAGGTCGGCGACGAGAGGATGCAGTTCGCGGGTCCGACCCGCGCATCTTGGCAACAGCCGCCGGTTTCGGAAACGACTTCCCTCCTGTCCTAGTTCACTTCCTCCACAGCCTAGCCGTTACCCGCTCAGTTCCGACGCGATCGTCGCACGTTTACTGATTTCATCGACGATGCCGCCATTTCCCGGAGGAACCGTCCAGCGTTTACGCCTTGGAACCCGATGGCGACATATTGTCTCACCGAAGCGGAGATTTTGAATAACCGAGCCGCCCCGGTTTTGTACGATGGGTCGTGATGCCGGCGCATTGCAACCCGGAGGAAATTTCCAGATGATACCCGGCACGCCACCGGTATTTCAATTTTCAACCAATTCATTTCCAAAACATAATCGGTTGTCATCCTGGCGAGAAGTTGTCGGCCGGGCGATCATCAATCTCGATATCGAGACACCTCACGCCGACGATTTTCATTGCCATGCCACCATCTGCCAATTACCCGGTCTCGGCATCGCCTATGTCGACACCGTCGCGATGCACATGGATCATTCCCGCGAGTTGATCCGCGACGACGATCTCTCGTTCATGGCCGCGCCGACATGCCAGTGGACGGGATCGCAGGCGGGCCGCGATCCCGTCTGCAAGCCCGGGGAAGGCATGTTGATGAACAACGCCGAGGCCGGCTCGATCACGCTCGCCTCCGACGCGCGCTTCACCTCGTTTCGCGTGCCACTGAGGGCCATCGAGCCGCTGGTGTTCGACGTTCGCGCCGCCGTCGCGCGGCCGATTCCGGCCCACAATCCGGCGCTGAAACTGCTGGTCAACTATCTGGAGAGCGCCCGCGACACCCAGGCGCTGGTGACGCCGGCACTGCAACAACTCGCGGTCACCCATGTCTACGATATCCTCGCGATGGCGATCGGTGCCACCCGGGACGCCGGCGAAATCGCCAAGGGCCGCGGCATGCGCGCGGCGCGGTTGCATGCGGTCAAGACCTTCGTCTCGCGCAATTTCGGCCGGCACGATCTGTCGGTCGCAGCGGTTGCGCTTCATCTCGGGGTCACGCCGCGCTACGTACACATGTTGTTCGAGAACGAGAACGAGTCGTTTTCCGAATTCCTGCTCAGCCGGAGATTGACCAGCGCGAGCGAGGCGCTGGCCGATCCACAGCTGGCGCGCCGTTCGATCTCGGCGATCGCCTTCGATTCCGGATTCAGCGACCTGTCATCCTTCAATCGCGCCTTCCGGCGGCGCTTCGGCGGGACCCCATCGGAGGCACGGCTTCCGGCCTGACCGCAACGCGCTCAGCGGATGCCTTCCTCGGCGATGGTTTCCTCAGCCACCTGGGCGACCTGCCGGGCATCTTCCGTCAGCACCGTTTCCTTCCACCCGCCTTGCGCGAACCAGCACGCCGCGACGAGGGCGACTGCGATGGTGGTGACCGGAAACGACCACCACAGGCCCTCTGCCTGCAGATTGGTGTGCTTTGAGAGAACATAGGCCAGCGGAAACTGCAGCATGAACTGCGACACCAGCGCGATCACCATCGCCGCCAGCATGTTGCCGGAGGCGCGAAAGGCGGACAACATGCAGAGCTGCACGCCGATGCCGCCCCAGGCGAGGCACATGGTGCGGATGAATTGCGCGCCTTCGGCGATGACGTCGGGCGCGCGCGGCACAAAGAACGCCACCAAGACCGGCGCAAGGGTGTAAGCCAGCAGCCCCACCAACGAGAGAATGACAAAACCGGCGCCGGCGCCGAGCCAGGCCACGCGTGACGCGCGCTGCAAATTGCGCGCACCCATGTTCTGGCTGACGAGGGTAGACACCGCCTGCGACAGGCCCATCGCCGGGATGGTGACGAATTGCAGGATGTTGGAACCGACGCCGTAGGCTGCGAGCGTCACCGTGCCGAAGCCCGCCACCAGGAACGACAGCAGCATCGGCCCGAGGCCGCGCGTCGCCAGTTCGATCGAGCCGGGCAGGCCCAGGAAAAACGCGCGCTTGATGTAGACGGGGTCGGGACGAAAATCGCGCCAGGAGAGCTGAATGCCATGCCGGCCGCGCAGGAAGATCGCAATCCCGAGCATTGCGGCGAGCCCTTGGGTCGCCAGCGTCGCAAGTGCGGCGCCCATCACGCCCTGCGGCGGCAACGGACCCCAGCCGAAAATGAAGAGCGGATCGAGCAGGAAATTCAGCACGACGGTTCCGGACACGATCATCAGCGGGGTGCGGGTTTCGCCGACGCCGCGCATCAGCGCCTGGAACATCCCGTAAAGGAAGACGAAGACGATGCCGATGAAGGACACCCGCATAAAGCCGAGCGCGCCGGCGTAGACATCGGGCGCGACGCCCATGAGGTCGAGCAGATACGGCGCCAGCGCATAGGCCGCAGCTCCCAGCACCGCAGACGTGATCGTGACCATCATCATGGTCTGCGCCGCGACATGGTTGACCATGTCCTGTCTGCCGGCGCCCATATATTGCGCCGACAGGGTCGCGCCGGCGATGCCGAGCCCGGCACCCAGCGCGATCACCAGGAACATGAAGGGGAAACTGACGGAGACAGCCGCCACCGCCGCCGCGCCCAGCCGCCCGACCCAGAACGCATCGGTGAGCTGGTAGCCGGTCTGCAGCAAATTGCTCAATATGATCGGGATCGCGAGCCGAAATAGCGCGGTGCCAATCGGCCCCTCGAGAAAGAGTTTCTTGCGATCGTACGCTTTCGGACTCACGCGTCGATCGCGTCCTTGATCTTCCTGCGTGTCAGCGGCAGGTCGCGCAGCCTTTTGCCGGTGGCATTGGCGATCGCATTGGCGATCGAGGCCGCGGCGGGTCCCTGCCCGGTTTCGCCGCTGCCGAGGAACGGCTGTCCCGGCCGGTTGATGATGTGCACAATGATGCTGTCCGGGACTGCGTTGAAGCGCAGGATCGGGTAGGTCTGCCAGTCGATGCTGGTGATGCGCGTGTCGTCGAAGGTGACGGCCTCATAGAGCGTCCAGCTCGTCGACTGCATGATCGCGCCTTCGATCTGATTGGTCAGCCCGTCCGGATTGACCACCTGACCGGCATCGACGGCGGCAACCGCCCGCACCAGCCGCGTCCGGCCGGTCTCGCGGTTGACTTCGACTTCGCTGGCGATGGCGCACCAGGCCGCGAGATTCTTGTAGCGCGCAAAGGCAAAGCCATAGCCGCGATCGGCCGGCGGTTTTTGACCCTTTCGCCAGCCGAATCCCTGCGCCGCCTTTTCGATGACATCGCGGCCGCGCGCATCGTCGAGATGTTTCAGCCTGAACTCGACGGGATCGGCGGCCGCCGCGAGCGCGAGTTCGTCGATAAAACTCTCCAGCGAAAAGATGTTGTGATAGGCGCCGAGCGCGCGCATCGCCGAAATCCGCACCGGCATCTCGGGGATGAAGTGATGCACCACCTCTGCGTTGGGGAATTTGTAGATCGGGATCGCGTTGCGGTCGCCGCCGCCTTCCGGCAAGGGAATAGCCCTCGGCGCCGGCGGTTTGAAGGAATTTTGCATGTGCTGGGCCGCCAGCATCGCTCCCGCACCGCCCGGCCGCATCGAATGGGTATTGCTCCAGACGTCGAAATGCCAGTCGGCGACCATGCCGTTGCCGTCAAGCGAGGCCTTCAGCTTGGTCACCATCGCAGGTCCGAACGGTTCCCAGGCATGTTCCTGCTCGCGCATCCATTGCACGCGCACGGGCACGCCGGGCAATTCGCGCGCGATCAGGGCGGCATCGGCCGCCGCATCGTCGGCGCCATTATGGCCGTAGCAGCCGGAGCCCTCGACATGGATGCAGCGGACGTTGGCCGGCGGCACGCGCAGCATCTCGGCGATGCCAGCGCGGTCGGGATAGACGCCCTGGGTGTGGGTCCACACCGTCGTGACGCCGTCGGTGAACTGCGCGACGGCGCAGGACGGACCGATCGAGCCGTGCGACTGATAGGGCCGCGTATAGGTCGCCTCGATGGTCTTTTGGCCCGACACCGCCGGATTGCCGGCCTGAAAAATCGTCTTGTCCTGCGACGGCAAGCCGGTGAGGACGCGCAGCAGGTCGTCCTGCTTCGGCAGGCTCGGCGTCTCCTTCCATTTCGCGGCAGTCGACAACGCCGTCATCGCCTTGATTGCCCAAAATTCCTTTTTGGCGACGACGGCGAGGAAGTTGCCGTCGCGGACGACCTTGATGACACCGGGCATTTTCTCTACGCCCGAGCTGTCGCATGCCGTCAACTGCGCACCATAGCTCGGCGGCCGAACGATCCGCGCGTGCACCATGCCGGGCAGCCGCATGTCCTGCACATAGGCCGCACCTCCCGTGACTTTGGCTGGAATATCGACCCGCGGCACCGGCTGTCCCATCACTTTGAAAGTGGCTGGATCCATCAGTTTTGAGGTGGCCTGCGCCTGCACATGCAGCATGTCGGCCGCAACCAGTTCGCCGTAACCGAGGCGCCGTCCGTCCGGCGCGATCACGGCAGCGTTCCCGGTGCGGAGATTCTCCGTCGGCAGATCGAGCCGCCGCGCGGCCTCCGCGACCAAAAGCTCACGCACTTGCGCCGCCGCATGCTGGATCGCGGTGCCGCTGTCCTGCATCGAATGGCTGCCGGAAGTATAGCCCTCATTGGCGGTGCGGCTGGTGTCGGCCGTGATCACCTTCAGGGAATCAAAAGGCACGTCGAGTTCTTCGGCGGCGATCTGCTGGAAGGCGGTCTTGAAACCCTGGCCGATTTCGACCTTGCCGGTGAATGCCGTGATGCTGCCGTCGGCATCGATGCGGATCCAGGCATCGAGGTAGGGTGCTTTCGCGAGGCTGCCCGGAGGTTTCGGCGCCGCGGCCGGCGCGGACTGATCCTGCGCGAACGCCTCGGGAAGTGCAAAGCTGACGATCAGCGCACCACTGCCCGCGAGCACGCGGCGGCGGTCGACAATGAGCGGGCCGTTCATCGGACGCTCCCCTGGCCGGTCGAGGCGTCGGCGGTCTGCATCAGATGGGCGGCGCGATGCACCGCACGCAGGATGCGCATATGGGTGCCGCAGCGGCACAGATTTGGCGCAAGCTCGGCGCGGATTTCCTCGTCGCTCGGCTTTGGATTTCGCTGCAGCAGCGCCTGCGCCCGCATCATCATGCCGGCGATGCAATAGCCGCATTGCGCCGCCTGCTCTTCCATGAAGGCGCGCTGGATCGGGCCGGGCGCCTCGACCGAGCCTAGTCCTTCCAGTGTCGTCACCTGCTTGCCCTCGAGCAGCAGCAGCGGCGTCACGCAGGACAATACCGCCCTGCCGTCGACGATTACCGTGCACGAACCGCATTGGCCGAGGCCGCAGCCGAATTTGGCGGCGTTGAGTTCGAGGTCATCACGCAGCACGTAGAGCAGCGGCGTATCCGGCTCCGCGTCGACCTGGTGATCCCGGCCGTTGACCTTCAATATCATCATGGCTTTTCTCGCTGCACATCGGCTGGAGCATTGTCGGGTTCGGGCGACGTCTGCAAAAATACCGTCTGGGTGCGTCTTGCGTCGGCCACCGCCGCCTTAACGCCGGTCCAGGCCGGCCGGTTGCCGAAGCGGGCGCGCAGATAATTCAAAAGAGCGGCAATCTGGGCATCGTCCATGCTGGCGGCAAAGCCCGGCATGATCGGGCTGCGCTCGCCCTCGACGGGGCGCACTCCCGACAGCACGATGTTGGCGGCGTTGCGTGGATCGGGGCTCGCAAGCGCAGTCGACAGCGCGAGATTGACCCCGCCATAAGGCAATGGCCGGCCCGTCTCATGACAGTCGGCGCAGGCGGCGGTGTAGATGGCTGCGCCTACGTCGCCGGAAGGCGAGACCGGCATGGGCATCGACTTGACCTGCGCCAGCAGTTCCTCGCCGCGGCGCTGGCGATCCGGCGTTGGCGCGCCGAACACACCGGCCATATAGGCGGCGATGGCATGGATATCGCCGTCGGAGGCTTGCGCCAGATTGCTGACTACCTCGGCCGATGGCCCGCGCGCGACGCCGTGATCGGACTGCCAGCCATGGCGCAAATAGGCGAACAGCGCAGCCTCGGTCCACGGCACCGGCGCCGGCGACTGCGCGTTGATGGCATAAGCGTGCCAGTTATCGGCCTCGCCGCCGGCGAACGCCGCGCTCGGGCGTTCGGCGCCGAGCGCGTTGCGCGGGGTGTGGCAGGCGCCGCAATGCGCCAAACCGTCGACGAGGTAGGCGCCGCGATTATATTCCGCGCTCTTGCCTGAATCCGGTTGATAGGTGCCGTGACGCAGGAACAGCAATTTCCAGCCGGCGATCACAGGTCGCTGATCGAGCGGGAATGGCAGTTCGTTGGCGCGCGGCGACGCCTGCACCGGCTCTCGCGTCATCAGATACGCGTAGAGCGCGCGGTCATCGTCGTCGCTGACATTGGTAAAGTGATCGTAGGGAAAGGTCGGATAGAGATGCGCCCCGTCGCGCGCGACGCCGTCGCGCATGGCGCGGCGAAACGCCGATTCCGGCCAGCGCCCGATCCCGGTATCGGGATCTGGCGTGATGTTGGAGGAATAGATGATGCCAAACGGCGTCGGCACCGGCAGCCCGCCGGCAAAATTTCTGCCGCCGCGCAATGTATGGCAGGCTCCGCAATTGCCGATCGCGGCGAGTTCGCGGCCGTGCTTGACCAGCGCGGCCTCGAAGGATTTCGGCGCGGGCGGGTCGATCGGGGCAATCGCCGGCCGCCATGCGATCGCAAACGCCGCAGCCGTGCCGCCAACCAGCAGAGCCGCGACCAGGCTTGCGATCCATCGTGATTTTGTCATCCGTCCCGGCCGATTTTCGCAGAGATTGCTAGAGCGGGATGTCTTTAGGTCGATTCGATTTGGGATTCACAAATCGGGCGGGTTCTGATTCAAGATGCTGACTGGAATGGAGGCCAGCATGGATGGGCAAACCTTATTCGATGGATCTTCGCAAACGGGTGGTTGCCGCGGTTGAGACTGGAGGCCTGTCGTGCCACCGGGCGGCGACACAATTCGGCGTGGGCGTCAGTACGGCGATTGTCTGGGTGCGGCGCTTGCGTGAGACCGGAAGCGTTGCGCCGGGGCAGATGGGCGGGCACAAGCCGAAGGCAATTTCGGGGGAGCATCGTGCTTGGTTGCTGGAGCGCACGAAGGCAAGGGACTTTACCTTGCGTGGGCTTGTCGCCGAACTCGCCGAGCGCGGCCTCAAGGTCGATTATCGGGCGGTCTGGAACTTCGTCCACGCCGAGAAGCTGAGCTTTAAAAAAAACTGTGGTGGCCAGCGAACGCGATCGCCCCGACGTCGCGCACCGGCGGGCGCAGTGGCACAAGTATCAAGATCGCGTCGAGCCTGAACGTCTGGTCTTCATCGACGAGACATGGACCCGGACCAACATGACGCCGCTGCGGGGATGGGCGCCGCGTGGCCTGCGGCTCCAGGCCAAGGCCCCGCACGGGCACTGGAAGACTACGACCTTGCTGGCTGCGCTACGCCATAACCGGCTCGACGCTCCGTGGCTATTCGACGGCCCCATCGACGGGGAGAGCTTCAGAACCTATGTCGAAAAGGTCCTCGTCCCCACGCTTCGCCCCGGCGACATTGTGATCATGGACAATCTCGGTAGTCACAAAGCCAAAGCGGTGCGCCAGCTCATTCGCGCGGCCGGCGCCAAGCTCTTTTTCCTGCCGAAATACTCGCCGGACCTGAACCCGATCGAGCAGGTCTTCGCCAAAATAAAACACTTCTTACGCAAGGCCGCCGCGCGCTCGGTCGAAACCATCTGCACCGCGATCGGCGAAATCCTCGGAGCATTTACACCCGACGAATGCGCCAACTATTTTCAAAATTCAGGCTATGCGCAAACCTAAATGCATCATGCTCTAGCACGAAGGGGAACGTTGGATGCAACGCGAGGAGCAACGCTGCAAATGCAATCATAAGCAGTCCAGTAGCCGCCAATCCGCGCTTGGAACGGATCTTATCGGTCAGAGCCCCAGCCGGGATCAGTCCGAGTACGCCTGACAAACGCCCGAGGGTTAGCGCAAACCCAACGCTTTCTTGCGACCAGCGCAGGTCTGCAAGGTAGAAGGACACAAACGCCCCAAACCCGGTCTGAACATCGGCGGTGAAGAAGTTCATCCAGTCAAGCCCGCGTCGACTCTGCGGTGAACTGGCGAATTCGAGCGACTTTTTCCTCTCGCGATGGCGAAAAACCGATCGGAGGAATCGAAGAGACATTCTCAGCATCTCAGCTTACAGCAGCGTCGGTTGCCCGACCGCGTAATGCCGCTTGCGTCGCGGTAGGCGGCGCGGAAACGAAAGACCCGTTCTGCCCCGTAACGACAAGAATAATGGCAAAGCTTGGAGAATGTTCCCAATCAAACCCTGTCGTATCCAGAACTATGCCAACGGTCCGCCGCTTGCTTCACAGGGAAGCGCTGTTCAATGCTTGCCGCTGTAAGATCTCCCGAACTTTACGGGCAAGCGCATCACGGGAATAGGGCTTCGGAAGCAGGTCCACGCCAGGATCCAGGCGCCCGCCATGAATGATGGCGTTCCGCGGGTGTGGAGGTCACAGCCAAGAAAACAGGAACGGGAGGGTCAGGCTCTCCCTCGTTTCGTAGGGCGCTAACTTCGATCGCAGCAAGCTCCGCTTGTGCGAGTATGCGAGTCGCCCGCCGCCATGTGGATTGATCCAAGCCGGCTGGCACATGCGGCCGAATGTTCGTTAGAAAGATGCTGGGCAGGTCGCGGTCGTCAAGTCGACCGGCACCTTCTTCAAGATTGGACGAAGCCGCTCGGGAACGACCATTCTCGCATGATACCTGCCCGCCCGCTCGAGCAGGTGCCGCACTTTTCCAACCATGACCTCACTTGCTTTTGTGGCGAACGATTTGTGGCACACAAACGGGATAAGTGCTTCAGATGCAATAGGTTCTAAGTCGATCGAAGGGATAGCTGGTGCTGCCAGACAGGATTGAACTGTCGACCTCTCCATTACCAATGGAGTGCTCTACCACTGAGCTACGGCAGCGTGCCCCGGTGCAAGGGAATCAAGCCAAAAAGGCCCCTACAAGGCGGCCGATCCTTGCCATAAGGCCCCCGCTGGTGCAAGCGCGGATGGCGTTCCGCCGCGCCCGAAATCAGCCGGAATCACGCGAATTCGGCTCTCGACGGGCTGCGATCTTCATCTGGGTCAGTTGCTCCCCGATCCGGTTCCCCATTTCCTCGCCAAGCGCGGCCAGCGCCTTGATCGGGCGGATCATGACCTCGAATTCGATCATTTCGCCCAAATCGTTGAATTTGATGAGGTCAACGCCTTTGAGCTGCCATTTGCCGATATTGGCGGCAAATTCAAGCGCGGCGTCGTGGGGGCCGGCCACAAACGTCCGGTGATAGCTGAAATTCTCGAAAATCTGCGCCACCGTGGTCAGCACCAGCAGCGCGGCGTCGCGGCCGGGGATCGGCGATTGCACGAACGGCGATCGGAACACAATATGTTCGGCCAATAGCGGCCGCAGGATTTCGGAATCTGAAGATGCGACGAAGCGATGCCAGCCCTCCAGCGTCCGTTGCGGCAAAGCCGCCAGCGCCAAATGTTCGCCCATCCGTCAATGCTCCCGTTGATGTCGAGGCGTGTCACATTCGGAGTGCACGATGACGGATGACAGAGGCAAACGCGAGGGCCAAAGCGGCGGGCTTGCGAAAAAGCCGGCGTCCGATCCGAGAAGGGACCGGCTGAAGCAGGCGTTGCGCGAAAATCTCAAGCGGCGGAAATCGCAGGCGCGCGGACGGGGCGAGGCCGATGCGCCTACCGCTAGCGATGACGTCCCACCACATGACGCCAGCGGAAAAAAGCCGGGCGAATAGCCGGGTTTGACCCGCGGCAAGTTTTGCTAGCTTGACGAATTGAGACGGAGATCGCCTTGGACCCCGCGACAGCAAGCAAAAACCTCGGCGGCGCGCCGCTCGCCACCGCGTTTCCCCGCCACGAGCAAACCTTTCCGGCGCTGACACATTCCGAGATCGCGCGAATGCGCCGGTTCGGTGAGCTGCGCCACTACAAGGACGGCGAAGCACTGTTCGAAACCGGCGAGCCCGGACCCGGCATGTTCGTCGTACTTTCCGGGCATGTCGCGATCACCCAGCGCGACGGGCTCGGCCATGTCACGCCGGTCATCGATCAGGGCCCGGGTCAATTCCTCGCCGAACTCGGCCAGTTGTCGGGCCGCGTGGCGCTGGTCGACGGCCATGCCGAAGGCGATGTCGAGACGCTTTTGATTGCGCCGGAGCGGCTGCGGGCACTTTTGGTCGCTGAGGCCGATCTCGGCGAACGCATCATGCGGGCGTTGATCCTGCGCCGCGTCAGCCTGATCCAGGGCGGCGTCGGCGGCCCGGTGCTGATCGGGCCGCAGAATTCGGTCGGCGTGATCCGGCTGCAGGGTTTTCTGACCCGCAACGGCTATCCGCATCATTTGCTCGACCCCGTCGCCGATCACGACGCCGCCGAGGTGATTGCGCGCTATTCGCCGCTGCCTTCGGATTGGCCGCTGGTGGTGGTTGCCGACGGCACCGTGCTGCGCAATCCGAGCGAATCCGAACTGGCGCGGACCATGGGCATGGTGCGTGCGCTCGCCAGGGACAAGGTCTATGACGTCGCCGTGGTCGGCAGTGGTCCCGCCGGCCTGTCGACCGCAGTCTATGCGGCCTCGGAAGGGCTCAGCGTCGCGGTGTGCGACACCCGCGCCTTCGGCGGCCAGGCCGGCGCCAGCGCGCGCATCGAAAACTATCTGGGCTTTCCGACCGGCATTTCCGGGCTGGCGCTGACCGCGCGCGCCTACAACCAGGCGCAGAAATTCGGCGCCGAGATCATGATTCCGGTCGAGGTGAAGTCGCTCGATTGCTCGCGTGTGGACGGCGCCTTCGGCCTGACGCTCGACGACGGCGAGGTGCTGCGCGCCCGCTCGGTGGTGGTGGCGAGCGGAGCGCGCTACCGCCGTCCGCAAATCGAGAATCTCGCGGCCTTTGAGGGCCGTGGCGTCTGGTACTGGGCCTCGCCGATCGAAGCGCGGCTCTGCGCCGAGCAGGAAGTCGTGCTGGTCGGCGGCGGCAATTCGGCGGGCCAGGCCGCGGTGTTCCTGTCTAATCACGCGCGCAAGGTCAACATGGTGATCCGTGGCGGCGGCCTCGGCGCCAGCATGTCGCGCTATCTGATCGAACGCATCGAGGCGACGCCGAACATCGTGTTGATGTTCAACGCCGAGGTGGTCGCGCTCGAGGGCGCGAATGACGGCTCGCTCGAGCGGCTGCGCTGGCGTAGCCGTCTCGGTGGCGACGACAACGGCCTCGATATCCGCAACCTGTTCCTGTTCGTCGGCGCCGATCCCGCCACCGGCTGGCTCGATGGCTGCGGCGTCATGGTCGATCGCGGCGGCTTTGTGGTGACCGGCGCACAATGCGGCAAGGGTGACGGGCAGGCAGCGTCGATGCTGGAAACGTCGGTGCCCGGCGTATTCGCGGTCGGCGACGTGCGCTCGAGTTCGGTCAAGCGGGTCGGCGGCGCGATCGGCGAGGGCGCCCAGGTGGTGGCGGCGCTGCATGGATTTCTCGGTGACACCGCGAAACCGGCGCTATAGTCCGCGCGTTCAATTTGGGTGCCAAATCCAAAAAGGAGAAACGCCATGGCCGAAGTCGTCGTGTTGTACAAAACGCCAAAGGATACCGCTGCCTTCGACAAATATTATACCGCGACCCACATTCCGCTCGCAAAGAAATTGCCCGGCCTTCGCAAATACATGGTCAGCAAGGGACCGGTGGCGACGCCTGCCGGACCCTCGGGCCTGCATTTGGTCGCGATACTGACCTTCGACAATGTGGCCGCGGTGCAGAACGCCTTCGGCAGCGCGGAGGGCAAGGCCACCGCGGGCGATGTGCCGAATTTTGCATCCGGTGGTGCCGACATCTTGATCTTCGACACCAAGGAGGCGTGACGCCGGCATGGCCAAGAGCTGCGCCCACATCTCCGGCATTCGCGACGTCACGCCGAGCGCGCTCGGCTGCGAGGAATGCCTGAAGATCGGCAGCCGGTGGCTGCATCTGCGGATCTGCCGCAGTTGCGGCCACGTCGGCTGTTGCGACGATTCACCCCACAAACACGCCACCAAACATTTTCATGCCACCGGCCATCCGATCATCGAGGGTTACGATCCGCCGGAAGGCTGGGGCTGGTGCTACGTCGACGAAGTCATGTTTGACCTGTCGGATCGGAAGACAAAGCATAACGGTCCGATTCCGCGGTATTATTGAGCAGGATTTCGCCAGGGGGCGATCCCTGAACTGCCGTAGCAATTTCGGATCGGCGGTCGTAGCATCGCCGTCTTTAAATGGGGGGAGTGCGTCATGTTACTCGGTATGAGTTTGCCTGCCTTTACCATCCTGCACGTCATCATCAGCCTGATCGCCATCGTTGCCGGCCTCGTCGTCATGTTCGACATGCTCGGCAACCGTCAGAAGCCCGGCCTGACCGCGATCTTCCTGCTGTTCACGATCCTGACCAGCGCCACCGGCTTCCTGATGCCGCCTCTGCTGTCCGAGAAGCTGCTGCCGTCTCACATCCTCGGCATCCTCTCGCTGGTGCTGCTGGCGATCGCCTGCATCGCGCTCTATGGCATGAAGCTTCAGGGGGCGTGGCGCTGGATCTATGTGGTGACGGCGCTGATTTCGCTTTATCTCAACGTGTTCGTGCTGGTGATCCAGAGCTTCCTCAAGGTGCCGGCGCTGACCGCGCTGGCGCCGGGCAACCCGCCGTCCGGACCGGTATTCGCCGTGGTCCAGGGCATCGTGCTGGTGTTCTTCGTGGTGATGATCATCCGCGCGGTGCGCCGCTTCCGGCCGGCATAGGCTTACGGGGATGAAAGTCATCCTGTTCGGCGCCACCGGCATGGTCGGGCAAGGCGTGTTGCGTGAATGCCTGCTCGATCCCGGCGTCGAAACCGTGCTCGCGGTCGGGCGCAGCCCGACCGGGCAATGCCATGCCAAGCTGCGCGAAATCCTGCGCAAGGACTTCCTGGATTATTCGGATGTCGAGTCGCCACTCACAGGCTTCGACGCCTGCTTCTTCTGTCTCGGCGTTTCCTCGATCGGCATGGACGAGGAGCGCTACCGGCATCTGACCTATGACGTTACGCTGGCCGCGGCGACGGTGCTGGCAAAGCTCAATCCGCAGATGGTGTTCGTCTATGTCACCGGCCGCGGCACCGATACCAGCGAGCAGGGCAGCCTGATGTGGGCCCGCGTCAAGGGCAAGACCGAGAACGATCTGCTCAAGCTGCCGTTCAAGGCGGCTTATATGTTCCGCCCCGCCGGCATCCAGCCGCTGCATGGCATCCGCTCGAAGACCGGCTGGGTGCAGGCCATTTATGTGGCGACTTCGCCGTTATTGTCGCTGCTCAATCGCGTGGCGCCGACATACATGACGACGACCGAGCAGGTTGGCCGCGCCATGCTCAAGGTGGCGCGTGACGGTTTTCCAAAACCGGTGCTGGAGAGCGAGGATATCAATTCGCTCTAACCGTCATTCCGGGGCGAACTCTAACCGTCATTCCGGGGCGATCATTCAGCGTAGCTGAATGAGCGAACCCGGAATCTCGAGATTCCGGGTTCGGTGCTTCGCACCGCCCGGAATGACGGTGACGTCGAGCCGACCCCATCAAATAGCCGCAAATTTCACGCTTTTGCCATCCGGGGCGCATTCGCCCTATACTTTATTCATAGCTTTTATCGGGGAGCGGCATGGATCGCATTCGCATCGTGGGCGGCAACAAGCTCAACGGCACGATTCCGATTTCAGGCGCCAAGAACGCCGCGCTGCCGCTGATGATCGCGGGGCTGTTGACCGAGGAAACCCTTATTCTTGAAAACGTGCCGCGGCTCGCCGACGTCGCGCAACTGCAGCGTATTCTCGGCAATCACGGTGTCGACATCATGTCGGCGGGCAAGCGCCCCCGCGACCGCGAATATCAGGGCCAGACCCTCCACATCTCGGCGGCCGACATCATCGATACCACGGCGCCCTACGATCTGGTGTCGCGGATGCGCGCGAGCTTCTGGGTGATCGCGCCGCTGCTGGCGCGGATGCATGAGGCGAAAGTGTCGCTGCCCGGCGGCTGCGCCATCGGCACCCGTCCGGTCGATCTCCTGATCATGGCGCTGGAAAAACTCGGCGCCGACCTCGTCATCGACGGCGGCTATGTGGTGGCGAAAGCGCCGGGCGGCTTGAGGGGCGCTATGATCGAATTTCCCAAGGTGACGGTGAGCGGCACCCATGTCGCGCTGATGGCGGCGACATTGGCCAAGGGGACGACCGTCATCAGCAACGCCGCCTGCGAGCCGGAAATTTCAGATGTCGCCGACTGCCTCAACAAGATGGGCGCGCGGGTCACCGGCGCCGGCACGCCCCGCATCGTTGTCGAGGGCGTGGCAAAGCTTCATGGCGCGCGGCACACCGTGTTGCCGGACCGGATCGAGACCGGCACCTATGCGATGGCGGTCGCCATGACCGGCGGCGATGTGCAACTCGCCGGCGCGCGCCCCGAATTGCTGCAATCGGCGCTCGACATCCTGCGTCAGGCCGGCGCGGTCATCACGGCCAACCATGAAGGCATTCGTGTCGTCCGCAATGGCGCCGGCATCAGCCCGGTAACGGCCTCGACCGCGCCATTCCCGGGTTTCCCGACCGATCTGCAGGCGCAGTTGATGGCGCTGATGGCCTGCGCCGGCGGTTCTTCGCGCATTACCGAGACGATTTTCGAAAACCGCTTCATGCATGTGCAGGAACTGGCGCGGTTCGGCGCGCGGATCAGCCTCGACGGCGAGACCGCGACCATCGACGGCATCGCGGAGTTGCGCGGCGCGCCGGTGATGGCGACCGATTTGCGCGCCTCGGTGTCGCTGGTGATCGCAGGCCTTGCCGCGCAGGGCGAGACCATGGTCAATCGCGTCTATCATCTCGACCGCGGGTTTGAGCGGCTGGAGGACAAATTGTCGGCCTGCGGCGCCACCATCGAGCGCCTCAGTGGATAGGCGATGAGGGACTGAAGGTGGCGCCTCAGCTCAAATTGACCGCGCTCGATGCCGACGACCTCGCGGTGATCTCCGCGCATGTGCAGGACGCCCGCGTTCAGGCCTCGGACATCGTCTGGCGGCAGGGCGAGAAGCGGCTGGTGGTCGGCATGAACCGGCTGGACTGGGAACAGTCGATGTCGGGCGAAACCTCGCCGCGCCGGCTGATCGCGGCGTTACGGTTCGACCGGGTGCTGGCCTGCAAGTCGCGCAACATCGATCTGGCGGCGGCGGATGCCGCGCTGGAACTGGTCGGCATCGAATTCCACGCCGACGATCCGCCGAGCGGCAGCGCGGTACTGCTATTTGCCCGTGGCGGCGTATTGCGGCTCGACGTCGAATGCTTGGAATGCGAATTGACCGACCTCGGCGCCGACGATCTCGGCGCCGGCGATTTTGGCGAAGACCCGGAATCGTCCGGGCTGGAGGCCTGATGCCAATCGTCGCCCCCGCGAAGGCGGTCCCATAACCACAGGGCCTGTTGTTGCCCGGATGGCCGCTCCAGTCGTGCATAAACCGATTCAGCGGTGGTTATGGGACCCCCTGCGCCGGGACGACGTATAGCAAGGGTTGACGGCCATTGGCCGCCGCGCCATTGAGCAGTGTTCCGCCCGAAAGGCCATTATGCCCCTCCGCCTCGACCGCAGCCGTGCCGATTTCACCGAACGCTTCGCGGCCTTCCTGGCCGCCAAGCGCGAGGTCTCGGCCGATATCGAAAAGGCGACCCGCGCCATCGTCGATGACGTCGCCGCGCGCGGCGACGCGGCGCTGATCGAGGCGACCTTGAAATTCGACCGGCTCGACCTCGATGCAAGCCGCCTGCGTGTCACGCCTGGCGAAATCGACGCCGCGGTGAAGGCTTGCGACGCCCGTACGCTGGAGGCGCTCGAATTCGCCCGCGACCGGATCGAGAGCTTCCATCGCCGGCAGATGCCAAAGGACGAGCGCTTCACCGACGCGCTCGGCGTCGAGCTCGGCTGGCGCTGGAGCGCGATCGAATCGGTCGGCCTCTATGTCCCCGGCGGCACCGCGGCCTATCCGTCCTCGGTCCTGATGAACGCGGTGCCCGCGAAAGTGGCGGGCGTCGGCCGCGTGGTGATAGTGGTGCCTTCGCCCGATGGCAGGCTCAATCCGCTGGTGCTCGCGGCCGCCCGGCTCAGTGGCGTCTCGGAGATTTACCGCGTCGGCGGCGCGCAGGCTGTGGCGGCGCTCGCTCACGGCACCGCGACGATTGCGCCCGTCGCCAAGATCGTCGGTCCCGGCAATGCCTATGTCGCCGCCGCCAAGCGGCTGGTGTTCGGCAAGGTCGGCATCGACATGATCGCCGGCCCCTCCGAGGTGCTGGTCATTGCGGATGCCACCGGCAATGCGTCCTGGATCGCCGCCGATTTGCTGGCGCAAGCCGAGCATGACGTCAACGCGCAGTCGATCCTGATCACGGACTCCTCGCACCTCGCCGACGAGGTCGAAGGCGCGGTGCAGTCGCAACTCGCGACTTTGCCGCGCGCCGACATCGCGCGGGCCTCATGGAACGATTTCGGCGCTATCATCCTGGTGAAACATCTCGGCGACACGGTGGCCCTTGCCGATGCGATCGCCGCCGAACATCTGGAGATCATGACGTCCGATCCGGAAGCGCTCGCCGCCAAGATCCGCAATGCCGGCGCGATCTTCCTGGGCGCGCATACGCCGGAGGCGATCGGCGATTATGTCGGCGGTTCCAACCATGTGCTGCCGACCGCGCGCTCGGCGCGATTCTCCTCAGGCCTCGGCGTGCTCGATTTCATGAAGCGAACCTCGATCCTCAAATGCGGCCCCGACCAGTTGCGCGCGCTGGGGCCGGCGGCGATGACGCTCGGCAAGGCCGAGGGGCTGGACGCGCATGCGCGTTCGGTCGGACTGCGCCTGAACCTGCCATGACCGGGCCGCAGCCAGATCAGGACAAGGAGAACCGCATCGTCGCGGTGACGCTCGACGAGGAATCGATCGGGCGCTCCGGACCCGACATCGAGCACGAGCGCGCGATCGCGATCTACGATCTGATCGAACAGAATTTGTTCGCGCCGGAGGGCGCGAGCGAGGGCCCGTTCACGCTGCATATCGGCATCACCGGCAACCGGCTGATGTTCGATATCCGCAAAGAGGACGCCACGCCGGTCGTGGCGCATCTGTTGTCGCTGACGCCGTTCCGGCGGATCGTGAAGGACTATTTCATGATCTGCGACAGTTACTACGAGGCGATCCGGACCGCGACGCCGGACAAGATCGAGGCCATCGACATGGGCCGCCGCGGCATCCACGACGAGGGCTCGCGCACGCTGCAGGAGCGGCTGAAAGGCAAGGTGCGGGTCGATTTCGAAACCGCGCGCCGGCTGTTCACGCTGATCTGCGTGCTGCACTGGAAGGGTTGAGCCTCACATGGACGCGCCATCGCGTGCGCGCACTCCGCAGGCCGTGCTGTTCGCGTGCGGGTTGAACAGCGTGCGCTCGCCGATGGCCGAGAGCCTGCTGCGGCACATGTTCCCCAAGGCGATCTATGTGAAATCCGCCGGCGCCAGGAAAGGCGATCTCGACCCGTTCGCGGTCGCGGTGATGGAGGAGCTGGGCCAGGATATCTCGGGCCACAAGCCGATGACGTTCGAGGAACTCGACGACTGGGAGGGGCTCAATTTCGACCTCATCATCACGCTCGCTCCCGAGGCGCATCATCGGGCCCTGGAACTGACGCGCACGCATGCGGCCGAGGTCGAATACTGGCCGACCCAGGATCCGACCGGCACCGACGGCAGCCGCGAGCAGAAGCTCGCCGCCTATCGCGAGGTCTGCGACAGCCTCTCGATGCGGATTCGCCGGCGCTTTGCGAAGATGGGAGCGGCGAGCGGGTGATGTGTCTCGGCCGTCATTCCGGGGCACGCGAAGCGTGAGCCCGGAATCTCGAGATTCCGGGTCTGGTCCTTCGGACCATCCCGGAATGACGGCGTTCAATTGGCCCGCATTTTCGCGGCTTCGGGCTGCCTGCGCGGTTGTCTCGCGAAGTCCCTTCCGATAGGTTCCGCGCGCATTCGCCTTCCGACTCATTTTCGAAAAACAAACGCATGCTCGGCCGCCCTAAAATCGTTCTCGCTTCCGGTTCGCCGCGACGCCTTTCCCTGCTCAACCAGGCCGGCATCGAGCCGGACGCGCTGCGCCCGGCCG
>Ga0209483_1000339_pt1 | contig 42626 bp, 40 predicted proteins | sample NGEPerA_FD_184508 | JGI IMG/M metagenome (GOLD analysis project Ga0209483, IMG submission 184508) | Arctic peat soil microbial communities from the Barrow Environmental Observatory site, Barrow, Alaska, USA - NGEE PermafrostL2-A... | ecosystem: Environmental > Terrestrial > Soil > Wetlands >...
GAGATCAAGAGTCTCCCGGAGAACAGTTCGGTGTGGGCCAAGATGGACGCGCGCGGCGAGTTGTGCAGCGGCCAGAAGTGTCCGCAGTTCGAGCGCTGCTTCATCACGCGCATGCATCAGAAAGCCAGCGAAAGCGACCTGATCATCGTCAACCACCACTTGTTCTTCGCGGACCTCGCGGTCAAGGAAGACGAGCGCGGCGCGATCATCCCGGACTATGCCGCGGTGATCTTCGACGAGGCGCACGAGGTGGAGGACGTCGCCGGACAGTACTTCGGCGTCTCGATTTCGAGCGGCCAGGTGGAGGACCTGACCCGCGATGTGGCCTCGCTCGCGCATCGCAAGCAGTTCGGCAGCGAGGAGCTGGATCGCATCCTGATCACCTTGACCGATCGCGCGACGCAGTTCTTTGGGCTCTTCGGGGCTTCGTTTGGCGCTGGGGAGGGGCGCACGGGGTTTCGCGCGCACGAAGCGTTTCTTGAAAAGAACGAAGAGGCCTATCGCGACGTGCTGCGGGCGCTGGAGCTGGTTACGCTGCAACTGGAGCTGGTGAAAGCTCCGCCGGATGAGGCGATCCCTTTGGTCACCCGCGCGCGAGAGTTGGCCCGCAAACTCGAGTTCTGGATGGAAGGCACGTCGGGAACCCCAGACAAGCGCTACGTGTACTGGATCGAGCGCCGTGGACGCCGGACGTTCCTCCAAGCCACGCCCATCGAGGTGTCTCAGCTACTCGATGAGCGTTTGTTCGATCGCGTGGACTGCGCCATTCTGACGTCGGCGACCCTGGCCGTCGCCGGCAGTTTCGAGTACACGCTGCGCCGGCTGGGGCTGCGCGCGGCCCGCACGGAACTCGTTCCCAGCCATTTCGATCACAAGAAACAAGCCCTGCTGTACGTTCCGCAGACTCTGCCCGATCCGCGCAGCCCGGCATTCACGGCCGCCGCGGCGAAGGAGATCGTCGAGATCCTAACTTTGAGTCGTGGGCGCGCGTTCGTGCTGTTCACCAGTTACCAGCAGATGCGCCTGATCTATGACCGCGTGTCGCTCGAAATCCCGTATCAGACGCTGCTGCAGGGAACCGGGCCGCGGAACGCACTGCTGGACGAGTTCCGCTCCACGCCCAACGCGGTGCTGTTCGCCACGTCGTCGTTCTGGCAAGGGGTGGATGTGCCGGGCGAACAACTGAGTTGCGTTATTATCGATAAACTGCCGTTTGCGGTGCCCAGCGACCCGGTGGTGGAAGCTCGCATCGCGGCGATCAAGAACGATGGCGGGAATGCGTTTAACGAATATCAGGTTCCGCAGGCGGCCATCGCGCTGAAGCAGGGTTTCGGGAGGTTGATCCGCAGCCGCACGGATCGCGGGGTGCTGGCGTTGCTGGATCACCGGATCACGAAGACGCGGTACGGTCAGATTTTCTTCGATAGCCTGCCGGAGTATGGTTTTACAACGAAACGGGAAGAAGTAGCGAGGTTTTTCAACCATGTTTGAAGTCACAGTGGAACAAACTTTCGCGGCGGCGCATGCGCTCCGCAACTACAAAGGCAGTTGCGAGAACCTGCACGGCCACAATTTCAAGGTGCAGGTGGTGCTGGCGGGGGAACGCCTGGACGACGCGGGCATGCTGGTGGATTTCATCGACGTGAAGAACCTGATGGGGTCGGTGATGGCTCGCCTGGATCACCAGAATCTGAATGCGGTTGCGCCCTTCGACGTGAAGAATCCCTCGGCTGAAAACATCGCCGAGTACTTTTATACCGAGATGAGCAGCGGGCTCGCGGATACTCCCGTTCCGGTGCGCATTCTTGAAGTGAAGATCTGGGAGACGGAGATTCAGAGCGCGACCTACCGGCCGTGAACCTTCGGTTGAGTAAAACCCGGCTTAATCGATGAAACCCTTCCAGGTGTTGCCGCGGTCGTCGCGCAGCGTAACGGTTCCGCCGCTCGAAATGCCGCTCAACGCATTGCCCTTGGGATCGCGGAAGCGATAGACGATGGAATTGTCCGGATTGCGGATCGCGGAGCCCAGCCAGACATTCCCGTATTCGTCCTTGAGCTTGATGTAATCGCCGTGTCCGTAACCGAAGACACGAGTTTTGCTCTTTTCTTCTTCCAGGTGGAAGAAGCCGCCCGGCAGTTGTTGTCGCTTGCGTAGCTTGGCGTAGATCATGATGGCCGCGGGTACTACCGAATCCATTATGGGACCGATGGGCTCGGGCGGCGATAGGGTTTCTACCCTAGTTCGCTACCGTGGTTCGCGGAAGGATACACTCTGCGGTATGCGGGCTGTTATCCAACGTGTGACGTACGCGAAGGTCGAGGTGGAAGGGACCGTTCGGGGGGAAATCGGCCCGGGCGTGCTGGTGCTGCTGGGGGTTTCCCGCACGGATACGCTCACGGACGCCGAATTCGTCGCCGGCAAAGTGGTTCACTTGCGAATCTTCAACGACGACGCCGGGAAGATGAACCGCAGCCTGCTGGATACCGGCGGCGCGATGCTGGCGGTCTCGCAGTTCACGCTCTATGGCGATTGCCGCAAGGGCCGGCGGCCCAGTTTCGACGAAGCCGCGCCCGCCGAGCAGGCCAAGCAGTTGTACGAGCTTTTCGTCGAGGCGGCGCAGCGCTGGGGAGTACACGTAGAAACCGGCGTGTTCCAGGCGGACATGGCGGTGACGCTGGTGAACGATGGGCCGGTTACGCTGATCGTCGAGACTCCGGCTACGAATACTCCCAGTGGAAACGCTGGATAATTTCGATCACTTCACCCTCGCCCGCGATCCGGCCTTGATCGAAAAACACCGCGCGCGTCGTCAGCGCCCGGGCGAGATTGGCATCGTGCGTGACCACGACTTTCGCCTGGGGCAGGCTCCGAAGCAGCGTCAAAAGATCGCGGCGCGTGGGCGGGTCGAGAAAAGTAGTTGGCTCGTCGAGCACCAGAATTTCCGGGTCCATCGCCAGAACGCCGGCAATCGCCACGCGCTTCTTCTCGCCGGCGCTCAGGTGATAGGGGGCGCGTTCGAACGCATGCTCCATGCCCACGCGCTTCAGGACCGTACGCGCACGGGTCAGCGCATCGTCGGGAGACAAGCCCAGGTTCAGCGGGCCGAACGCCACGTCTTCGAGAACGGTGGGCATGAACAACTGCTCGTCGGAGTCTTGAAACACCACGCCGACCTTGGAACGGATCTGTTCGAGCGTTGCATCCGCCAGAGGCATACCGCAGATTTCGATGGAACCCTCGCCTCGCAGTAATCCGTTCAAGTGCAGGACGAAGGTGGTCTTGCCGGATCCATTTGCGCCGAACAGCGCCACGGATTCTCCGGCGTCGAGATGAAAATCGATGCCGTTGAGCGCCTGGGTACCGTCGGGATACTGGTAGCGCAACCCGCGAATCTGAATGGCTTTGCTCAATGGGACGGACTCACAGCAGTATGCGGATGGCGAGGCACCCGGCGAGACACGCGGAGAAAAACAGTGCGTCGGACGCGCGAAACGGCGCCGGCGTGGCGGGCACGAAGCGTCCGCGGAACCCTCGGGCCAGCATGGCGTGATAGATGCCGTCGGCGCGCTGCCAACTGCGCGCGAAGAGCACGCCCACCAGGCCCGCCGCCAGCCGGAACCCGCCGGTCTTCGATCCCCTCTGGGCCCCCCGGCACAGGGCAGCCCATCGCATGCGCTGGGCCTGCTCGGCGATGACGAACAGGTAGCGGTAGACGAACTGAATCACCAGAATCAGCATGCGCGGAACCCGCCAGCTTTCAAGCGCGGCAGTCCAGCCGGTGAGCGGCGTGGTTGCTACCAGCAGCAGCGCGGCCATCCCGGAGAGAAAGCTTTTTTCGGCCAGTGCAAGAGCACGCAGCGAATCGCCCGACCACCAGGTGATCAAGGCGAACGTGGCCGAGAAGGGCAGAATCAGCGCGGCGCGGCCCGCGAGCCCGAGAAGCGGAAGACGGGCACGGTTCACAGCGATGATCAGCAGGACCGCATAGGCCGCGAAGGCCCATTGCGCAGCCGGCCGGGTGGTCGACAGCACGATCAGGAACACCAGCAGCGCAGCCAGCTTGGCGCGCGCATCGCGCTGGTGCAAAGGACTCGACCCGCGGCTCCAGCGGTCAATTACGAGATGATGCACGCCTAGGCGCTCCGCCGGCGCGATTTGAGTTTCCCGCCCAGGTAACAAAGGGCGAAGATCATCGCGATGCCCGCCAATCCGGCCGCCACTTTACCGATAGCCGGTTGCGGCCCAGCGGCCGAAGCGAGTCCCTGCCCGATCAGACGCTGGATTCCGTCGGGCGCGGCCGATGCGATCAGGGTGCCGACGACCACCAGAATCAGCGCGGCCATTGCGACCGCCGCCAGCGTCCGCGAAGAAGACGGCCGGGGACCGGCGACCCACGAGGGATTCAATCGCTCGATCGCGCGCACCGCGGCGACGGTGATCGCGCCTTCCATGATCGCGCTGATCAGAAAGAGTCCCAGCGACGCCCACAGTACGCCGCCCGGCATCGGCACGCCCGAGATCAGGAGCTGTCCGAGCGCCAGGCATGCGCTGGTCATGACGCTGAGCGCTCCGGCGGCAAAGATCGCCCTCGACCGGGAATGTTGTCCCCACAGCCGGTACGAAAGATAGGCGGCCGCGACTCCCGCCAGCGCCATGTTGAACACGTTCGCGCCCAGAGCGAGGACGCCCCCGTCTTGGAATATGAGCGCCTGCAGAACCAGGATGGCGGTGAGTACCAGGGAAGCCGCGGCCGGTCCCAGCACAACCGTCAGCAAGGCGCCGCCCACCAAATGTCCGCTGGTGCCCGGACCCACCGGAAAATTCACCATCTGCGCCGCGAAGACGAACGCTCCCATCACGCCCAGCAGAGGGATCCGGTGATCCTGCGTATCGCGCTGGGCGCGGCTAGCCACCCAGGCGACGGCGGGGGCGCTGACCACGTCGAGGGTGGCCCATACAGGGGTGCTCAGAAATCCGTCAGGGATATGCATCGGAGAACAGCCGTGCACAGCCGTTACACTGTGCGCTCTCTCATTGGTAGCACGATTCGTTTACAATCGTCACGTGCGAGGACTGAGGTGATCGTGGGCACGGGCGTCGACCTGTGCGAGGTCGACCGTATGAAGAAAGCCATCCTGTCCCCGCACGGGCGCCGGTTGGTGGAGAGGATATTCACGCCGCGGGAGATCGCCTACGCCGAGCGGAAGGCGAACCCCTATGAGCGCTATGCGGCACGCTTCGCGGCCAAGGAAGCGGGGATGAAGGCGCTCGGAACGGGCTGGCGCAACGGGCTTGGCTGGCAGGACCTGGAGGTGATCAATCTCCCCTCGGGCCGCCCGACGCTCCAGTTTCATCGCCGGGCGGCGGAAATCGCCGAGAAGCTGGGTGCGGTTAACGTCGCATTGTCGATCACGCACACTGCCGAGCAGGCTCTGGCGATGGTGATTCTCGAAGGCAAGTAGTTACCGCCGCCTGTCTCATAACACGCGGCTAATGCCGCCTGTCTCATAACACGCGGCTAATGCCGCCTGTCTCATAACACGCGGCTAACGCCGCCTGTCTCATAACACGCGGCTAACGCCGCCTTACAATCACGCTTCGCCAGCTCATGTTGCCGGCCGTATCGTACGCGCGGATGACGACCTGATTCGAACCCACCAGCAGCGGGATCACCACGCTCCACCTGGTGCTCCCCGAGGCCGTTCCGGCCCCGCCGGTGTTGGTCGAAAAGGTCACGCTGGCCACTCCCGAAGGATCCGAAGCCGTGCCTGTGAACGTCAGCGAGGAGAGCATTGTGGCCACCGACGTGGATGACGGGTAGGTGATCGCCAGCGCGGGTCCTGTGGTGTCCGCGGCACCCGCAGTCCGGGTCACGCTCACGCTTTGGGAGACGCTTCCGGTCGCATCCGCGGCCGTCACGGTGATGGTGTTGACCCCGATCGTCAGCGGAATATTCGATATGATCCAGTTCGACCCGCTGATCGACGCTCCATCGGATGCGCCCATGCTATTCGTCCACCTTATTGCTGGCGCGCCGCTGCCGCCGGTTACGGTTCCCGAGAGCGACATCGTCAGGGCGGTCGTGGTGGCGGGAGGAGCGTCGATCGTCAGGATGAGAGGCCCGGGCTGCCCAGCGACAGTCCGGGTCACGCTCACGATGTGGGAGATACTTCCGGTGGCGTCCGCGGCCGTCACGGTGATATTGTTGACCCCGATCGACAGCGGAATATTCGAGATGACCCAAGTCGTGCCGCTGATCGACGCTCCATCGGATGCGCCCATGCTATTGGTCCAGCTTATTGCTGGCGCGCCGCTGCCGCCGGTTACGGTTCCCGAGAGCGACATCGTCACGGCGGTCGTCGGGGTGAGGGGAGCGTTGATCGTCAGGACGAGAGGCCCGGGCTGCCCAGCGACCGTCCGGGTCACCGTCACGGCCTGAGAGACAGCTCCGGTCGAGTCCAGAGCCGTCACCGTGATGGTATTGAGGCCGATCGCCAGCGGAATGCTCAAGATGGCCCAGTTCGACCCGCTAATCGTCGAACCGTCGGATGCGCCGGTGCTGGTAAACCAATGCACCGTCGGCGAACCGCTGCCGCCGGTCACGGTTCCCGAGAGCGAAATGGTCGCGTCGGTGGTCGTGGGGGGAGGACTGTTGATCGTCAGCGTGAGCGGACCGGGCGGCGGAGCGACTTGCCGGGTCACGCTCACGACCTGAGAGACGCTGCCGGTCGCATCGGTGGCCGTAACGGTGATGGTGTTGAGTCCCATCGCCAGCGGAATACTTAATATGGTCCAGTTGCCGCCGCTGATCGTCGATCCGTCGGATGCGCCCGTACTTGTGAGCCAGTGCACCGATGGCGACCCGCTGCCGCCGGTTACGGTTCCCGTTAGCGAGATCGTCGAAGAGGTTGTCGTGGTAGGAGGCGCGTTGACCGTCACGGCAAGCGGACCGGGCGCCGAAGCACCAGTGTAGGTCACGCTCACGACGTGAGAGGTGCTTATGTTCCCCTCCGCGGCCGTCACGACGATGGTGTTGACCCCGATGGCCAGCGGAAGATTCGATATGACCCAGTTCGAGCCAGTGATCGACGATCCGTCGGATGCGCCGGTACTCGAAGTCCAGGTCACAGTCGGTGAGCCGCTGCCGCCGGTTACGGTTCCCGTTAGTGAGATCGTCGCGGCGGTAGTGGTGGCCGGAGGCACATCGATCGTCAGGGTGAGAGGACCGGCCGGCGGGACGACTCCCGCCTGCGCGGCGTACATGCTCAGAATGGCGGTCTTATCGCCGTCGGCGAGGCCGGTAACAATCTTGAGATAGGGATACATGACGTCGTTCGGGTTGTCGGAGTGGCCTAAGCCCAGGGCATGTCCCAATTCGTGGAGAGCCACGCTGAAGACATCGATCTGGGTGCCGACGTGCCAGCTTTCGGAGTCGTCGAAATGCATGTCTCCTGCGAGCGGTTCAGGATTGGGAGGGGACGGATAAAAAGTGTGGGCTGCCACGCCTCCCGGCCCGTCGAACGGGAAACCGTCGCCATGGTCGCCCGTCGCCCATCGGATGTTGACGGTAGCATTGCCCAGTGAGTCGGTGCCCGGTAACCAGGTGATCTGAATCACTTTGGCCCATTCGGCCATGGCTCGCTCAATTTCGCCCTGCGGCACGCCGGCCGGAAGCTGCGCCGTGACTGACTGAAAAACATACTTCAGCGTGGCGGCGCCCAGGCCGGGGCCATCCCAGCCATCGCCGTTGGTTGCAATGATTTGACCGATAGGGCCGAGCACGGACAGTGCGCCGCCACAGGCGCTTGCGGGCGCGCCTGCGACCAATTGCGCCGAGGCGGGGAAAATGTAAGCCACCTGATCCTGAGATGCCAGTAGCGCCAGCGCTGCACGTGCGTCCCTGACGCTCGGAACGTGCACCAACAAATGCTGGCGCAGCAGGTCGGGGTTTTCACGCAGCTCCAGACCCGCGTTCAGGATTAAACCGCGCGCGACGTTGGGATCCACATCCGGATGGAGTTCGACCAGATAGTAACCGCTCGTGGCGGAAGCCTTTCCGTCCGTAATCAGCGGGCTAACTTTTTCCCGCGGATCGAGGCGACGGGCGGAGCGTATACCCGGACCGTCCAGGGCCACGGTGTCGTTTATGGACACCAGCACGCCATTGTCCGGCATGTCCTGGAGCACGGCAGCGCCCCTGGCCCTCAGAGCATCCAGGCTTTCGGCGGTGGGAGGTTGATCGAACTGTACGATCACATGGGTTCGGGTGAGCCCGGGCAAACGGCCACCGCGGATGATCGGATTGTCGGTCGCAATCGTATTCCCGGGATTAACTGGGGCATGAACCTTAAAGCGTAAGGCAGGCTGAGCGAGTAAAAGCGCGTTCGAACAGAGGAAAATTAACCATCGCGATGAACGTTGCATAGGGACTCCGCCTATGCTCATCGCACCGGTGCGAGAGAATACGAGTCCCGAAGAGTTGCAGATTACGCCTATGCCTGGCTGATATCGCGGTAAGGTCGCTAGTGCGCCGAGCGGCCTTCATGAGTGCCCAGATACTGGACTTCTTCCTCCAGCAGGAGCCCCGACCGGTCTTTTACCCGGCGCTTGAGGGTCGCGATCAGCTCTCGCACCTCTTGCGCAGTACCGCCGCCGGAATTGTAGATAAGATTCGCATGGTAATCGGCCACGCGCATACCGCCCAGAACCATGCCTTTCGCGCCCGCCAGCTCCAGAAAGTAAGCCGAGGGCACTTTTCCTTCGCGGATCACCCGTTCGGGAACCTGGGCACGCACGCTTTCGGGAAGCTCCGCCAGGATCAGGTTTTTGAAGATGCTGCCGGCGCAGCGCAGGGTGGGCGGATATTTTTCGTTGCGGACCTTGAGAATCCCTTCCGCGGTGGTCCGCAGTGCGGCGGGATCCCCCTGCGGAAGGCGTAGCGTGGCCTGTAGAACGATCCATTCCTTATGTCGCTTGAACACGCTTTCGCGGTAGTGAAATTCGCATGCGGCGTTGCCGATCTCGCGCACGGACGACCCATCAACAAAGCGCACGGATTCGACAAACTCGTGGATGGAGTGGCCGTACGCCCCGGCATTGCCATAGATCGCGCCGCCCACCCATCCGGGGATGCCGGTCATGGTGTGCAGGCCTTCGAGTCCGGCCGCAATGGCCGCATCTACCAGGTCCTGAAGCACAGCGCCGGCTGCGACTCGCACGAGCGGTCCTTGGACTTCGATGCTGTTGGCTGTGTAGCGAAGCACGACGCCGGGGAATCCTCTGTCGTCCGCGACCAGGTTGGATCCACCTCCGATCAGAGTATGCGGATGATTCGCGTCGCGAATCACGTCAAGAGCCGCGATTAACGCGGCTTCCGACGAGGCGTCCGCAAGAATCCGCGCCGGACCGCCAATCGCGAATCGTGTCAACTGGCTCAGCGGAACGTTTTCGGTAAACTGAATTCCAGGGATCGCCCACATCTCTCCCAGCGTAATCTATGTTTGCCGGATTCTCTCCCGAAGCTCTGACGTTTCTGCGCAGACTGAAGCGCAATAACCGCCGCGAATGGTTCCAGTCGCGCAAGGAAATCTTCGAGACCAAGCTGAAGGCTCCCATGGTCCAACTGGTGGAGGCTATTAATGCCGAGCTGCTGGATTTCGCCCCGGATCACATCACCGATCCGAAGAAAGCCGTGTACCGGATTTATCGCGACACGCGTTTCAGCGCGGACAAGACGCCTTACAAGACCCACATCGCGGCCATCTTTCCGCATCGTGGTCTGGAGAAGCACTCCTCCGCCGGCTTCTATTTCCACCTCACCGAGAAGTCGATAGGAATCGCGGCCGGATCCTACATGCCGGGTCCGGACGAACTGCGGGCGATGCGGACGTGGCTCGGGGAAAATCACGCTGCGTTTCGGGAAGCGTCGCGGCGGCCGCAAAAACTGCTCGGGAAACTGGACGGCAATGCCGCGGTGCGGATGCCCAAGGGGTTCGCCGCGGATCATCCGGCTGAAGACCTCATTCGGATGAAGCAGTGGCTGTACTGGGTGGAGCTGGACGCGAAGATCGCGACCACGCCGCGGCTGCTTCCTGAACTGGTGAAGAGATTCCGAGCCGCCGCGCCAGTGATCGCGATGCTGAACGCGCCCTTACAAAAATCGGCGCACGCCGCTTCCGCATCTCTGTTTTTGGATTATTGACAACTTATAGTTGAATACCTGGCGATTTAGAGGGAAACTAGTCTCAGCTGTAAATGCAGTCCAAACGCACTTGGCGGCTGGTGTCCCGGCAGTATTCCTCGAGTCTCACGGTCGTGGGCCTCCTCGCTGTCGGAGTGGCATACACAACCGCCTTCCTCAAGATGTATTCCCGGTGGTGGTTTGAGGACGATCCTTCCCTTTTTGCGTACGCTGGCGCCATTGGCAACCCGATCGCTATCTTCGTTGACCCGAATGTCCTGCGACATTTCACCACCGGCAAAGCGCTCGTGCCCATGCAAATTCTTTCTTACTGGATCGATGTGCACCTTGCAGGCTACTCACCTCAATTCGCGTATGCACACCAGGTGTGCAGCTTCCTTCTGACACTATTACTTCTGTATTTGGTCCTTTTGCGTTTCTTGCAAGGCCATCGCCTGGTGGCGTTTTTCGTGAGTATGTGCTGGGCGCTACTACCTGCCACTGCCGTCGTTCTTCAATTCCTGTCCGCCCGGCATTACTTGGAAGGACTGCTGTTCAGCACTCTCGCGATCTATATTTTGGAGCGAGGAGTAACCGGAGCGTCCGAACTGTCATGGAATGCTCAGGTTGCCGCGCTTTTGTCGGCGATTGCCGCCCTGCTGTGCAAGGAGATCTACGTGGCTGTACTGCCAGCGGTCCTGATGTTCTACAGTTGGCGATACCGAGATCGCAGATTAGGTCTGGCTACCATCGCAACGGTATGCGCGTATATTGCCTACCGGTTCTGGATGGTGGGCCCCGCGTTCGACTACAACATGGCGCTGCTGAGCCCCCGGCAGTATCTGGCCTTTCTTTCAAAGCTGCCGTACACCTTTTCGGCGAACTACGGGGGATATTTCGTCTGTGGCATAGTTGCGCTTCTCGCCTTTCAATTACTCCGAACCCGACGAAAATCCAATGCGACGACTCTGCTCTACTTCGCCGCGCTTTTCGTTCTATCCCTAGCTGCAGTAGTGCCGGTATCCAGGCCGCTGTACGGAACTATCAGGTTTCCCGGGACTTGGTACCGGATTGTATTCATTCCTCATACGCTGGCGATCGTATGTTGCGGCTACTTGGCCGTACGATGCACGTCCCCGCTCGTTCGGACCGTCACGGGAATCGTGTTGTTGGCGATTCTGATTCCTGGCGTCCGAAAAACCGATAGGGTTTGGGCGGAAATGACCGCGAGCGCCGAGCGCGAAGGCAAGTTCTATCTAAAGAATCCGGACAAGGTCCTCCTGAGTGATCAGGAGGCTTGGTGGTTCATTCCCGGCATCGACTTAATGTACAAGGTCAAGAAACCGCACTATGTGCTGATCAAGGACGTGCAAAGCGGCCAAGTGCAAGCCCCCAAACCTGTCTGGCGATTCGAGGCCGGAGTGTTCGCACCAGACTACTGGCCGCTACGCCACGCGCTCGCACAATGAAATCGGCCCGCGCTACTTATCTGTCCTAAGGTTATTGACCACCTTGTGCACGCTGCCGACGCCGTTGGCGGCGATGCCTGCCACGGTCTTATCCATTTCGTTCGCCACCATGCCTTCCAACGTCACATCCCCGTTCTTGACGATGATGTGGATGGGAGGCACGGCGCCCAACTGGTAGCGCTGCAACGACGGCTTCGAATAGATCGCGCGATAGACCGACATCCGGGTCTGATCGTCGCTGGCCGAGAGCGGCATGACCTCAATCTGGTTATCTACCGCGGACACGCCTTCAATACTCTTGACGGCTTTGCCGGCGTTTTCCTTAAGAACCGGATCCCGGACTTGCCCGAACAGCGTGACCTTGGACCCGTCCACGCGGTACGTCAGGTTGTCGAACACCCCGTAATAGGGCAACGTGACCAGTTGGTGACGGACTTCGGTTACGAGGTCCGAGGCGGCGAACATGGCCAAGGGCAGCAGCAATAAGATTAGTCGCTTCATCGCCCATTGGATACTACGCGGAGCGAAACGTTTCAAGGGGCCCGTTCCGGCGAATGCCTCAGGCTGCCCGGGATGGCACCCGCAACCCGCTCCACTCCTCGCAGATGAGCATGGAATTCGCGGGATTCCGCGTCGAATACTTGAGGCTGGCCGGACCGATCAGGCGTTCCGGCTGGGGAGGGAGCAGTTCGCGCAATGTACTGACGTCCTGGGATGCCTCGTACTGCACGCCGCGCACGGAATACGCGTAGTACAGCATCGTGTCCGTAGCTTCGGTAATCAGAGCGTCGCCGAGCCGGCCGCGCTGGTTGAGTTCGAGACGCCGCTTGCGTTCCCGTTTTTCCGGATTGGCTTGCATCGCCTTCAGGGCCATCCGCACGCCAAAACTGACGACTCCAACCCCCAGTGCTCCCAGGAGCATCATCTTGGTGCCGGGTGAGATGGGCGGTAAGTTCACGTGAGAAAAGAGTCTGGGCGTTATCGGGCGACCGGGGCGTCCTGGAAGGCCTTGGCGTAGTCCTTGAGAAACTGGTCCAGCCCCTTGTCGGTAAGCGGATGGTTGAACAGCGCGTCCATCACCTTGAACGGCATGGTTCCGACGTGGGCGCCGGCTTTGGCCGAATCGATCACGTGGTTCGAATGACGCAGGGAAGCCGCCAGGATCTGGGTCGTGAAGCTGTAATTCTTGTAGATCTGGGCGATATCGCGGATCAGCGCCATGCCGTCCCAGCCGGTGTCATCGATGCGGCCGACGAACGGACTGACAAAATACGCTCCGGCCTTGGCCGCCAGGATCGCCTGCCCGGCAGAAAAGCACAGGGTTACATTCACGCGAATCCCTTCGCGGCTGAACATCGAACACGCGCGGATACCGTCGCGGGTCAGGGGCACTTTCACTACGACGTTCTTGTGGATCTTGGCCAGCGCGCGGCCCTGGGTAAGCATCCCCTCGGTGTCGGTGGCCACCACCTCGGCGCTGATATCGCCGTTGACGATGTCGCAGATCTTGCGTATCTGCTCCTCAATAGGCACGCCCTCTTTGGCAATCAGCGAGGGGTTGGTAGTGACGCCATCCACAACGCCCCAGCGGGCGCCGGTCTTTAACTCTTCCAGATTCGCCGTATCGAGAAAGAAACGCATTATAAGGACGCTCCCTGTGGGCCAGTGTAGCATCCATCGGCCGAAATCGCCTATAATATTAGTGTTTTACGGCTCCGTCAGCCGTCCTGTGCTAACGAGAACGGAGCCGCCTCTCGCATGACAATATTGGTGCCCATACCCGCGTTCCTGCTGGCCACGGGAGTCCCCTCGTTCAGCAGCCGGATCACCGATGTTCTGTTCGACGATACGTTCCAGGGCATTCACCATCTGCAATTCTTCGACTGGGCCATCATGGTCCCGTATTTCGCGGTTCTGGGCGTGCTGTCCATCTACGGGCTGCACCGCTATGAGACCATCCGCGGCTACATGAAGCATCGCAAGCGCCTGCGCGCAGCCGAGCCGCCGATGCGCTTCGCGGAACTGCCTCGTGTCACGATCCAGCTCCCGATTTTCAATGAGCGCTTCGTCGTCGAGCGCCTGCTGGAGGAAACTTCCAAGATCGATTATCCGCGCCACCTGCTCCAGATCCAGGTGCTGGACGATTCCACTGACGATACGCATCCGTTCACAGAAGCTCTGGTCGGCGAGTATCGCTATTCAGGGCTGCCGATCGAGTATATCCACCGGACGAATCGGCATGGATACAAGGCTGGCGCCCTCGAAAATGGCCTGAAGACCGCTACCGGCGAAGTCGTCGCCGTGTTCGACGCGGATTTCGTACCGCCCGCAGACTTTCTGCAGCGCACGGTGCACCATTTCACCGATCCCAAGGTCGGCATGGTGCAGACCCGCTGGACCTATCTGAACCGGGGCCATAACGTCCTGACCGAAGTGCAGGCGATCCTGCTCGACGGCCATTTTGTACTGGAGCATATCGCGCGTTTCGGCGGCGGGCTGTTCTTCAACTTCAACGGCACAGCGGGAGTGCTGCGCAAGTCCATGATTGCGGACGCCGGCGGCTGGCAGCACGACACGCTCACCGAAGATTCCGACCTGAGTTATCGCGCGCAGCTTAAGGGCTGGAAGTTCGTCTACGCGCCCGCGGTCGAATGCCCTTCGGAGCTGCCGGTTGAGACCTACGGCTTCCAGGTGCAGCAATCGCGCTGGGCCAAGGGACTGACCCAGGTCGCGATGAAGCTGCTGCCCTCGATTATGCGCTCCAAGCTGCCGTGGCGCGTGAAGGCGGAAGCGTTTTTCCACCTGACGCCGAATATCGGTTACCCGCTGATGATCGTGGTCAGCCTGCTGATGCTGCCGGTGATGATCGTGCGCTTCTACATGGGCTGGTTTGAGATGCTGATGATCGACCTGCCTCTGATCGCGGCGTCGTTCTGGTCGATTTCGGCGTTCTACGTGGTCGCGCAGCGCGAGCTGTTCCCGCGCAACTGGAAACGATCCATCTTGTTCCTGCCGGCCTTGATGGCAGCGGGCGTGGCGCTGACGATCATCAACACGAAAGCCGTTTTTGAGGCGCTGATCGGATATCAGACGGCGTTCGCGCGCACCGCCAAGTACGGCGCTCAGAAGACAACGCTTGCGAATTTGCAGTACCGCCGCCGCAGCGGATGGCTTCCCTATGCCGAGCTGGCCGCGGGATCCGGATTTCTGGCGATCGTGCTGTATGCGATCCAATCCTACAACTACCTGGCGATTCCGTTCCTGCTGCTGTTCGTGGGCGGATACTTCTGGGCCGGCGTCACCACGTTGTGGGAAGAATATCAGGGCAAGCTGGCCTTCGAGCGGCAGCGCGCGCTGGCTTCTCAGGCGCAAGCGCAAGCCGCCAAGGCATAGAGCCTTTCATTTCAGCTCCACAATTGTAGCTCCGGTTCCGCCTTCTTCGGGTCTGGCCGCATAGAACTTCGCGACGTGCGGGTTGCGCGCCAGGAGCTCGGCGATCGCTTTACGCAAAATCCCCATGCCGTGCCCGTGGACGATCCTTACCAGATCGGCTTGCCCCAGCGCCGCAGTGTCCAGAAACTTGTCGACGCGCTCGCAGGCTTCCTCGGCGCGCTGACCGATCAGATTGATCTCGCGAATGGAGGTCGCAAACCCGGGTCCCTGATTGAAGGTAATCGACTGGCTCCGCGTTTGCGCGGGAACTTTCGACACGACTTCTTCGACGTCGGCCGCGGGGACACGCATCTTGAGATACCCGGCTTCCACTTCGACTTCGCCGTTGTCCAGGACGCGCCGCACCGTTGCAGGCTGCCGGATCCCCTTGAGCCGAACCTGCGCACCGACCTCGAGTTTTAACGGCGCTGCGGCGCCGCGTTCCGGTGGAGGCGCGAGCGAGGCGACCTGCTCCTGAAACTCGCGTCGCGTTTTTGCGATTTTAGTGCGCGCCTTCTGGCTCAGATCCTCGATGGTGTCCTGCGCACGGCGTTCGAACTCTACCGATAAATCCGCGGCCTGTTTTTCCACTTCTCGAATCTTCGCGATGTACTTTCGTTCCCAGGTCTGCTCGAGTGCCTGCTCACGCAGGGAAAGTGCGTGGCTGCGCGCAGCCAGATCCGCGCGCTCGGTTTCCAATTGCTCCAGCTTCTGATGCATCTCCGCCAGGAACCGTGAAACGTCCCGATCCGACGCCGCCATTCTTCCGCGCGCGGCTTCGATCAGCGCCGGATCCAGCCCCAGGCGGCTCGCGATATCAAGACCGGCCGATTTTCCCGGCGCGCCCAGCCGCAGCACGTAGGTAGGCTCAAGCGTCGCTTCGTCGAATCCCATCGATCCATTCAGCACGCCTGGGGTCGACGCTCCGTACACCTTCAGTGCCATCAGGTGCGTGGATGCCAGGGTAAACGACCCGCGCGCGCGGAACGTTTCGAGCACCGTCACGCCCAGCGCACCGCCTTCTTCGGGATCCGTGGCGCGGCCAAGCTCGTCCAGAAGGACCAACGAATCCCCCGTGGCGCTTTTCAGCATCGAACGAACCGCGACGATGTGCGACGAGAACGAGCTCAGGCTCTCGGTCAGCGACTGATGATCGCCGATATCGGCCAGAACTTCGTCGAACAGCGGGAACTCGGCCTCTTCCGCCGGAGTCGGCAGACCGGCATGAGTCATCAGCGCGAGCAATCCGATGGTCTTCAGCGCAACGGTCTTTCCGCCGGTGTTGGGGCCGCTGATCAGCAGCGTGTTCTGAGCCGCGTTCAACTCCAGAGAGACCGGAACCACTGGCTTCTTTTGCTTTCGCAGGATATCTTCGAGCAGAGGATGGCGCGCGCCGCGCAGAACTATTTGTCGTGAGCCCTCCGGGCTCAGCCGAGGCACGGTGCAACGAAACTCGCCCGCGAATTCCGCTTTTCCGAACAGCAGCTCCAGGCGGCCCAGCGCCGCGACCGACGCCGCGATCTCAGCGGCATGTTCGCGCATCCGCGTGGTGAATTCGCGCAGCAGCCGGTGCACTTCGCGCAGTTCCTCTTCGTGCAGGCGCACCAATTCGTTGGTCAGCTCGATGGTCTCCAGCGGCTCGACGAACACCGTGGCGCCGGAACCGCTGGATCCATGGATCACGCCATCCACGCGCCGCTCGCGGCCGGTCACGATCGGCACCACGAAGCGATCATTGCGGATGGTGACGAAATCCTCCTGCAATGTGCCGTCTTCGTGATGCGTGCGCAGGAAGCGCGCGAGCGATTCTTCGATCTGCCTGCGCTGGCGCTCGCTATCGCGGCGGAGACGCGCCAGCATGACGCTCGCATCGTCCGCCAGCGTGCCGTCGGGCAGAATCTTGCCGCGAAGGTCGCGAGCCAGCTCATGCAGATCGGCAATCGCCGAGGCGTGCGCTGCGAGGCGCGGATAACGCTCGCGTGCCGAGAGCACCACCGATCGCGCTTCCGATGCGACATCCAGCAGCCGCGCCAGCTCGAAGATTTCCGTCGCTTCGAGCGTGGCTCCCTGGATCCTGAGACGGGCTACCAGGGGCCCCGGATCGACGCCCAGGTCGAAACGGGGCCGGATCGCCGCACCCCGGCTGGCGGTTTGCGGATTCGACGCGGCGCGTAGATACTCGATCGCTTCGGCCGCATCGGCCAAGGCGTTTTCGATCGAGGGGCGATCATTTGACGGCGCGATACCGTGTAGTTCACGCTGCCCCATGGGGCTGCGCACGTACCGGCCGAGCAGCTCGCGCAGCGATTCAAACTCCAGCGCCGTTTCGGCGCGTTCAAGCACGTTTTCAGCTTGCACTAGAATACGCCCGCTCGATGACTTCGCGAGTCCCTTCCGTCAACTGATAGTCGCCCAACCGTGCGCGCCGGACCCATTCCACGCGAGCCACGTCGTCGGCAGCCTGAAGCTTCCCGCCCGTAACTTTGCACACGTAATCGAACAGCAGGTAATGATACTCGGTGCGGCCTTGCGCGTCTTTGATTACGCGTTCAAAAACACCGAACATCTCCACCGGCTTCACTCGCAGCCCGGTTTCCTCCAGAATTTCGCGTCGCACAGCTTCATCGAGACTCTCGCCGGTTTCCACCAATCCGCCTGGCAGCGACCAGTAACCTTTCAGCGGCTGGCGGCCGCGTTCCACTAATAAGATCGGGCCGCGACGCCCGCGTCCGCGAAAAATCAGCGCACCGACGCCCGGCAACGGATGTGCAGGATATCTCCTGCTGGATTTTGCGCGAGTCGGTTTAGGGGGAATAGGGCACCGCCCCCTTCACGCCAAGGCGGATGCGATATACCGACGTCCGCGCCGTCACGTAGAGCGTAGAGAAATCCGGATCGCCGAACGCGAGATTGGACGGAGTCTCGCCCGTCTGGATGGTGCGTACCAGCTCGCCCTGCGGCGAATACACCAGCACGTCTTTGGCGGCGACGTAAATGTTGCCTGTCTCATCGGTTCGCAGACCCGCCGGAACACCGCGGATCTTCGAGATCACGACCCGGTCATTCGACGCAGCCCCCGCGCGATCCAGATCGAACGCGTGGATCGATTGCCCGTCCGAATCCGACACGTACAGCGTCCGCCCATTGGGCGAAAGCGCCAAACCATTTGGACGCGTTTTCCACTTCGCGATGGCTTCGATCTGTCCCCGCGTGGTCACGTGAAACACGCCGTTGAAATCCAGCTCTCGCGTGTCTTCCTGATTGCCAAAAGCTGGATCGGTGAAATACACATTCCCGTCGCGCCGCACCACCACGTCATTTGGGGCGTTGAGACGCTTGCCTTCGAAGCGCGCCGCGATCACATCCACTTTGCCGTTCTTGGCTGTGCGCGTGACGCGCCGCTCGCGAAATTCGCAGGTGTAGAGATTGCCCTTCTCGTCGTACGCGTTGCCCGCCGTGCCGCCCGGACGATTACCGATCTCGGAAACGCCCTTTCCCGGCGTGAACTTGTGCTGCTTGTCCGTGACGGTATCGCTGAACAGCAGAAAATCTTCGAGCGACCATACCGGTCCATCCGCGAATCGCATGCCCTTCGCCACAACTTCGATTGTGTATTGCTGAGGAGCTTGCCCCCAGGCAATGGCGGCGAACAGCAATGCGGCTACACGCGTCACTGTTTCTTGACCAAGGCGCTCTGATAATACACTGGCTGCTTTCCGGGCTTCCACTTGATATTGCACCCGGTGGCGGGACGCTGCTCGGCTGCGGGCCGTGCGCCTTTGAGCAGTGCGTCCATGGCTGCCCGTAGATCGCGGCCGTCCACTGCCACCGCGTTGCCCGGCCTGCTGCCATCGATCTGGCCGCGATACGCCAAGCGACGGTCTTTGTCGAACAGGAAAATATCCGGCGTGCAGGCCGCGGTGAAGCTGGTAGCGACGTCCTGCGTTTCGTCGTAACACAGAGGGAAGTTGAAGCCAAGCTCTTCGGCCATTTCCTTAAGCTTCTCCGGAGAATCGTCCGCGACGTATCCAACGTCATTGGACGAGATCGCGATAATCGCGACCTTACCCGCGTAATCCCTGCCGATCCGCGCCAGCTCGCTCTTGACGTGGATTACGTACGGGCAATGCCGGCAGATGAACATCACCAGGATCGGTCCGGGCGCGCCTTGCTGACCGAGGGGTTCCGGAACGCGCACCATTTTCCCGGTGCGCACATCCGGCAAGGAAAACGACGGGATCACAGTCCCCAGCTCCATCATGGTAGAGGCGGTCAGCGACATACCAACATTATCCTCTCTTAAAAGCTGTACCGGATTGCCAAAGACCCATACGAATTCCGCCGATACTCGCCCAGGAAATCCGTCATGTCTCCCCGGATCCAGGCGACGCCGCCCGTCGCACGCCAGTGCTGTCCAAAAAGTTGCGAGTATTCGAAGCGCACGAACGATCCGCCAACCCGTACGGCCGTTTCGATGGCCAGACTGCGATTCGCGTCGATGGTCAATCCCGCGCGCCCCACGAACGATTTCGCAAATCCCCGGTCTGGCGCAAATTGAAGCGGCGAGGCGGCCTCGCGCGTCACTACGCTGCCCGCGTAGCCGCCGACAAACGACCACTCCTTCACTTGCCGTTCGAGCTGGATCACGTAGAGCGCGTACTCTTCGGCTCCCGGAGTCGACGAAGTGAAGTACGCGGCTTCGCCTTTGACCGTGAGCCAGGGCAGTGGAACGGCGGCGTCGCCTCCGTACAACCGCAAATCCGGATACTCGCGTGTTAATGACACGGACTGGGTCAGAGGACTAAACGTGGCATCGAATGACGGCAGATTCTGAAACCCGTCAAAGAAACACAGCGAGTATTCGTAACCCGATCCGATGTGGTTCCAGCGCGCCCCATACTGCGACCCGCCGGGATAGCGCGCGCCTGCATCGACGATGTTCACTCCCGCGGCCTGTGGCGGCAGAGCCGTCCAGCGCTGGTTCAACAGCGGCGTACGGCTGGGCGTGAATAAGGGTTGCCAAATCAGATCGACGGTATCGCCGCCCGATTCATACGTCACCCGCGCCGCCGACACTCCCAGGAAATCCGTATCCACCACGCTCGACAAATAATCCTTCGGCGCGAATCGGTCGGTGGGATTGAGAATGTCCGTTTTCCCCCAGCGGATCAACTGCCGCCCGATCTCGGCCGTCACCTTGCCGCGATGAATGGTCGCGCTGAGACGCCGCACAGAAAAGGCCGGACGCTGGATGCTTCGATCGGTCGCGTCCAGAGTCCAGTCGCGCGCGGTTTGCCGATGCGAATCCGTCCGTGCATCGAACCCGCCGTTTAAGGTGAGCCAAGGCGTGAATTTGTAGGAAGCCTCCTCACGGACCAATAGCTCATCCACCACGCGGCCGCTGTCATTGGGCGCAGTCTGCGGGTACACTACGGCGCGGTCTTCGATAAATCCACGCTGTTCGAATGACTGTGCCAGCAACACCACCAGCATCAGACCGGCGTCCATCATAAAACGCGGCTCATAAGTCGCGACGCAGCGCCTGTAAGGTGAAATCGTCGTCCTTCATCGGCAGATTGTATTCGAGCTTCTCGTACTTCAGAGTCGTGTGGCTCTTGCGCGTCACGTCGTAGACCTCAGTCAGCCGCGCGGTCCAGATGCCCTTGATCTGCTCGTAGTTCTTGTAATCGATCGTCCGCACCAGGCCCTTCTTGTTGTAGGCCTCGATCCTGACGAACGTGTAATTGTCTTTCTTGATCCAGAAGTAGGAGTACTCGTACTGTGACGATTTCCGCGGACGCGATTCAATCTTCCACATCCCGCCTTCGTCCGACAGCAGTTTGTAATTGTACTGATCGACGTCGCGCTCCTCCAGATCCTCGAAGCTGAAATCCGTGCCGAAGAAGCGCGTCGAGCGATCCTGCAGAGCGATGCGCTGATCCCGGCCAATCGCCGGCCGCCACATCCACTGGTCGCTCGCGCGGTCCGGATGGTTCACAATCAGCAGACCCACGCCCTTGACCTCCGCGGGTGCCGTGAATCGCAAAATCGCCTTGCTGTTTCCGAAGGATCCGATGCGCTGGTAGACCCAGCGCTTGGTGGCGACCTGGTTGCCCTGGCTGGTCACCTCCAGAGTTCCCTCGTAACGTTGCGAATCTGAGTGCTGGCGCTTCTGTACCTCCAGAATGATCTGCCGAGGATCACGTGTATCCTGCGCCAGCGCAGGCAGAGCCGCGAGGGCAGCCAAAAACAGAATTCTATTCATACTCCAATGCCTCAATCAGCGATCCGCGCACCGCGCTCTCGGCCGGACCCAGCGCGGCGAGAAATGCCGATCCCAGAATCACCGGAATCAGGATAAGCGCTGTCTGGAAGGGGTACGCGTAATCGATGCTGATGCCGACCAAATCCCTGCGCGCGATTTCGATGGTATAAAACAGTTGGACCGCACCCAGCGCCAAGCCCAGCACGACGCCGATGATCCCAATGGCGATTGCCTCCATCCAGATCGTATGGCGGATCTGGTTCCGCAAGCCGCCTACCGCTTGCAGCACGGCCAGCTCGCGCCGGCGGTCGGTGATCGAAACGGTCAGCGCGTTCACGATTCCGAGGATCGCCACCAGCACCGCCACCGCGGTTTGCGCGTTGGTCAACCCGAACCACTGATCCGTCAGTTTGGTGATGAAATCGCGAACTTCCCGGTTGGTCAGCACGAACAGCCGCTGTTGGCCGCCGAACGCTTTCAGGATACGCTGGCGAACTTGCGCGGCATCGGCGCCCGGGGTCACGTACACACGGAAAACATTCACCGAATCGTCATGCCAGTAGCGGATGAAAAGACTCCGGTTGATCAGCAACGTCCCTTGCTGATCGGAAAAATCATCCACAACGCCCACAATCGGCAAGCGGAGGATCCCGGCCGGCGCGGGGATCTCCAGCACCTCGCCCATGTGCGCGTTATGCAGCCTCGCGAAATTGGCCGAGATCACCACGCCCTTCTCCTCGGCCGCCAAGCGATACATTTCCTCCGGGTTTCCCTCGACGGGCGGCAGATGAACATGCTTGGCAACTGCGCCCACGTCGATGGCGATCACCATGATCGGCGCATTTTTCACCATCACGCGCACGCTGCGCACGGGCTGCACTTCGGCGACGCCTTCGACCGCGCGCAGGCCGTCTGCCAGCGACCCGGGAAATACGAAACTCCGTGAAGACAACGTTTCCGCGGTGGTCACGAAGAAATCGGGATTCAGTGCGATCCTCATCCAGTCTGCCAGCGAGTTATAGCTGGCCAGCGAGAGGCCGCTCAGCGAAATCACCAGTGCCAGCGACAGCATCAGCGCCGCAATCGTACCGGACGTTCGCCGGGGCGCCTGAATCAGGCTGTCCGCAGCCAGTGTGCCTTCCACCGGTCTCAGTCCTGCTAGAAGGGGACGTAGAGCCCGCGAGAGCCAGTAAGACAGCGCCGGCGAGAGCAGCACCGCCGCGAGAATCGCCAGGATGAAGCCCACGTACGTCACGATTCCGTACCGGCCGAAGGCGAATGCCACGACGGAAGCCACTCCGAATGCGATCGCCCAGCGCCGTCGCGCGCGATTCTCGCCTTCGCCCAGCGACTGAAATCCACCTTTCTGCAGCGCCTTCACGGGATCCACGCGCGCCGCGCTGCGCGCCGGAATCACTGCCGCCACCAGGCTGGTGACCAGCCCCATCGCGATCGCGGCTCCGATCAGCCAGGGATCGAGCGTGAGGTCGCCGGGGCTCTGCGCGACTCCGTAGATTTCCGTGAGCATGCTCCCGATGTACCCCGCCATGGCGCGCGCCATCACGATGCCGAACAACACGCCCACGCACGTTCCCGCCAGTCCCGCCAGCGCGCTTTCCACCAGAAACAGAGTCCGGATCTGGCGGCGTGTGGCTCCCAGGGCGCGCAGAATGCCGATCTCCGTCCGCCGCTCCGTCACCGCGATCGCGAAGGTGTTGTAGATGATAAACATCCCGATAAAGAGCGCAAACACGCTGGTAACGTTGGACGCCAGCGCGTACATGCGCGACGTCGATTCAAACTGTTCCCCGCGGGAGCTGGGCGGTTCCACTTGGAATCCCGGCCCGAGCAGCGTCTGCAATTTCCTGGTCGCGCCGTCAAGCGACGCGCCTTCTTCGAGTGCGATGTCGATCCGGTCGAACTTGCGTCCGCGCCCGAACATCTTTTGCGCGGCGTAAATATCCATGATCGCCAGGTCCCCGCCGAAGGCGCTCGCCAGGCCGCCCGGCTTCATGATCCCGCGCACGGTGAACATCTGATCGCCCTGCATGGTGCGCATGGGGAGCCGGCTGTTGACCTTGAGCCCTCGCTCGTCGGCGAACGTCTTGGTCACCATCAGCGAATCGGGCTGCGCGAGAAAGATCAGCGGATCGTCGATGGCCTCGTCGGTCCCCTCCAGATCGTAGTTGCGGATGTCGCGGTCGCCGAGCATGTCCACGCCCAGAATCAGCAGATTGCTTTTCCCGGTGCCGACAGTCGCCTCAATCACCGGCGCGGCGGCGCGAACTTCGGGAAGCTCGCGAACCTTGTCCAGTACGTCTTCGTCGAATCCGGCATCGCCAGCCGTGACCTGGAGCTGGGCGGCGCCGGCGATGCGGTCGATGGTCTGGTTGAAGGCGGCCAGCACGCTCTTGTTCGCGGTCCGCATTCCCACGAACACACCCACGCCGAGCACGATACCCGCGGTGGTCAGCAAGACTCGCAGCAGGTGCTTGCGCGCGTACGGCCAACTGATGAGGCGGAGGAGGATCACAGGAGGATCACTTACTTCTATGATGACACTCTGCATAAACTGAACTAATGCGCATTGGCGTCGACGCGGGCGGCACGTTCACCGATTTCGTGGTGCTCCACGACGATGGGCGCCTGGAGACGTTCAAGCTCCGGTCCAACCCGCGATCGCCCGCCAAAGTGATTCTGACCGGTCTGGAACAGGCGGCTGCCAATCAACGAAACGTTGGCGTGGTTCACGGTTCCACGATCGCCACCAACGCATTACTCGAGCGCAAAGGCGCGCGGACGGCCTTCATCACCACCGCCGGCTTCGAGGATCTGCTGGAAATCGGCCGCCAGAACCGTCCCGAGCTGTACAATCTCACGCCGATTCCGCGCCGGCCGTTGATCCCGCGCGAGCTCTGCTTCGGCGTTCAGGAGCGGATCTATCACGACGGGACGGTCGCTCGCCGCCCGTCCGCAGCCGAGCTGAAACGCCTCGCCACGCGGCTCAAGCGCGCGGGAGTACGCTCGATCGCGATCTGTTTTTTGCACGCCTATCGCAACGCCGCCAACGAACGCGCGGTACTGAATGCCTTGAAAGAGACGGGCGTGTACGTCTGCGCCTCCCACGACGTCAGTCCCGAGTTCCGCGAGTACGAGCGCAGCTCCACCACGGCCGTGAACGCCTACGTCGGCCCGCTTATGGAAGCCTATCTGGCCGAGCTCGAACGCGCGCACCGGTTCAAAATCGCCATCATGCAATCAAACGGCGGATTTCTGTCCTCTGGCGACGCCCGCCGTCATGCTGTTCGCACCGTACTGTCCGGCCCGGCTGGAGGCGTGGTGGGTGCGATGGAAACCGGGCGCCGCAGCGGATTTCGAAAGATCCTGGGTTTCGACATGGGCGGCACGTCCACGGACGTGAGCCTGGCCGACGGCGCCGCGCGCGAAACCACCGAAGCCTCCGTCGACGGCTTTCCGATTCGCATCCCGATGCTCGACATTCATACGGTCGGCGCGGGCGGGGGTTCCATCGCGCGCGTGGATGCGGGCGGGCTGCTTCGCGTAGGTCCCGAGAGCGCGGGTGCCGATCCAGGTCCGGCCTGCTACGGGACGGGCACGGAGCCCACAGTTACCGACGCGCACGTGGTGCTGGGCCGCATTCAGTCACTGCTCGGAGGAAGTATGCGCGTGGATGCGGAGCGGGCCGCCGCCGCGGTCGGCCTCGTTTCTCGTCGTTTGAAAGTCGATCTGGCCGCTGCCGCGGCAGGCATCGTGCGCGTTGCGAACTCCAACATGGAGCGGGCGATTCGTGTGGTCTCGGTCGAACGGGGCTACGATCCTCGCGAGTTCGCGCTGGTCGCGTTCGGCGGATGCGGCGGTCTTCACGCTTGCGAGATCGCGGAGCAGTTAGGAATCGGCTCGGTGATCGTGCCTCAATACGCGGGAGCGCTCTCCGCGCTGGGAATGCTGATGGCCGATGCCGTGCGCGACTACGCCGCGGGCGTGCTGGGCTATACGGAATTCGAGAAACGCTTTGAGGCTCTGGAACGTCGCGCGCGCCGCGAATCGCCCAGTGCGCGCATCGAGCGCTCGGCCGACCTGCGCTATCGCGGCCAGAGCTACGAACTAAACGTCCCTTGGGCAGCCACGGCTCGCGCCCGTGCAACGTTTCATCGGGAACACGCCCGGATCTACGGTTACTCGCTTCCCGAACGCGAGGTTGAAGTGGTCACCATTCGCGTACGCGCCCGTGTCACATTGGCCAAACCACGCATCGTCCGCCCGACGATGCGAAAGGGAACCGCCGAGTTCCGGCGGGCCTGGATCTCAGGCTCGTGGCGACGGGTTCCGGTCTGGAATCGCGAGCAGCTCGTCCAGACTTCACGCAGCGGACCTGCGCTCGTCCTCGACTACGGCTCGACCACTCTGGTGCCCACCGGCTGGAGATTCCATGTCGATCGCGCAGGAAATCTGCTGATTCAGCACTGAACACTCTTCCGAGAAGTTCCAAGCGTATACACTAAAAGTTCACACATGAGACAAAAGATCCGCTCTACGACCATCCTGTGCGTCCGGCGCGACGGGAAAGTGGTTATGGCGGGCGACGGCCAGGTGACCCTCGGCTCGGAAGTGCTAAAGTCGTCCGCGAAAAAGCTCCGCAGGCTGTATAAAGACAAGATTCTAGCTGGTTTCGCGGGATCTACCGCGGACGCGTTCGCTCTGTTCGGCCGATTCGAAGCCAAACTCGAACAGCATAACGGCAACCTGTCGCGATCCTCGGTGGAATTGGCGAAGGAATGGCGAACAGACCGTTCTCTGCGTCACTTGGAGGCGCTCTTACTGGTCGCCGACAAGGACAACACCTTCTTGCTCAGCGGCAATGGCGACGTGATCGAGCCCGATGAATCGGTAGCCGCGATCGGGTCCGGCGGCGCTTTTGCCAAGTCGGCCGCCACGGCGCTGATCGAGAACACCAAGCTATCCGCCCGCGACATCGTGGAAAAAGCTATGATCATTGCGGGCAAGATTTGCATCTACACGAATGAGTCTGTAGTGTACGAGGAGCTGGGCTGATGGTCATTTATCTACCCGCCCAAGCCGCTGAGGATACGCCTCTGCTCGACGAGCTGACACCGCGCGAGATCGTTCGCGAGCTGGACAAATACGTCATCAGCCAGGCTGACGCCAAGCGCGCCGTCGCTATCGCCTTGCGCAATCGCATCCGCCGCCAGAAGCTCGATCCCGAAATGGCCGAGGAGGTGATGCCGAAGAATATTTTGATGATCGGCCCCACCGGCGTCGGTAAAACCGAGCTCGCGCGGCGTCTCGCGAAGCTGGCCAATTCTCCCTTTCTCAAAGTGGAGGCGAGCAAGTTTACCGAAGTGGGCTACGTCGGCCGCGATGTGGAGTCGATGATCCGGGATCTGGTCGAGATTTCGATCGATATGGTCCGCGAGGAACGTTTGGCGGAAGTAGAAGATCGTGCCGAACGCAATGCGGAAGAGCGCCTGCTGGATCTGCTGATGCCGGCGCAGCCCGAGGAGAGTGAAAGCGCCGAGCGCACCCGCGAAAAACTTCGCGAGCGGCTGCGCGCAGGCAAACTCGACGACCGCATGGTGGAGATCGACGTCCGCGAACGCGGCCCGTCGTTTGAAGTCACCACCGCCAGCGGCATCGAGGAGATGGATATCAACCTCAAGGACATGCTGCCGGGGCTGTTCGCCGGGCGCACCCGCAAACGCAAAATGCGCGTCGGCGAGGCCGTCGATTATCTGGTGCAAGAAGAAGAGCAGAAGCTGGTGGACATGGACCAGGTCACGCGCACGGCCATCGAGCGCGTGGAACGCAGCGGCATCATTTTTCTGGACGAAGTCGACAAAATCGCCGGGCGCGAAGGCGGCCATGGTCCCGACGTGAGCCGCGAAGGCGTGCAGCGCGACATTCTGCCGATTGTGGAAGGCACCACCGTCAACACACGCTACGGGTTTGTCCGCACGGATCACATTCTGTTTATCGCCGCAGGCGCGTTTCACGTTTCGAAACCGAGCGATCTGATCCCCGAACTGCAGGGCCGCTTTCCCATCCGCGTGGAGCTGAAATCGCTGACCGAAGCCGATTTCATCCGCATTCTCAAAGAGCCGAAGAACGCGCTGATCAAGCAATATCAGGCGTTGTTGGACACCGAGGGCATTAAGCTCTCCTTCACCGAGGACGCACTGGAGGAAATCGCGTCGTTCGCCGCGCGCGTGAATGAGACGACGGAGAATATCGGCGCGCGCCGCCTGCATACCATCCTTGAAAAGCTGCTGGAAGACGTCTCGTTCGATGGTCCCGACCTCAAAAAGAAAAACGTGAAAGTAGACGTCGGTTACGTGCGCAAGCAACTGGCGGACATCGTCAAGGATCAGGACCTCAGCCGGTATATTCTGTGAAGTTCTGGTTCGTGGTGTTGGGGGCGGCCCTGCTGTCCGGGTGCGGCTATGTCGGCCCGCCGATGCCGCCGACACTCGATATTCCCGTCACCATCACTGATTTTCGCGCCTGGGAAGCTGGTGACAACATCGAATTTCAGTTCACCCTGCCGGACAAGACCACCGAGAATTTGGATTTGAAGAGCGTTCGCTCCATCGAGCTCCGCATTGGTGAGGACGAGCCCCAAAGCAAAATCATTCCGCTGCCGGTGGGCAAGCCCGGACATCTCACCGGCCAGGTGCCGGCTCAAACCTGGATTGGCAAGACGGTCGTATTGCAGGTGCGCGCCACAGGGCCCAAGGGAAAAGCGTCGGATTGGTCGAATCCCGCATCGGTCGCCGTGATTCAGCCCCTTGCGACGCCGTCCACGCCGAAGCCGCAGAATGTCATGAAAGGCGTGGAGCTGACCTGGACCGGGAGTGGTCCGCGATATCGCATTTTCCGCGCCGAAGGCGATGGGCAGCCGCAACAACTGGCCGATTCCGACAGCCCGCGTTATCTGGACGACACCACTCTCTACGGTAACCGCTATCGTTATCAGGTTCAGGCCATCGCCGGCACAAACCATTGGAGCGAGCTCTCCGCGCCCGCGGAAATTACTCCAGTGGATACGTTTCCGCCCACGGTTCCCGAAGGTTTGGGCGCGGTGCCCACTCCGCAATCGATCGAGCTTGCCTGGACGCGCAATACCGAATCGGATCTTCGCGGCTACAACATCTTCCGTTCCGTAGACAGTGGACCGTTCCAAAAGATCGCGCCTTTGATCGAGTTCCCGGCGTTCAGCGATTCAAACATCCAAGCCGGGAAAAGATATCGCTACACGGTTTCCGCCGTGGATCTGACCGGCAACGAAAGCGCCCCATCGGCGCCAGTGGAGGCTGCTGCGCAGTAATTCTTATGTCTCTTCCCGAATCCCGCCTCCAGGAACCCTGGCTGCGTGGACCTATCGAAGGCGTCCCGCCGCACCTGATGCCGGTGTTTCATTCTTTCCAGATGGTGCGTGAGGATCTGGCCCGTTACACCGAGGGGCTCACGATCGAAGACGTCTGGCGCCGCACCGGCGCTCTTCCATCGCTGGGCTTTCATTTGCGCCACATCGCTCACAGTGTGGACCGCCTGGTGACGTATCTGTGCGGAGATCAGTTGAGCGATGCTCAGATCGCCACGCTCAAGAAGGAAACCGATGCTGGTGGGGCGACGCTGGCCGAACTGCTGGAAGAAATCAACGACCACCTGAGCGATGCCGAACGGCGAATCCGGACGATCGAGCCGGGCATGCTGAACGAGCCCCGTTATATCGGGAGGAAGCGTCTGCCCTCGACCGTGCTGGGCTTGCTAGTGCACGTCGCCGAACACACGCAGCGCCACCTGGGCCAGGCGATTACAACCGCTAAGCTCTCGGGCGAAACGCGTTAGCGCTCTTTCTTTCGCCGTACCAGCCGCTTGCGCCCAAAGCGCGCAACAGTCGGCGCAGCGAACGCCGCCTCGATCAAATGTGTTTGCTCGCGCTGGTGCACTTTGGGCGATCCCGGCGCAGGACTCGCGCTGCGCGGCCGTCCCGCGTATCCGATGGCCTGATGCGGGCCCAGCATCGGCTGGATGCGTCCACGGATAGAGGACCACGCGCCCATGTTCCGCGACTCCTCCTGCACCCACACCACATGCTGCGCCGCCGGATACCGCCGCAAGATCTCGGCGAACTCGTTTTGCGGAAAAGGATACAGCTGCTCGAACCGGACAATTGCGAAATTGCCGGCGAAAGGTCCGCCGCGAGCCTCGTGCGCCGCCAGCAGCTCATAGTAGATCTTGCCGGTGCACGCCAGAATCCGCGTCACGCTGGCGGGATCGCTCACAGTCGCATCGTCCAACACGGTTTGAAATGACCCGCTCGCAAGCTCGTCCACGGTCGAAACTACTTTGGGATGCCGCAGCAAGCTCTTGGGCGTCATCACCACTAGCGGTTTCCGCAGACCCCGGCGATCATGGCCACCGCGCATCTGGCGGCGCAGCAGGTGGAAGTATTGCGCCGGAGTGGTTGGATACGCAACCTGCATGTTGTTCTCGGCGCATAGTTGCAGGAAGCGTTCCAGGCGGGCGCTGGAATGTTCCGGCCCGCCGCCTTCCTGCCCGTGCGGCAGCAGCATTACGATTCCGCTGGGCTGCCCCCATTTGGATTCCGCCGCGGAAATAAACTGATCGATGATGATCTGCGCGCCGTTCACAAAGTCGCCATACTGCGCTTCCCACAGCACCAGCGAAAGTGGGTCGGCAACGCTGTAGCCAAACTCGAAGCCCACAACACCGTACTCACTCAGCGGGCTGTTGTATACCTCAAAGCTCGCCTGGTTCGCCGCATAAAGTGGGGCCAGATGCTGCAACGGCGAATACACCCGATCGGTTTCCTCGTCGTGAAACTCCACGTGGCGCTGGCTGAACGTGCCGCGTCCGCTATCCTGCCCGCTCAGCCGGACCGGTGTTCCTTCCAGCAACAGACTGCCGAACGCCAGCGTCTCGGCCAGCGCCCAATCGACGTGCGGGCCCTGGTGCGCTTGCTTCCTGCGTTCGATCAATCGCGTCAATTTCGGGTGCAGATGGAAATCCGCCGGAAACGTGGTGATGCCATCCAGGATCCGGTCGAGCACCCCGCGATCCGCCGCCGTGGGAGGCACATCTCCTGGCATGAATTCCGCGGCGACGGGACTCATCTCGTGCAGTTCGAACTCCTCCTTAACCTTCTGCGTGTGGTCGTAGATTCCGTAGAGCTGCTTCTTTTGCTCTTCCTGCCAGCCGGCGACTTCCTGCGCGGTGACCACACCGTCATGGATCAGACGCTCGGCGTACAGAGTTGCCACGGGTTTGTGGTCTTGCAGCTTCCGATAGACCAGCGGCTGCGTGTAGCTGGGATCGTCACCTTCGTTGTGGCCATGCTTGCGATAGCAGACCATGTCGAGCACCACGTCTTTGTGAAATCGCTGGCGGTAATCGAAGGCCAGTTCCATGGCAGCCACGCAAGTTTCCGGATCGTCGCCGTTCACGTGAAAAACCGGCGCCTGAATCCCCAGCGCGACATCGGTGCAGTACATGGACGAGCGCGCCTCGTGCGGGTTGGTGGTGAACCCGATCTGGTTGTTGATCACCAGGTGAATCGTCCCGCCCGTGGTGTAGCCCTTGATCTGGCTGAAATTCAGAGTTTCCGCCACGATCCCTTGCCCCGACATGGCCGCGTCGCCGTGAATCAATACCGGGATCACGCGCTCGCGTTTCGAATCGCCCAGGCGATCCTGTTTAGGGCGCACGATGCCTTCCACCACCGGATTCACCGCTTCCAGGTGGCTCGGGTTCGCCGCGACGGAAACCGTAATCTCCTGGCCGCCTGACGTCTGCCGCACATTGCTCGCGCCCAGGTGATACTTCACGTCGCCGGTGCCCTCATTGAAGTCGGAATCGATGTCGCCCTCGAATTCCGAAAAAATCTGGGCCACGCCCTTGCCGATCACGTTGGCCAGCACCGCCAACCGCCCGCGATGAGCCATCCCGATCACGATCTCCTGCACACCAGCGGGAGCGGCGTTCTCCAACAGTTCCTCGATCATCGCGATCGTGGTTTCTCCGCCTTCAATCGAGAAGCGCTTATGGCCCTTGAAGCGGTTGTCCAGGAATCCTTCGAATCCGTCCGTGAGGACGACGTCCTTCAGAATGCGCCGCTGCGTCGCCGCGTCGAGAGAAAACTGCTCCGCGGCAGACTCCATGCGCTCCTGAATCCAATTCCGTTCTTCCCGGCTGTCGATGTGCATGAACTGCGCGCCGGTCTTGCCCGCATACGTGTTTCGCAGCCGGTCGAGCAGCGTGCGCAAGGCCAGCACACCGAACGATTCGGCGTGAAAGGTGCGATCCAGATCCCAGATCGTCAGCCCGTGGGCCGAAGGCTCCAGATCCGCGTGCGACGGACGCGGCAAACCCAGCGGATCGATATCGGCCACCAGGTGTCCGCGCTCGCGCCAAGCGTTGATCAGACGCGCCACACCCGCCTGCTTCAGGGGATCGGCACTGACCATCGGAGCGGTGGCTTGATCCGGCTGCCAACGCCACGCCTGCGCAGGTATCGCCAGATCGCGGAAGATCCGGTCGAAGAAACCGTCCTCGCCTTCAAGCAGCGCCTGGATGCGCGCCAGGAACATGCCGGACTCGGCGCCCTGGATCACGCGATGGTCGTAGGTGCAGGTCACCGTCATGGTCTTGCTCAAACCCATGGAAGACCGCACGTCTTCCGGCACCCCGCGATACTCCGGCGGATAATCGATAGCGCCGGTGGCGATAATCGCGCCCTGCCCCGGCATCAAGCGAGGGATGGAACCCACCGTTCCGACCGTGCCCGGATTCGTCAGCGAAATGGTGACGCCTTCAAAATCGGCGACGGTAAGCTTATTGGAGCGCGTCCGCGCCACCAGGTCATCGTAGGCCGCGACGAATTCCGCGAAATTCATTCCTTCAGTGCGCTTGATGCTCGGGACTTTGAGCGAACGCGAGCCGTCCTTGCCTGCCACGTCGACAGCGATCCCCAGGTTGACGTGACCGCGCGTCACGCGAAAGGATTCTTCGCCGCGCCCGGAATACGCCTGATTCACGGCCGGAACCGCCTCAATCGCGCGCACGATAGCCCAGGCCACCAGATGCGTGTACGAAAGCTTGCTCTGGCCCGTGGCAGACCGATGCTGATTGATCAGCCTCCGGTTCTCGTCGATCACCTTCACCGGCATCACGCGCTGGCTGGTAGCGACGGGAATGGTCAGGCTGGCCGCCATATTTTCGGCGATGCGCAGCGCCGGACCGCGCAAAGGGATCAGTTGATCGCCTTCGGCTACCACGACGGCGGGCGCCTCCAAAGTTCGGACGGCAAGCGCGCGAGGAGCCTCCGCGACCGCCGTGGCTTTCCCTGAGGGCGCGGCGCTATGTCCGTTACCTTCTAAAACCGGCGCCCAGGTGGCATCCACTGCTTTTCGGTCGTGCTTGTATTCCTGGAAAAGCTCATCTTCCAGCCAGCTATTGATATTGGGTTGTGATGGATCGTCTTGCATGAGGTAGGGCTATTACTATGGTATCTGAAACATGCCCCGCCTTCTGATTTTTTCCGACATTCATAACGATCGGCAGGCTCTTCAGAGCCTGATGAATATAGACGCGGACTTTTACTTCGCGGCCGGCGACCTGGTGAGTTGGGCTCGCGGTCTCGACAAGATGGCGGAGCCGATGAAGCGCCGCGCGGGACAGATATATGTGCTGCCTGGAAATCACGAGTCTGAGAGGGACATTGCCGATTTCTGCGAGCGCCACGGATTCGTCAACTTTCACGGCGGGACGCTCGAAATCGCCGGGAAGCACGTCGCCGGGCTGGGGTACTCGACGCCGACGCCTTTCGACACGCCGGGCGAATATTCGGAGGAGGAAATGGCCACTCGCCTGCAAAAATTTGCCACGTTGGCGCCAGCCGTGCTGATCTGCCACGCACCTCCGCTCGATACCGATCTCGACCGCATTCGAACCGGTCTTCACGCCGGCAGCCGCGCGGTGCGCGAGTTTATCGAGAAGTATCAGCCCGCCTATTTCTTCTGCGGGCATATCCACGAGGCCGAGGGCGTGGTGATCCAGATGGGGGCGACGCGCGCGCAGAACGTCGGCAAGAAGGGATTTTTGCTGGAACTCTAGAGCACCCTGACTGCCTGCGGCTCCGAGCTCACACCCGCGAACTTTACCCGAAAGTCATGCGAGCCCTTGGCCAGATCGGGCGGAACTTTCGCGTTCACTTGGCAGAATCCGCTCTTCTCTGTCGGCCCGAGCCAGGTGATTTGGAGAGGAATCTCGCCCAGCAGCACGCGCACGTCCAGCGCGCTGCGGCTTTCGGGTAATCCGCTGACCCAAAAACTCACGAAGCCTCCATCGGCGATCCTGACTTCGCCGCGGTTCCACGACTTGCCGTCATACACATCTTTTACCGTGAGCTGATCCGGACGTCCAGCAGGGACGTCGACCGCGATTCGAAGTTCGTTGCCGAATCCGGTATCGGCGAAGCGCAGCCGCACGGGGTGCCATCCCGCGTCGAGCGCGGGCGGCAATCGGAAGGATACCGCCCATGCTCCGTCTTCTCTTTGTTGGACGTGGATGGCGCGCGTGCCGAAGCCACTCACTTCCATCCGCAATTCCCCCGCTAGAATCTGGCGTTCGTACGGCGCTTGAAAGACGCACTCGAGATACTCTTCCGACTTTCGGCTGGAGAAGCAATTGCCCAGCGTCCGGCTGTTGGACACGAAGAGCAGTTGCGGAGGGGGACTCGCCGGCTGTGCAGGAGGCGATTCCCATTTGCGATAGCAAGCGGCGCCAGCGTAAGTGCCTTCCGCGAACATCAGCTCCACGCGGCAAAAACCCGCCGCACGGCACATCGCGAGCAGACAGGCGACGGTGAGTCCGCTCCAGTTGTCGTACTGGTTCCCCAACTCGAACATCTCGTAAAACTCCAGCGTGGGAATGACGTTCTGATGTTCCTTCCAGGTCTCAGCATCGATCACGAAGGATTCCACGATGGCCACGTCGGTGGTCAGTCCGCAAACGATTTCGAGCGCCAGCAGCGGGTGACGGAGGTGATACAGGACGCCGAGGAAGAACACCACATCGAACTTCCCTAAACCCGCCGCCGGTAATTCATAGAAATCGAGCACACGGTACTCGACCTGGGAGCCGAGGCGGCGGTGGATTTGCAGGAACGTCGGGACTTCCACACAATCGATGGCGATGGTCTGGGCGCCATGCCGCTCGGCCTCAAAGCTGAACCATCCGTCCCAGGCACCGATGTCGAGCAGGCGTTTGCCCGACAAATCGTCCGGGATAGGGTAACGAGAGTAGCGTTCTCTCTGCACGGCGAGCTGCATGTATCCGTCGATCGCAGTGCCGTCCGCAAACTCGAAGCTGTGATACCAGCCTTTGGCGAGCAGGTCCTGGCTGAAATCGAGTCCCCGGGCGGATTCGCGCGGCATTTTCTCCATTACGCGTTCTTCATCACTTGCGGAACCGGCTGAGCTTACGAACGTATACCAGCGTAGGCGCCAGCATCGCGATCAGAAACACCGCCAGAAAGCCGCGTCCCGCCGTCCTTATCCGGCCCAAATGCGTGTGCCTGATGATCCACAACAGCACCGCCAGCAGAACCATCAAAACCGTTTTTAGCACGATGGTCATTTGCAGAAGCAGCCGCTTGACTTCGGGACGGTCCCGATCGATCTCGAACGGCACGCTGACCAGTTGCTGGTAGCGCGACGCGAAGGTCAGTAGCAGGTAGATGCCGGCGTTCAGCAGGACCATAACACTCAGGCTCCCGCCGCTGCCTCTGCGCGCGAACCCGGGTAGCCGCTGCCAATGCCCAAAGACCATGGCAAACGTGGCGATGAGCGCCGCGAAAGCGATCGCTTCGAGCAGCCAGTCTTGCGCGGAACGACAAGGGTAACGCCGGGGCTGCATGACCTCTGAATCTTCTAGCATACGGTACACTCGTAAAAGAATGACCCTGGACGAATTGCAACGCGAATATACCACGCTCCGCCAGCAAGCCGACGCCGTGCGGAGCTATCTTTGACGCCCCCACCCGAAAAAATCAGTTAAGCAAAATTGAGGAGCTGACCAACGCTCCCGACTTCTGGTCGAACCCCGAGAAAAGCCAGAAGATCATGCAGGATCGCAAGCGTTTGGAAGAGCAGATCGCTCAGGACGCCAAAATATCCGGCCTGACATCGGACCTGGACACCATGTTCGAGCTCGGACGCGAAGGCGAAGACGTCTCCGCCGATCTCGAGCGCGACATGAAGAGCTTTTCCGGGTACCTGGAAAAGCTCGAAACCCAGATGCTGCTGTCGGGCGAGAACGCCTCGAAGTTCGCCATCGTGACCATTCATCCCGGCGCGGGGGGCACCGAAAGCCAGGACTGGGCCGAGATGCTGCTGCGCATGTATTACCGCTGGGCGGAGCGCAACCGGTTTGAGATCGTCGAAACCGATCGGCTGGAGGGCGAGGGCGCGGGCATCAAGTCGGCGACCTTCGAAGTCAACGGCGAAAACGCCTACGGGCTGCTCCAAAGCGAGGTGGGCGTGCATCGCCTGGTGCGCATTTCACCTTTCGATTCCGCCGCGCGCCGCCATACATCATTTGCTTCCGTCTTTGTTTATCCGCAGATCGACGAGGAGATCAAGATCGACATTCGTCCGGAAGATTTGCGGGTCGACACGTTCCGCGCTTCGGGTGCGGGCGGCCAGCACGTCAATCGCACCGATTCTGCCATCCGCATGACGCACCTGGCCACCGGCATCGTGGTGCAGTGCCAGAACGAGCGCAGCCAGCACAAGAACCGCGCTAGTGCGATGAAGCAGCTTCGCGCCAAGCTCTACGAGCACGAGATGGACAAGAAGCGCGCCGAGGACCGGAAGACGGAGGATTCCAAGCTCGAGATAAACTTCGGCAGCCAGACCCGCAGTTACGTGCTTGCCCCTTACAGGATGGTCAAGGATCATCGCACCAAATTGTCGATCGGCGACGTAGATCGCGTGCTGGACGGCGACCTGGATGCGCTGATCCACGCGTATCTGGTGTGGCGAAAAACCGGCAAGACGGCTTCTGACAAAGATGAACCTCTCGATTAAGGAGGCCGCGGAGATCATTCGCGCAGGTGGGCTGGTCGCGTTTCCCACGGAAACGGTTTACGGACTGGGGGCGAACGCGCTCGATCCTGCCGCGGTCCAGAAAATATTCGAGCTGAAGGGGCGGCCCGAGACCAGTCCCCTGATTGTGCACGTGGCGTCGGTGGAGATGGCTCGCGAAATCGTCGCGGAGTGGCCGCTGCTGGCCGACGAGCTGGCTCGCCAGTGGTGGCCGGGGCCGTTGACGCTGGTGCTGCCTAAGAAGAGCATTGTTCCGCCGAACGTAACAGCGGGACTGCCGACTGTCGGCGTCCGGATGCCGAATCACCCGATCGCGTTGGCGCTGATCGAAGAGGCGGGTGTACCGGTGGCCGCGCCGAGCGCGAACCGCTTCACCGGCCTTTCTCCTACAACTGCGGACCACGTGAAAATGGTGTTCGGCGATGCGGTGCCGGTGCTCGACGGCGGTCCCTGTACGGTGGGAATCGAATCGACCGTGGTCGCGATTGTAGGCGACCAACTCAAATTATTGCGGCACGGGATGATTTCTCTGGGCGAAATGGAAAACGTTGCCGCAAACGCCGGAGAGGCGCACGCATCGCCTGGCATGCACGAAAAGCACTACAGCCCGAGGACGCCGCTGATTTTGGTGCGCGGCGCGTCCGAGCTTCCGGATCGCACCGGAGCCTATGTCTGGCGCGTGGCCCTCGGCCCGGCGGCGCGAGCGGTGCGCATGCCGCTGGATGCGGCGCCCTACGCGGCCGAGCTTTACCGCGTGCTCCACCAGCTCGACGCGGAGAACTGGCCGTGGATCGCGGTGGAGATGCCGCCCGATGCGCCGGACTGGGCGGCGATTCGCGACCGGCTGCAACGTGCCGCAGGAGGATAGAATACCCACCATGCAGCAACCTGCGAAAAGTGGCCGCCAACTAATCGAGGAGATCGACCAAACGCTCTCCGTCACACCGGCGCTGTGGTGGCTGGGCCACGCCGGGTTCGTGGTGCGCTTCGCCAACATCACGTTTTACATCGACCCGTGTCTATCGGACCCTGCCGGCAAGACGCGCCGCGTAGCAGCGCCACTGGCCGCGAGCGAAATTCGGAATGCCGACATGATCTTCGCGACTCATGGGCATCCGGGACATCTGGACGCTCCCTCGGTCGGCCCCATGCTCGGGACCTGCCGCAGCGCCAAACTGGTGCTTCCGAAGAGCGCGGCCGATTCCGCGAACGCCGCCGGAATTCCCTACAATCGCATGACCACGACCGATTCCGGGCTGCGCATCGAATACTTCAAGGACAACCTTTATGGTCGTGTGTACGCCGTGCCCTCGGCGCATCCGCAGCTCGAGTGGACTGCGGCGGGCGGATATCCCTACCTCGGCTACCTGATTCGGTTCGGACGCTGGACCATTTATCACGCGGGCGACTGCGTGATGTATCCTGAGCTGGCCGCGCACCTGCGGCCGTTCAATGTGAACGTGGCGCTGCTGCCCATCGGCGGAGACAATTTTTCCGTGAACGAAGCAGCGCAGCTTGCTGCCGATATAGGCGCTGCCTGGGTGGTGCCCATGCATTATGGAACCTTCGATGAGGACCGCGAGAGCGAATTCGTATCGCATATGCTGGGCCACCGCCCGGCACAACGGTTCAAGGTCTTCCAGTGCGGCGAAAAGTGGACCGTTCCGGAAGAATAAGTTCGGCTGCTTGATTATGATTCTTCGTACCAATGCCGCCAGCGCTGGCGCGAGGGGAACAGGCGTATCAGCACCATTCCGGCGATGAAACCGCCGATGTGTGCAAACACTGCCACGCCGCCGCCGCTATAGTTCCGGTCGCCGATGGTTTCAAAGCCGTTCAGGAACTGCATCCCGAACCACAAGAGCAGGTAAAACGGCGCGGGGATCGCCAGGCGCGTGAAGAAAACGAACAGCAAGACTAGCGTGTCGATCTGCGACCGAGGGAACTTGATCAGGTATGCGCCCATCACCCCGGCGATGGCGCCGCTCGCTCCTATAGTGGGAACGCGCGCATAGGGATTCGCGAGCACCTGCACTGCGCCGGCGAGTAACCCGCATACCAGATAGAAGGCCAGGAAGCGCGTTCCGCCGATCAGATCCTCCAGATTCCGGCCGAAAACCCACAGAAACAGCATGTTTCCCAACAGGTGCAGCCACCCGCCGTGCAGAAACATGGAAGTGAGAAGAGTAATCAGGCGCAGATCGTCCGGCACGATGCCCCAGTTGGTGACGAACTGATCCAGGCGGTAATAGCTCAGCGTGTTCTGGTACAGGAAGATGACGGTGTTGAGCGCGATCAGCGAGCCGGTGACGACCGTGCGCGAGTAAACACGCTCGCTCGAGCGTAGGGGAATCATGCAGTGCGGCTGTAGTCGGGATGCCGGCGGCGCTCGCCGCGCTCGATCAGGTCACGCGCCTGGTCCGCCGTGGCGATTCCGCCCCTGGCCCCGAGCCGTGTGCAATTGAGAGCAGCCATGGCGTTGGAAAATTCGAGTGCGTCCCGCACGGATGCTCCCTTGAGCACAGAATAACAGAACGCTCCGTGAAACACGTCTAGCGCTCGCCGGTAGATTGATCGATGACGATGTAGGCGCTCTGATTGGGACAATCGGAGCGAATCTCGAGGTCGTCGAGATTGAGGCCGGCCGCCCGCAAGCACGCCATCTGGATGCGGCCGCGTTCGTCGTCGCCGACAGCGCCGATGTACTTGGTCCGCAGGCCGAGCTTGCCGCAGGTCACCAGTGCGCTGGCCACCTGACCGCCGGGGCTCACGATCTCGCGCTCAAAGGCGACGCCGAGCTCCGGGTATTTGGGACCCAGCAGGAGGGTGTCGGTGGCATTGAGGCCGACGCCGACCAGGTCGAAGGCAGGCATCGTCAATTATTCTTGTCGTTAACAACGCTCAGGATGGTATCGATCAGCAGTCCGTGGTCCTCGACCAGACTGATGATTTCCGAAATGTGGTTCTCGTTCGGAACGTAGAGAAGTTCGGCTGGAACGAAGTTCTTCTTGAGAGCCAAGGTGAACTCGCGAGCCTGCTTGGGCAGTCCGAAGTAATCCCACTGGCAGTAGCTGATCAGGAAGGGCGGCGCTCCGGAATGGGCGTGCGCGACGGGCGAAGCGTCGTGCTTGCCACCGCTGTCGCCGCCTGCCACCAGGAACGTGTCGAGTTTATCCACGTTGTAGATGCCGCTCATGACGATGACGCTGCGAATCGCCCGGCGAGTGAGACCGAACTGATTCAGGTATTTTTCGTCCAGGGCGAGCAATGCCGCTAAGTGGGCCCCGGCGGAGTGCCCGCTGAGATAAATGCGCGACACGTTGCCACCGTACTTCGGAATATTGCGGACCACCCAGGCGAAGGCCGCGGCCACGTCCTCGACCTGCGCCGGGTGCGGGTTCTGCGGCATCAGCCGGTAACTGGGAATCGCCACGCCGATCCCGGCCCGCGCGAGCCGGTCGCCCAGGGCTGTATACAGCGAGCGATCGCCCGAGCGCCAGGATCCGCCGTGCAGGAACACCACCACCGGAAAATTCTTCTTGTCGCGGGGAAGGTACAAGTCGAGCCTGTGTTTATCGGCATCGGCGGCCGCGCCGCCATTTTCAGAAATGCCGTACGAAATGCCGGCGACCATATCCACGTTGGACGAAATCCGCAGCGCGGGCATGGTCACGTTGCTGGGGGGACCGACGGTAATCGGATTGGTGTAGATCCAAGGGCGTTCCTCGCCGTCGACCGAGAGCAGTGCTTCCAGGCGGTAGGATCCCGTGTCCCGCACGATGTACTCGAGCTTCCAGTCGTGAGCTTCGGCGACGACGGTGTTATCGCGCAACAGGCGAATGGTCGCGGGGACGGGAAGGCGTGCGCTGATGGTGACGGAACCCGTCAAAGGGTTGTAAGCCACCGCGTCGCCTATTTCGAACACACCAAAGTAGCTTTGCGCAAAGAAAGCCGTGCCGGTGGGATCGCACAGCCAGTCATGGGCCACATAGGCGTGTCCGGCGTCGAGGGAAGCCTGGATGGCAGTGGGAGTCAGCTCCGGCGCCAGAATATGGGTGGTCGCGTGGCGGAAGGCGGCGGTATAGGCATCGGTCAGGTCTTTGGTGACTTTCGCCGGTGGCAAGTGGGTTCGCGCGAAGAGCACGGATCGGAGAGGCAATGGTTCTTCCGGCGGGTGGGCGTCCGAGCCGAAAGCTTCATCGGGAAGCTCCTTGAACTTCGAGGGTAGGCGCTGCGCGTCTTCTTCCTGAGGCAAGCCGAAGATGTCCGTGCCCTTAAAATCTGTGTCAGGCCCGTGCAGGAACAGAACCCCATCGCGCGTCCCCATGGTGGCAGCACCGAAAACCACCTGGACACCCGCATTATGCGCGGGCTGCAGAAGCACTTGCTGGGACGCGGGCTCGGCAAGAAAGACTGCACGATAGTCCTGATAGGCTCCCTCGGCTGGAAAACTGGCGCGGGTCTTCTTCCATTCGACGATCTGGGAGTGGACGGCTTCCAGACGATCGTTCTTCAAGCGCTCGGTGGGTGTGCGGCCCGAGGCGACACACCACAGCCCGAGACTCGCGAAAGTGGCGAGGGCAGTCGGTCGCACGATTTCATTCTAGACCCGTCCCGTCTATATCCCGTGGAGCATGCCGCCGTCGACCTGCAGGCTGGCTCCGGTGATGTAGCCCGCGGCGTCGGACAGGAGAAAGGCGGCGGCTGCCGCGAACTCGTCGGGATCGCCGTAGCGGGCCATCGGAATCGTCGCGAAGATACGCTTCTGTTGCTCTGGAACGGTGATGCCGGAGCGTTTGGCGTTATCTTCGTCGATTTCCTTGACGCGGTCGGTCGAGATGCGTCCGGGGATGAGCTGATTCACGCGGATTTTGTGCGGCGCCAGTTCGTTCGCGAGGATTTTCGAGAGTGCGGACACCGACGTTCGCATCACGGTGGACAGCGCGAGATTGCCAATGGGCTCTCTGACCGCCGACGAAGTCGGCAGCAAAATGGACCCGCCCCCGCGAGCGGTCATGGACGGAACGGCCAGGCGGATCATGCGCACGGCGCTCAGCAGCAACAGATCGAACGCGCCTTGCCAGGCGGCATCGTCGAATTTCAGCACGGGACCCGGCGGCGGGCCACCCGAATTGGTGTAGAGCAGATCGACGCCGCCGAACCGGTCGACTGTCTGGTGGTGCCAGTTCGCGAGCGCATCGGCGGAGCGCACATCGGCGGCAATGGCGAAGATGTCAGCGCCCGTTTCCTCCTGGATCCTCTTGGCGGCCACTGCAACGGCCTCGGGATTTCGAGACGATAAAGAGACTTTCGCGCCTTCGCGGGCCAGGGCGCGCGCTACCGCGAATCCGAGTCCGCGGCTGGCGCCGGCGACCATGGCGACTTTGTTGCTGAGTCCAAGATTCATAGAATCTTCGATTGTACGAGAATTAAAACTTGACTCCGCAAAGCCCGACGCCGCCCTCGGTCAAGAAGCTCACGGAGATCTTCTTCCGCATCGGCAACACTACGTTCGGCGGCGGATACGTGATCATCGGCATGCTGGGACGGGAGCTGGTGGATGCAAGGCGCTGGATCAGCGCGGAGAAGTTCGACCTGGCGTTCGCTCTGGCGCGCGTGACGCCGGGAACCAACCTGATCGCGTTCTGTGCGGCCGTCGGTGCGCTGATTTGCGGGATAGCGGGAGCGATCGCGGCGGTGGTTGCTCTCACCTTGCCCTCGTCGGTGCTGGCCGTGCTGATCATGAAGGGGTTCGAGTCATGGCAGGGAAACCGGATCGCCATGGCGGCGATTGGAGGAACGGTGGCGGCCGTGGCGGGCATGATGTGGGCCACCATCTGGGTGATTCTGCGGCCGCACGTGGGCGGCGTGACATGGAATGGGATGAAGCGGAACCTGCAAGTGGTGCTGATCGCGGGCGGGGCGTTCGTGGCGTCGTGGATCTTCGACTTCACGCCGCTGCCCATCATCCTGGTGGGCACCTTGGCCGGATTCCTGTGGAAAGACGAAGGCCGCCTATGAAACTGCTGGTTCTGTACCTGTTGCTTCTCAAAGCCAGCCTGACATCATTCAGCGGCCTGGGATCGCTGCCGATGGTGCGGAATGATTTCGT
>Ga0209483_1000340_pt1 | contig 42472 bp, 47 predicted proteins | sample NGEPerA_FD_184508 | JGI IMG/M metagenome (GOLD analysis project Ga0209483, IMG submission 184508) | Arctic peat soil microbial communities from the Barrow Environmental Observatory site, Barrow, Alaska, USA - NGEE PermafrostL2-A... | ecosystem: Environmental > Terrestrial > Soil > Wetlands >...
TGCCGGAGAAGCGCGGATACGTCGCGCCGGAATTCGGACGGTTGACGGAGAATGTCCGGCGTGTGCCAGCGGAGCGCGGCGGGGTGACGGAGGAAGTCCGGCTGACGGCAAAAAAATTACGCGGTTGCGCGGTTGCAAAAATTTTACCTGAAATTTTCATGCGGTTGACCGCAAGATTTGAATTAGGAAGGCGAGAAGTCAAGCGATGATTGGCTTGCAAAAATCGGCGTTCAATCCGTGTTTCATCCGTGACTAAAAAAGTTAGAGACTTCTTACGTCGTCTCCTACCTCATCAAACCTTCGTGCGGAAATACGCAATCGTGTCGGTCAGGCCGTCGGCCAGCTTCACCTTGGGCTCCCATTTCAGGATTTTCTTTGCCTTGGTGATGTCGGGCTTGCGTTGTTTCGGGTCGTCCTGCGGCAGCGGCTTGAAAACGATTTTGCTTTTGGATTTGGTCGCGTGGATGATCTGCCCGGCGAACTGGACCATCGTCATTTCCACCGGGTTGCCGATGTTCATGGGCTGGTCGTATTTGCTCATCATCAGGCGGTAAATGCCTTCGATCAAATCGGAGACGTAGCAAAAGCTACGCGTCTGCGTGCCCTGGCCGAAAACGGTGACGGGCTTGTTCTTGATGGCCTGGCTGATGAACGCGGGGACGACGCGGCCATCGTGGATTCTCATGCGCGGGCCGTAGGTGTTGAAGATGCGGACGATGCGCGTCTCGACATTGTGTTCGCGGCGATAAGCCATCGTCATCGCCTCGGCGAAACGCTTGGCCTCGTCGTAGCAGCCGCGCGGGCCGATGGTGTTGACGTTGCCCCAGTATTCCTCCGGCTGCGGATGGACCAGCGGGTCGCCGTAAATTTCCGAAGTGGAGGCGATGAGAAAGCGGGCTTTTTTATTTTTGGCGAGACCGAGCGCCTTGTGCGTGCCGAGCGAGCCGACTTTCAATGTTTGAATCGGCAGTTCCAGATAATCAATCGGGCTGGCGGGCGACGCGAAGTGCCAGACGTAATCCACCGGGCCTTCGAGAAAAATAAATTCGGTGACGTCCTGCTGGATGAATTTGAAATTGGGATTCCCGCCGAGGTGCGCGATGTTGTCCACGCTGCCGGTGACAAAATTGTCAATGCCGATGACCTTGTGGCCGCGTGACAAAAGCAAGTCAGTCAAGTGTGAGCCGAGAAAGCCGGCGGCGCCGGTGACGACAGAGGTGGGCTGTTTCTTTTTCATCGTTAAATCGTGAACCGTTTAATCGTTACATCGTATTTGAGCGCGCCGCCGATTCAACGATTAAACGATCCACGACGAGCGATTTTACTTCGCGCCGGCGGCGGTGAAGACGACGGGGATGGTGCGGATGAGGATGGCGAGGTCGAGCCAGATGGACCAGTTGTCAATGTATTCGAGATCCAGGCGGACCCATTCCTTGAAGTCGGAGATTTTGTTCCGCCCGCTGACCTGCCAGAGACAGGTGAGGCCGGGCTTGACGCTCAAGCGGCGACGGTGCGCGAGGTCGTTGAAGCGCTTGACCTCGTCCACGGGCAGCGGGCGCGGGCCGACGAGGCTCATCTCGCCGCGCAGGATGTTGAAAAGCTGCGGGAGTTCATCGAGGCTGAACTTGCGGAGCCATTTGCCGACGGGCGTGACGCGCGGGTCGTTGGTGACCTTGAAAACGGGGCCGGACATTTCATTCATGGCGGCAAGTTCATGTTGGAACTGCTCGGCGTTGGTCGCCATGGTGCGGAATTTGAAAATAGTGAACGGCGCGCCGTTGAGGCCGGAACGCTGCTGCCGGAAAAAAACCGGGCCGGGCGAGGTGAGCTTGATGATGAGGGCGATCAGCGGAAACACCGGAATAACAAACAACAAGACGATCAAGAAAAGCGCGCCAAAAAAATCCAGCAGCAGCTTGGCGAACATCTGCCAGGTGGATTCCGTCGTGGTGCGAAAGACCAGCAACGGGCTGCCGAACATTTCGTCGAAGCTCGCGTGCGCGATCTGCGTGGCGAAAAAATCCGCGATGAGCCACGCCTCGACGCCTTCGGTCTCGCACAGATGGATGACGCTTTCGACGCGTTCGAGCTGCGTGTGCCGGGTGCTGACGAGCACGCCGCTGACGGAATGTTCATGCAACTGTTCGATGAGCCGCTGGGGCGGCGACTCGGCGATGTTGAATTCGTCGGCGACCTCGATGCTGTCATTGGCGTGGGTTTGCAGCAGGTGCCGGAGCCGGGCGATTTCCGAGGGTGTGCCGGCGATGACGACGCGGCGCTTGTATTGGGCCTTGGCCATGCGGCTTTGCAGAACCATCTGGAGCAGCTCCTCCTTGATCCAGACCAGCGTGAAACTGATGATGCCGAAAAAAACCATGACACCGCGCGGAGCGGTGTTGGCCTGCTTGAACATGAACAGCACCAGCACCAGCCCGATGGCCAGGATGAAACAGCTCTTGAGCAGCGGCCAGAACATGACCGACCGCGAACTCAACAGCGGACGTTTGTAAAACCCCTGCGATTCCAAGACCAGCGGTGCGGCCACCACGAGCACAAAGAAAAGCGACTTGACCTGATAAACCGAGCCGGGGTCAATCACATCCAGCCCCAGCAGGCTGGCGATGGATTCATTGTCCCGCAGGGCAAACGCCAGCCACAAGCTTGCGGCGAACACACACGCATCGGAAAGCTGATGCACCTGGGTTCGGAAGTGACGGTCGCGTTGGAGCATGATGGTTTGGTTTGCTGCTGGTTAATCAATTGATTTAAGCGGCATCAAATCATTTGCCGGCGCGGGGAACAAGTTGAAACTCCGGCACGACGTCGGCAATCAATTTTTTCATCCGGTCAAACGTCGCGTTTTCCTGTCCGGGCAGGCATGGCGAAAAAACCGAGATGTAAGCCCAGCGTTCCAGGACGCCGTTCAACAACAGGTCGCGCGGCATCCACCAGAGCATCCATTGGTTCTCGCTGGCGGTAATGCGGTCGGCGTCCACATACCAATAAAGGTAGATGCCGGAAATGTTCAGCGGTTTGCCATTTGCATCCTTGACTTGCTTGGTGGCGATGAGCTGGTTGACCGGCAGGTCATACGCGAACGGACGGTCCAGATGGATTTTGTCCACAGTGGAACGGGTGCTGTCAATCGCCCAGCCCTGGCCGGTCATGCAGATTTGCGGCTTGTGAATGCTCGAACGGTCGCTGCCCATCAGCACCACCGTCACCTGCGAAAAAAAATCGTCCGCCGCTTTGTAATAGCGCACGCGGAAGCTCGTGTCCGCCGGCAACTGCAACAGCGCGTCCTCGGCATTGGTGCCGATTTCCGACGTGTAGCCCGGCACCATCGCCGGCAGCAGCACCTGCAAATTTTTGCTGTTTGCCATTGGCCGCGTCAACACGCCCGGCTCGCCCAGCCGCTGGTGCGATTTCATGTGCAGCAGCACCAGCGCCGTCGCGCCCATGAACGCCAGCACCAGCGCCGCCGGAATGATTTTGGAACGGTTCATGGATGCACCGCCTCGTCGGGCCGCACCGCAGGCAGCTCATTTTTTTCCATCCAGCGCGACAGAAAATAGACGCAGCCGATGGCCACTGCAAAGGTGATGAAACCGAACTTTGTCTCCACCGCCTTGCCCGCACCCTGGCCGAACAGCTCGGCCACGCCAATGGTGAAGCACAGCCGCACCACGTTGCCCAGCACCGCCAGCGGAACCGCCGACAGGATCATCACCGCGCGCTTCCACGGCGATTTGAAAATCACGAAACCGTAAACCGTCGTCAGCGCCAGCAGCGCCACCAGGCTGCGGATGCCGCTGCACGCCGCCGCCACCTCGTAGCCGAACGTGTGCTGCGCGTCGAAAAGCTGCGTGCCGTCGCGGATCAAATCCGGCGCGAGGCCGAGATGCGCGATGGCCGCCACGATCCACGACACCATCAAACGCATTCGCAGTGTCAACGCGTCGGTGCCGAACGCGGGGATGCAAAAAGCCAGCAGGAAGCATGGAAAGAAACTTCTCTTCAGCCAGTTTTTGCCCCAAGCCAGCCCGGTCAACCCGTAAAGGCCGATGAAAAATCCGATGAACGACAGTCGCGGCTGCTGCACCACATAGCCGACCAGATGCGCCAGCAGGCCGGCGGCGACGAGCAAAGTTCCCGGCCACCACAGGCCGAGCGGCTGCGCCACGAGTTCCTTGCGTTTCCACCAGAACAAAACCAGCACCACAAACGGAATCAACAAACCATACTCGCTGTCCGAATCCGGCGACGTGTAGATGTCGAACGCCCAGTAAAAAATCGAGTTCGAGTCGAGATAGCCGAAAGTGGAGTTGCCGAGAAAAATGAACATCGCCACCCAGACGGCGGCCACGCTGAAAAAGAAAAGTTTGTTCGGCAGCACCCGCCATTCATCGGCGCAGCGCAGCGCCAGCATCACCACGGCCGCCACCACCGCGCAGCCAAAGATTATGACCGGCCCGGTCGAACCCCGGAATTCCGGGCTGGTCTTGTAAAAAGCCCACGCGATCAAGGCGAGCAACGGAATCTCGTGCGGCCACAGCACTCCCAGCAATGGCGGCTGTTTTTTTGTTTCGTTCGCGGACACAGTTGTTAAATGGGCACGATTTGATAGCGGAACCAGGGGAATTGCTCAAACAAATTCGCGCATTTTTTAATGCAGTGACCGGCAAATGTTTGGCGTCAAGGCGGGGGATATTTTTTCAAACCAGCCGACTGGCCGGAAAATTTCAGGAGGAACAGCGGGTTGTTGCGGAAGTAGCGTTTCGCCAGCCGGCGCGGCTCGCGGCACAGGCGGTAAAACCATTCCAGCCCGCTGCGCTGCATCCAGCGCGGCGCCTGCCTGACGCGGCCGCTGTGGAAGTCAAACGCCGCGCCGACGCCGATCATCAAAGTCGTATCCAGCTTCGGCAGAAATTCCGCCATGAACTTTTCCTGCTTGGGCGTGCTCAAGCCGACCCAGAAAATGTCCGGCTTCAATGCGCCGACCTGTTCGCGCAAATTTTTTTCCTCGTCCGCGTTGAGCGCGCGGAACGGCGGCGTGAAAGTTCCGGCGACTTCCAGTTTCGGAAATTTCTGTTTCAATTTTTCCGCAAGCCGTTCCGCCACGCCGTCCGCGCCGCCGTAAAAAAAATGTTTTGCGCCGCCCGTTTCGCTCCACGCGCAGACGTCGAGCATCAGGTCCGGCCCATAGACGCGGCTCATTTCGCGATGACCGCGTAGTTTTCCGGCCCAGACCATCGGCATTCCGTCCGGCGTGCAGAGCAACGCGCCGTTCAAAATGCCTTTGAGCGCCGCGTCGTCCTGCGCCTCCATCACGCCGTGGACGCCGGTGACGCAAACATAACCTTTGCGCCGCGCGCGAACCGCGCCGGCGATGGCGTCCAGCGCCGTCCGCAGATTGAGGACGCTGATGCCGACGCCAAGAACATTGATGCGCTTCGTCATTTTTTATTTATGATTTGCGATTGATGATTTATGATTTGGAAATTCGCGCGGGCAAATCGTAAATCATAAATCATCAATCGTAAATGAAACTGCTCGTCTTTGCCCACACGCCGCCGCCGCACCACGGCCAGAGCTACATGGTGCAGCTCATGCTCGAAGGTTTCGGCGGCGACCGGCGCAAAACGGCGTCCGGTCACGCTTTGAAAAATGGTTTTGGCATTGATTGCTATCAGGTCAACGCGCGGTTTTCCCGAACCCTGGAAGACGTGGGCGAATTTCAGGGTTGGAAAATTTTTCTGATCTTTTTTTACTGCCTCCAGGCGATCTGGTGCCGGTATCGTTACGGCATTGACAATTTCTATTATGTGCCCGCCCCCGGCAAGCGGGTTGCGCTTTACCGGGACTGGCTCATCATGTTTTTGTGCCGGCCGTTTTTCAAAAATATGATCCTGCACTGGCACGCCGCCGGTCTGGCCAAATGGCTTGAAACTTCCACCACCATCAGTTCGCGGGCCGCCACCTACCGGCTGTTCCGGCCGGTGAACTTGAGCATTGTGCTCTCCAAGTATAACATCGGTGATGCCGAAAAACTTCTTTCGAGCCGCATTCGCGTAGTGGACAACGGCATCGCTGATCCCTGTCCGGACTTCACAGAATCCGTCCTGCCCCGGCGCATCGCCCGGGCGGAAGCCCGCCGCAAGCTGCTTGCTGGCGAGTCGCTTCAGCCTGCGGAGATTCAGGCTGCCGGCGGTGACCCACAGGTCGTGCGGGTGCTTTTTCTGGCGCATTGCATACGGCAGAAAGGCCTGTTTGACGCCTTGGAGGGAGTGGTGCTGGCCAATGCGCGCTTGCAGCAGATGAATTCGCCCCTGCGGCTGGAATTAACCGTGGCCGGGGAATTTATCAGCCCGCAAGATCAGGCCGATTTTGACCAGCGCGTGTCACTGATTGAATTTGAAACTGCCGGGCAAACCCATGTGAACTATCTGGGCTTTGTCAGCGGCCCGGTCAAGCTCCGGGCGTTTGTCAAATGCGACTGTTTTTGTTTTCCAACCTATTACCACGCCGAGAGTTTTGGCCTGGTGGTGGTGGAAGCCATGTCCTTCGGCTTGCCCATTGTCACCACCCGCTGGCGTTCCATCCCTGAAATCATGCCGCTAAATTATCCCGGCCTCGTGGATCCGCAGTCACCGCCGCAGATTGCCGGGGCGCTGATCCGGCTGATGTCGGAATGTTCCGCCGAAGTCATGCGCAAAAATTTCATCACCCGCTTCACCCTCCAGGCCCATCTTGCCGCCCTTGCCGAAGCGCTTCACAGCGTGGAAACGACAGGCCCAAATCCGTTGCCAGCATGAAATGCGGCGCGCGCCGACGCCGCATTCGCAGAAATTCGCCACGCTGCTTCATCAGCGGCAGCAGCCATCCGTTCCGGATTCGACGGGATTTATCGTTTTCTGCGTCTTTGCGCCGGCTCACAACCTGCGCCATTTGTTTGCGCGGCTTGTGTATTTCGTGATTTCAGAAACCGGCCGCGTTCGCTATTCTCCCCGCGCTTGAAAATCGGCCTGCTCCAGCTTAATTCAACCGTCGGCGACTTCGCGGTCAACCGCGAAAAACTTCTGGCCGCCTACGCCCGGGCGGTGGCGCTCGGCGCGGAATTCATTCTCGCACCGGAGCTTTTCCTCTGCGGCTACCCGCCGCGCGACCTGCTCCAGCGCGAAGATTTTGTGGAAGCCAGTCTCGCCGCGCTTGAAGCAGCCGCCAGACAAACCGGCGCGGTTCCGCTTTGCACCGGCTTCGTGGACAAAAATTTCGAACGGCCCGGACGCGCGCTGAAAAATTCCGCCGCCGTCCTGCAAAACGGAAAAGTCGTCTGGCGCATGACCAAAAGTTTGCTGCCGACTTACGACGTGTTTGACGAAGACCGCTATTTCGAGCCGGCGAAAAAAATCGGGCCGTTCATTTTCAACGGCAGAAAACTCGGCATCACGATCTGCGAGGATATTTGGAACGACGAGGATTTCTGGCCGGAACGGTTGTATCGCCGCGACCCCGTCAAGGAGCTGATTGCGCAGGGCGCGGAAATTATTCTGAACATTTCCGCCTCGCCGTGGCACGACGGCAAGGAGCGCACGCGGCTGGAAATGCTCCGGCGCGCGGCGCGCGACGAAAAAATTCCGCTGGCGCAGGTCAACGCCATCGGCGCGAATGACGAACTGATTTTCGACGGCCACAGCGTCGCGCTGGACGCGCGCGGTGAAATCTTGGCGCTCGGCAAAAGTTTCGCGGAAGAAATTTTGGTGGTGGAACTTGATTCAAGCAGGAGACGAGGTAACGAGTCTCAAACTGAAAAATTAGAGACTCCTCACGTCGTCTCTTACGAGTCAATTTTTCCGCCGCGCGAGCAGCAGTTATTTTCGGCGCTGTCGCTGGGCATCCGCGATTACGTCCGCAAATGCGGCTTCAAGTCGGTCATCATCGGCTTGTCCGGCGGCATTGATTCCGCGCTGGTCGCGGCGATTGCCGCCGGTGCGCTCGGCGCGGAAAATGTCTTTGGCGTTTCGATGCCGGCGCGCTATTCCAGCAGCGGCAGTTTGACGGACGCGGAAAAACTCGCGCGCAACCTCGGCATCCGCTACGAAGTTTTGCCGATTGAGCCGGTCTTCAATTCCGTCGAAGCGCAGTTGCAAAAAGTTTTTGCGGGAACGAAGCCGAACGAAACCGAGGAAAACATCCAGTCGCGGCTGCGCGGCGTGACGCTGATGGCGCTGTCGAACAAATTCGGCGCGCTCGTGCTGACGACCGGCAACAAGTCGGAAATGGCCGTCGGCTACTGCACGCTTTACGGCGACATGAACGGCGCGCTCGCGCCCATCGCCGACGTGCTGAAGACGGACGTTTATAAAATCGCGCGCTGGGTCAACCGCGAGCGCGAAATCATTCCAGCGGATTCCATCTCAAAACCACCGAGCGCAGAATTGCGCCCGAACCAGACAGATCAGGATTCATTGCCGCCATATGAAATTTTGGACGGGATTTTGGATTTGTATGTCGTGAAAAATCTGGGCAAGGCGGAAATCGTGGCGCGCGGTTTTGACGCGGCGGTGGTCAATGATGTCGTCAACAAAATAAATTTCAGCGAATACAAACGGCGGCAGGCCGCGCCGGGCTTGAAGGTGTCGCCGCGCGCGTTCGGCATGGGCCGGCGGATTCCGGTGGCGCAAAAGTTTCGGACGAAGGTTTGACAGGACAAAACAGTTTGAACAGTCTGCCGCCATTGAAAACAGACAGACCGGCGCGGAGGGCAAATGTCCTGCCGCGCTAGACGCCATGAAATTTTCCATCGTCACGCCCAGCTTCCGCAATTCCGCGTGGCTCAAGCTTTGCATCGCCTCGGTGGCGGACCAGACGGGCGTCGAGGCGGAACACATCGTGCAGGACTCCTGCTCGGACGACGGCACGCAGGACTGGCTGCCGCGCGACCCGCGCGTGAAGGCGTTCATCGAAAAGGACGCGGGAATGTATGATGCCGTGAACCGCGGTTATCGCCGCGCCACCGGCGACATTCTGGCGTATCTCAACTGCGACGAACAATATCTGCCCGGCGCGCTGGCGGCGGTGGAGAAATTTTTTACGGCGCACCCGGAAGTCGAAGTGGTGCTCGCTGGCACCATCGTGACCGACGGCGACGGGAAATATCTTTGTCACCGGCATTCGCTGGTGCCGAATCCCCATCACACGTGGTATCGTTTCGCGGTTTTGACCAGCGGCATTTTTATCCGGCGGAAGGTGATTCATGACCGCGGCCTTTTCTTTGACCCGAAATGGCGCGACCTCGGCGATTTCCACTGGGTGCTGGCGCTGATGCAGCAACGCGTGCCAATGGCCGTGTGCGACACGTTCACTTCCGTTTTTGCGGACACGGGTGACAACATGAATCTCAAGCCAAATGCCCTCCGCGAAAAAACCGAGACTGCCAAAATGGTGCCGGTCTGGCTGCGGTTGCTCAAGCCGGTGTGGATTGTGAGCCACCGGCTGCGCCGGCTGCGCGCGGGACATTTTCAACTGGCCTCCATCAGCTATGCGATTTACACGAAACAAAGCCCCGACCGGCGCGTGAACATTGACGTGCCCAAACCAACAGCGGTGTGGTGGAACCGGTTGTAATCTGAAATAACTACGCAGGCTAAACTGTCTTATTTTGTTGGTTTTTTCGCCATGATAAAATCATGCCAACTTTTGTTGCTACGAACCTGAAAAGTGCAAAATTCAACTCCTTGAAAGCCGATTTTAGTAAAACAATTAGCCAACCTTGATCTTTCATAGGCCAATCCGCGCATAATAAGTTTGCCTCGCCTTCTATTGAGATCGGCTTTCAAATTTCCTACCGATTTGGTCAGGGCAATCAATCTTCTCATTAAAGGAGCAGCCAATGTTTCGGGCAGCAAGTAAATTGGTAGGTGGATCATTGTCGTTCCGCCGGGAATAAGCGCCTGATAGATTTCATAAAAAACATGTTCAGCATCAGCAAACGTGTCGAAATGTTGAAATACGTGGGCTGAAAACAAAGCCGTCGCTGGCTCTACTTCAGCGGCAAAATGAACACCGTCTGTTAGGCGGTAGTGAATGTTAGTGGCAGAGATTTTACTTTTGGCATAAGCAATCTGATCTTCGGAAACATCCAGCGCCGTCACGGATTCAAATACGCCGCTGATATGCTTGGTCAGACGGCCAGCCCCACAACCAATCTCAATGCAATGATTGATATTACAGCCATAATTGGTCCAATGAGCGAAGAAATCGTCCCAATCCGACTTGCCAAGTGCATAAAACTCATCATTAGTCCATGGTGCCGCCCCACCCTTCTCTTTTCCAGCCCAACTCGACACAGCGAATAACGGATCGGTTTTGCCCCACAGTTTCCACTCTTTGTTAGATTTCATATTGAGAACGTGTGAATGGTGCTTTTAATTTGAGAAATTGGACGGGGGGATTAAATTTCTTGCCGCCGATTGCTCAAAGCATTCATTATGCGACAAAATAAGCATTCGCCATTTTTTGACCACAAAAAATTGTGGAAAAAACACAGAATTTCAGATGTAAACTAAAAGTGATGAAAATCCTCCTTTCCGCCTATTCATGTTTCCCATGCAAGACCTCCGAGCCGGGCAACGCTTGGCGCGCCATCAATGAGGCGATTCGTGAACACGAAGTCTGGGTCGTCATCGAGCGGGAACGCCAGTGCAAGCAACTGATGGATGAATACTTCGCGACGCATCCGATGCTGCCGAACTTTCATCCGGTTTATATGAAGCTGTCGCCGCTGCTGGGCGTGCCATTCCGCGGGCGCGGCCATTTCGAGGCGATTTACTATCATCTCTGGCAAGAGCGGCTCGCCGGCTTCGTCCGAGAGTTGCACCGCAAAATCGGCTTCGACCTCTGCCAGCACGTCACCTACGGACGTTATTGGACGCCGAGCGGTTTGCGCGCGCTGGACATCCCGTTCATCTGGGGGCCGGTGGGCGCGGCGGAAAGCGCGCCGCCGGCTTTCGTCTCTGAACTGCCGCTGCGCTACCGGCTGGAAGAGCATTTGCGCGATGGCGTGCGGAATTTATCTTGCAAAAGCGGTTCATTGCGCGACACCGCCCGCGCCGCCAGCATCGCCATTGGCGTCACGCGTGAAACCTGCGCCGCGCTGCGCGACCTCGGTGCGCGCCGTGTCGAACAACTGCCGCAGCTTGCGCTCACCGACGAAGACCTCGCGCAGTTCGCCGCGCTGCCCGCGCCGCCGCCCGGGCCGCTCCGCGCGATTTGCATTGGCCGCCACGTCCACTGGAAAGGATTTCACCTCGCCATCCGCGCCTTTGCGCAGTTCGCCAAAAAAAATTCCGAAGCGGAACTGTGGATTGTCAACGACGGCCCGTTCCGCCGCGAACTGGAAAAAACCGCCGCGCAGACCGGCGTGGCCGCGCGCGTGAAATTTCTCGGCACGCTGCCGAAATACTCGGACGTGCTCGAAAAGCTCGGCCAGTCGCACGTGCTCATGCACCCGGCGCTGCACGAAGGTTTCGGCAACGTCTGCCTGGAGGCGATGGCCGCCGGCCGGCCGGTCGCGTGCCTGGACATCGGCGGCCCGGCCTCGCAGATCACGCCGGAAACCGGTTTTGCCGCGCCCGCGACCAGTCCGGCGGAAGCCGTCGCCGCGCTCGCAGATTTTCTGGAAAAAATTGACCGCGACCGCGCGCTGCTCGCCGCGATGTCCGCCGCCGCCCGCGCGCACGTCCAGAAAAATTTCACCATGCGCCGGGTCAACGCGCGGATGCGGGCATTTTATTCCGAAGCCGTGGAACAGCATCGCACCCACAAATGAATTGAATCTGCCGCGCGCCGGCATCGGCGCGCACTGCAAGATCGGGAACGCCATCATTGACAAGAACGCGCGCATCGGCAACAACGTGACCGTCTCGCCCGCCGGCAAGCCGGAAAACGTGGACCACGAACTTTATTTCGTCCGCGACGGCATCATCATCCCGAAGGACGCCGTGATTCCGCACGGGACGGTGATTTGAACCGACATGGCCTTGTCCCGCTTCACTGCCAAAAATTGCGCGCCTCCAAATCCGCCGCCATTGGCAAGGCTTCAGTTTGACTTTTCATTAAAAAAGCATCATGATGCCTGCATGAGAACCACCTTGACGCTTGATGAAGACGTGGCCGCAAAAGCCAGGCGCGGCGCGGCGCGGCTGGGCAAGCCGTTCAAAAGCGTGATCAATTCCGCGCTGCGCATCGGCCTGGATGAAGTCCTGAAACCGCCCGCCGCAAAACCTTATCGCGTCAAGCCGATTCAGATGGGTTTGAAAAAAGGCTATAATTACGACAACATCGGCGAACTCTTGGAGCAGATTGAAGGACCGTATTACAAATGACGTTGCCGGATGTTAATCTGTTGCTTTACGCCTACGACGGACGTTCGGAATTTCACACGCCGGCGCGAAGATGGTGGGAAATGCAATTGAGCGGCACTGAAACCGTTTGCCTGTGCTGGCCGGTCATTCAAGCGTTCATTCGCATCGGGATCCACCCTCGTTTGCATCCGCGCCCCATGACGCTTAACGAAGCACTCGAACGCGTCCAAAGCTGGTTCGACCAGCCGTGCGTCAAAATTATCCAGCCGGCGGAAAATCACTGGAAAATTTTCCAGCAGATGCTGCGCGCGGGAAATGCCACGGCGAACCTCGTTTCGGACGCGCATCTGGCGGCGCTGGCGGTGGAACATAATTGCGAACTGAATTCCAATGACACGGACTTCGCCCGCTTTCGCGGGTTGAAGTGGAACAATCCCATTGCCGCCGACTAGCCAACCGTCATTTACTTTCCGTTATTTCGCTGCTAAAAATTGTGCGTGCTCAATTCCGCCGCCATCTGGAAAAATCTCAATTCGCCGCGCCGGCTGTTTCTCATCGCCGGGCCGTGCGTGATTGAAAATGAAAAACTCTGCCGCACCGTCGCCGCGTCGCTCAAAAAAACCTGCGTGTCGCTCGGCATTTTTTACGTCTTCAAGGCCAGCTTCGACAAGGCCAACCGCACGTCCGCCAGATCGTTTCGCGGCGTCGGCCTGGAAAACGGCCTGAAAATCCTCGCCAAAGTCCGCGCGGAATTCGGAGTGCCGGTTTTGACCGATGTTCACAGCGAAGCGCAGGCCGCCGCCGCCGGCGAGGTCGTGGACATTTTGCAAATCCCGGCGTTCCTCTGCCGCCAGACGGATTTGATCGCAGCCGCCGTTGCGACCGGAAAAATCGTGAACCTGAAAAAAGGCCAGTTCCTTTCGCCGGTGGAAATGGGACAGGTCGCCGAAAAAGCCAGACTCGCGGGCGCAAAAAAAATTCTCCTCACCGAGCGCGGCACGACCTTCGGCTACAACAATCTCGTCGCCGACATGCGCTCGATCCCGATCATGAAATCATTCGGCTTTCCAGTCGTGTTCGATGCAACGCATTCCGTGCAACTGCCCGGCGGCGGCGGCGACCGGACCACCGGCCAGCGCGAATTTGCGCCGGTGTTGGCAAAGGCTGCGCTCGCCGTCGGCGCGAACGGTTTGTTCATCGAAACGCATCCGCAGCCGGACAACGCCTTGAGTGATGGGCCAAACATGATTCCGCTCGGCGAAATGGCGGCGACGCTGCGCAGATTGTTGAAGGTTTACGAAGCGGCGAAATGAAAAAATTCAACGCCAAAGAATTAGCAGTGAGCAGTTCAATTAAAAATTAAGCCGTTTACATTTTATGTTTGTATATCGTCCACCAAAAGGTAGTTGCTGGGGTCACTCGATTGGAAAAGACCCAGCCAAGGCAAAAGCAAAACTCGACACATTCTTCGACGCTTATTTTGAGCGCGTCGAACAGCAGAGTCCGACGACTTTGGTTTTGGCTTGGAAAAGTTCGGTTCTCCCGAAAGTTGAGTGGCCTGAAGTTTTTTTGGGGCCAGACAACCAGAAGCTGCGACAGTTTTTGTTCATGGTGATGGGCGACCGCGTCATGTTCCCGATGGGCATTGTATTTCCGATTTCACCGACGGAGCCTGCCTCGTTTGAATTTCTCGGTCGCTTTAATGCCGATACTCCATTCGAGATGAGTGACAAACATTTTCAGGTCGGCATTGTCGGCAAGAACGGCAATTTTGCATGGAGAAAGCCTGACGCAGAAATTGCAGCACAATTGGAAAAGTGCATAGCTTGAGTTATGAGCGAGCGGTCTAACACATCGCTGAAACTCGCCACTTAAATCGTTGCTCATTTTTGAATTCCATGCCCGCAAAAATTTCAGCCGCCATCCGCCAGCGCGCCGCGCGCATCAAATTATTTTTGTGCGACGTGGACGGCGTGCTGACCGACGGCTCGATTTTCATCGGCGGCGAGCGCGAGTTCAAGCGGTTCAACATCCGCGACGGCCTCGGTTTGGTTTTGGCGCGGCGCGCGGGACTGAAGGTCGGCTGGGTTTCGGCGCGGCCATCGGCGGCGACGAAGCTGCGCGCGGACGAATTGAAGATTGATTTTCTCGTCCAGCAGGGCGACAACATCGGCAAGACGGCGGCGATTGAACAGTTGCTCGCGCAGGAAAAATTGTCGTGGGCGGAAACCTGCTTCATGGGCGACGATATCATTGACCTGGGGCCGCTGACGCGCGCCGGCTTTTCCGTGGCCGTGGGCGATGCCGTGGCTGAGGCGAAGGCGGCGGCGCATTACGTCACAAAAAATTCCGGCGGTCGCGGTGCGGTGCGCGAGGCGGTGGAATTGATTTTGCAGGCGCAGGGAAAGTGGAGCCAGTTTCTGCAAAAATATTCTGAATGAAAACGGGCGGGAAAAAATTCTGGCTGGCGGCGGCGGTGATTTTTTTCATCGTGGTGGCGAGCGACCGCGCCCAGCAGGCAACGCTCGATGGCGTCAACAGCCTGCACGCGTCGTCCGGCTTCACGTCCGACATGTATTTTGAACCGCCGCACGACCAGCAGGTCAAAATGAGGTTGTCAGGCGCGGAAGCCTCGCCGCTGCCGGACGGCCTGCTGGATGTGAAAAATTTGAAAGTCGAGGTGTTCAACACGAACGGCGTGCAACAGTTGCAGGCGCTGGCGCCGCAATGCACTTATGCGCCGCTGGACGGCGTGGCGAGTTCGGCGGGGCATCTGGAACTGCGTTCGGGCGACGGGCAGTTCCGTGTCGGGGGCGACGGGTTTTTATTTTTGTGGCGGCAGAGCCAGTCAACGCTGGTCATCTCAAACCATGTGCAAACTGTGATTGAAGCCGAATTTTTGAAACCATGAAAAAAATTTTATTTCTGCTCATGGCCGCAGGCTGCGGCATCATGTGGGCGCAGACGAACGCGCCGGACAAGACGCCGGCCCAGCCGACGCTGGTCAATTCCGACAGCGCGGACTTTGACCTGAACACGCGGCGCGCGGAATATCACGGCCACGTCGAGGTGATTGACCCGAAGGTCAAGCTGACCTGCGACTGGCTGGTGGTGGATTTGCCGGCGGCGGGCGCGCATTTGAGCCACGTCTCCGCCGAGACGAACGTGGTGATTGATTTTTTGGACGAGAAGGGCGACAAGTATCATGTCACGTCGGACAAGGCGGTCTATGCCTACAACTTGGAAAATGCCGTGACGAATGAGACGGTGACTTTTACTGGCAGCCCGAAAGTGGTCACGGCGGACGGAACCATTTCCTGCGAACCGCTGATCTGGGACCGGGCCAAAGGCCATTTCAAGTTCGGTGGCGGCTACCAGATGATTCTCAACCAAAACCTCAACGGCGGCGGCGGCACAAACTCCTTGCCGGTGAAACTTTTTTGAAATGGATTCCGACGCGTCACAAAACGGGCTGCTGTTCGCCACGGAAAACCTGGCGAAGGAGTATCGCGGACGGCGCGTGGTCAACGGCGTGTCGGTGGACGTGAGCGCGGGCGAAATCGTCGGGCTGCTCGGCCCGAACGGCGCGGGCAAGACGACGACGTTCAACATGGTCGTCGGCCTGGTGAAACCGGACGCAGGCTTCGTGAGTTTTCAGGGGCGCAAAATCACCGGCCTGCCGATGCACAAACGCGCGCGGCTGGGCATCGGTTATCTGACGCAGCAGCCGTCGGTTTTTCGCAAGCTGACGGTCGAACAAAATATTCTGGCGATTTTGGAAACGTGCAAAATGTCGGGTGACGAACGCGCGGTGCGGCTGAAGTATCTGCTGGACGAACTGGATTTGACGCCGATCCGCAAGAGCAAGGCGTATCAGTTGAGCGGCGGCGAAAGCCGTCGGCTGGAAATCACGCGCGCGCTGGTGACGAGTCCTAAATTGCTTTTGCTCGACGAGCCGTTCAGCGGCATTGATCCGATTGCGGTTTATGAGGTGCAGAAGATCGTGCGCCGGTTGAAGGAGCGCGGGCTGGGCATTTTGATCACCGATCATAACGTGCGAGAGACATTGAAATTGATTGACCGCGGCTACATCATTCACAAGGGTCAGGTGCTCGTGGAAGGCAGCGCAGAATTTCTGGCGAACGACCCGAAGGCGCGCGAGATTTACCTTGGCCCGGAATTTAATTTGTAATTTTATGGAACGCCAATCCGTCACGGTTGAACAGTTCTTCAAGGAATACGCCGGGCCGTTGCAAATGCGGCTGCTGGCGGGCGAGGGAAATCTGAAGCGCGCCATCCGCGAGCCGACGGTCAACCGCCCCGGCCTCGCGTTGAGCGGCTTCACGCGTTACTTCGCCTACAAACGCATGCAGGTGATGGGCCACGCGGAGGTCTTTTACCTGCGCGAACTGCGCAGGGAGGAGCGTGAGGCGCGTTACGCCTATCTGTTCGCCTACAAAATCCCGTGCATCGTCTTCAGCCGCGCGTTGAAGGCGGACAAGGAATTTCTCGCGGCGGCGGCGCAGTCGGGCGTGCCGGTTTTTCAGACGCCGCTGGTGACGATGAAATTCATCAACCTCGCCACGCTCGCGCTGGAACTGATGTTCGCGCCGCGCGCGACGGAACTGGGCAGCATGGTGGACATCCTCGGCGTGGGCGCGATCATCCGCGGCGAAAGCGGCATCGGCAAAAGCGAGGCCGTCCTCGCGCTCATTGAACGCGGTTACAGCCTCGTGGCCGACGACGTCGTAAAGGCCACGCTCATGGACGGCCGCGAAGTGCTTTGCACCAGCGCCGAGCTGACGCGCGACCACATGGAAGTGCGCGGCATCGGCATCATCAACGTCGCGCAGATGTTTGGCGTGAAGGCCATCCGCAAGGAAAAAACCCTTGATCTCATCATCACGCTCAAGCAGTGGGACGAGGTGAAGGACGTTGACCGGCTCGGCATGGAGCAGGAATTTGTCAAGGTTCTCGGCGTGGACATCCCGCACGTGACGATTCCCGTGCGCCCTGGCCGCGACATCGCGCGGCTCATCGAAGTCGCCGCGTTCCAGGTCAAACTGCGCAAATCCGGCTACAACGCCGCCGAGGAATTGAACACCCGCCTGCTCGCGCAGATGGCGGAAAAGGCCGCCGACCAGCCGCCGCCGGCGGAATCATGAAATTCCGGTTGGCGAAACACGCCGTCGCGGATTAACCTTGGCGTGAGTCAAAACATGAGCGCCAAAAAAATTGCAGACGGCGAGTTTCTCACCAAGGAACTCACCATCGTCAACAAGACCGGCATCCACGCCCGGCCCGCCGCGCTGTTTGTCAAGACCGCGAACCGTTTCGGCAGCGACATCTTCGTGGAAAAAGACGGCGAAAAGATCAACGGCAAAAGCATCATGGGACTGATGATGCTTGCCGCCGGCCCCGGCAGCAAAGTCACCCTGCACGTCAAAGGCGCGGACGCCGCCGCCGCCATCGCCGAACTGGAGGCGCTCGTCAAACGCAAGTTTGAGGAGGAATAAAATTGTCAGATTCCGATTTCCGATTTACGACAAAACAACTGGACAACGAAGCCGGTTTTGAACAGGATAAATTATCAATCAAACCGAAAGGAAATTTCCATGAACCGTTTCTCGCACAGATTTTTCTCCCGCATCTCCCTGTCCATCGCCGTGCTGCTGGGTTGCTGCGCGGTTTTAATTCTTTCGTCCTGCTCGAAAAAAACAAGCGCCAACATCATCGGAAAATGGCAAATGCAAGGCGAAGCGTCAACCATTGAGTTCCGCAAGGATGGCACGTTGACCATTTCCCACAACACAGGACCAGCTGTAGGAGACATGCCGCAGACGGCACATATACGTTCACCGACGCAAGCCACATGACGATGCAATTAAAGTCAGGGGACAGCAAGGCAAACGCCCCGCACATTGTTAACTTCATAGTCCAAATTCACGGTGATGTGATGGACTGGGAGATGATTCAAGCCCAATCACACCTGAATCGGATAAAGTGACGCCGTTTCCAGTTCCAGAAGTTTTCGGAGTTGAACTTTGAACTCCGAACTTTAGTCTTTTGTCATGACCGCCCCTGAAATTGACATCAAACACCCCGCGTTTTTTTTCACGGCTTGCTTCAAGGCCACACTGCGGCTAAAGTTCGGATATGAGCACCGTGCTTGAAATAAGCGAAGCCATCGAAAAACTCGGCGTCAAGGAACAGATCGAGCTGCTCGAAGTTTTGCCGGAACATTTGAAAATTTTCCCGGACGATCTGGCGTGGCCGCGTCTGGCGGAGCCGGCCTTTGAATTCTGGGACAACCCCGAAGATGCCATCTACGACAAACTATAAACGGGGCGATGTCGTTCTGGTTCCTTTTCCGTTCACCGATTTGCGCAGCGCCAAGCAACGTCCGGCGCTCGTGATTTCTCCCGACACGCTCAATTCCGTCCGCGAAGATTTGCTGCTCGCGGGCATCACCTCGCAAATTCCCGCCACGCGGGCCATGGACGAATTCTTAATACCGCCGGATCAGCTCTCCGCGTGCGGTCTGCCAAAACCGTCCATGATCCGGCTCGTCAAACTGGTCGCGCTCCACCGGTCATTGGTGATCAAGCGCATCGGTTCGCTGCCCGCGCCAACGCTGGCACAGGCGCTGGCACAAATCCGTGAACTGCTTTGATTCCAATGTCGGCGTCAGGTTTCAACTTGAAACTTTCAATCTGAAACTTGAAACTGGCGCATGGCATCCGCTGAAATAGATGTGAAATACGTCGCGCACCTCGCGCGCATCGCGCTCACGCCCGACGAGGAAAAAAAACTCGGTGCGCAGCTCAACCACATCCTCGGCTACATCGAAAAATTGCGCGAACTGGACGTGACGAATGTTGACCCGACCGCGCACGCCGTCCCGATGGTCAACGTCACGCGCGCCGACGAAGTGCGGCCATCGCTGCCGCATGACGAAGCCATGCGTAACGCACCCAAACAATCCAATGGGCTTTTCATCGTGCCGAAAATTGTGGAATAAAAATGAGTGCTGACCAATTTTTTTGGGATGACAAGTCAAAACAGGCGCATCTATATTCGGCCTCGAATGTGACCTGGAGTGAGCTCCAAAAGAAAATGCTCAATCAGCTCACCATTTCCCAACTGGCCTCCAAACTTGCCAAGCGCGAAGTCTCTGCCCGCGAAATCATGCAATCGTGCCTCGACCAGATCGCGCGTGTGGACGGAAAAATCCACGCCTTCATCAGTTACAATTCCGCAGACGCGTTCGCGCAGGCGGATGTGGCGGACAAAGAAATTTCTTCCGGCACAACGCACGCGCAAAAACCGCTGCTCGGAATTCCCATCGCCATCAAAGACGTTCTCGCCGTGAAAAACCAGCCGCTGAACTGCGGCTCGAAAATCCTCGGAAAATTTGTTTCACCTTACGACGCCACTGCGGTTGAAAAATTGAAAGCCGCAGGCGCGATTGTTTTTGGCCGTTTGAACATGGACGAATTCGCGATGGGCAGCTCCACGGAAAATTCCGCGTTCGGCGTCACGCGCAATCCGTGGGACGTGACGCGGATTCCCGGCGGCTCGTCCGGAGGCTCGGCGGCGGCGGTCGCGGCGGACGAGTGCATCGCCAGCCTCGGCACGGACACCGGCGGCTCGATCCGCCAGCCCGCCGCGCTTTGCGGCTGTGTCGGCTTGAAGCCGACTTACGGACGCATTTCCCGTTACGGTCTGGTCGCGTTTGCGAGTTCGCTGGATCAAATCGGGCCGTTCACCAAAGACGTGCGCGACGCGACGACGCTGCTCGGAGTTTTGAGCGGAGTTGATCCGCGCGATTCGACGAGCGTGCCGCAGCCGGTTCCGAATTATTCCGCCGCGCTGACGGGCGACATCAAAGGCTTGAAGCTCGGCCTGCCGAAGGAATACATGATCGGCGGACTCGACCCGGAAGTGAAAGCCGCCGTGGACGCCGCCGTGAACCAGTTGGAAAAACTCGGCGCGGAAATTGTGGAAATTTCCCTGCCGCACACGGATTACGCTGTCGCCACATACTATATTATTGCGACGGCGGAAGCGTCGGCGAATCTGGCGCGTTTCGACGGCATCCGTTATGGCGCGCGGGTGGATGGCGGTGATCCGATTGAACTTTATTCCAAAACGCGCGGCGCGGGTTTTGGCGCGGAAGTGAAACGGAGAATCATCCTCGGCACTTACGTTTTGAGCAGCGGCTATTACGACGCATATTATTTGCGCGCCCAAAAAGTCCGCACGCTCATCCGTAATGATTTTCTCAAGGCGTTTGAAAACGTGGACGCGATTGTGATGCCGACCACGCCGACGGCGGCGTTCGAGATCGGCGAAAAATCGGACGACCCGTTGCAGATGTATTTATCCGACATCTTCACGATTTCCTGCAATCTTGCCGGCAACTGCGGCGTAAGCCTGCCGTGCGGTTTCACAAAAAATCCGAAGCTGCCCATCGGTTTGCAGCTGCTCGGCCGGCCGTTCGGCGAGGAAACGATGCTACGCGTCGCGCACGCCTATGAACAAAGCACGCCGTGGCATCGGGAAAAAGCCGTGTTTTGACGCCGGTCCGGTCAAATTTTTAGTTTGCGCACAAGTAACCAATCAGTTACTTATTTGCCATGCGACAGAAAGCCAGAAAGCCCGCCGGGGGCGTGACCCGCAATCCCGACCGCACGCGCGGCCGGATTTTTGCCGCCGCCATCGCCGAGTTTGCGGCCCGGGGGTTCGCCGGCGCGCGGATGGACGCGATTGCGCGCCGCTCCGGCAGCAACAAGCGGATGCTTTACCATTACTTCGGCGACAAGGACGGGTTGTTCCGCGCGGTGCTGCGCCACAAGATCACCGAACGCCGGGCGCTGCTCGACGGCGCGCCGGGCGATCCGGTCGAAAATCTCCCGTTCCGTTTCGCATTGATGTGCCGCGACCTGGAATGGGTCCGGCTGCTGGCCTGGGAGGCGCTGCAACCCGCCGGCGAGCGGCTGGTGGAGGAAAAATTCCGGCGGGAAGGCGTCGCGCGCGGGCTGCGGCGCGTGCGGCGCGAACAGGCGCAGGGCCAGGTGAATCCGAAATTCGACGCGTGTCATGTGATGCTGGCGAAATTGTCGCTGGCGATGTTTCCGGCGGCTTTTCCCAATTCGACGCGGCTGATCACGGGCAAGTCGGTCAGCAATCCGGCGTTCCAGCGCGACTACGCGCAATTCCTGGAACAATTTGCCGTGGCGTTTCATCCGCCGCAACGCCGGGTTAAACGTGCGGTGAAATAAAAAACATGAAGAAAAATATTTTTATTTCAGTTTTTTTTGCTGCGCTGGCGCTCGCGGCCGGCTGTTCGCCTGGCAATCCGCCGAAAACCGGCGCGGCGGTGCCGGTGCTGGCGGCGCAAGCCGTCACCACGAACGTGCCGGTGCAGATTGACCCGCCGCCGGTCGGCCATGTGACGCCGGTTTCGACGGTGACGGTCCACTCGCAAATCGGCGGCCTCATCAGCGCGGTGCATTTCAAGGAAGGCGACGAGGTGAAATCGAACGCGCTGCTTTTCACGATTGACCCGCGCCCGACGCAGGCGGCGCTGGACCAGGCGCGCGCGAACCTGGAGCGCGATTCCGGGCAGTTGGAATATCAAAAGGCCAATTACGCGCGCGATCAAAAATTATTCGCCGCCAAAATCATTTCGGAGGATCAACTGGACACGGACACGGCCAGCCGCGACGCGGCGACCGGCACGGTGGCGGCGGACAAGGCGGCGATCACGAACGCGATGCTGAACCTGGAGTTCACGGAAATCCGCGCGCCGTTTGACGGCGTGACGGGCAGTTTGCAATTTCACAAGGGCAATGTCGTGAAAGCGCCGGACGACACGCTGCTGACGATCAATCAGATTCATCCGATTTACGTCCAGTTTGCGGTGCCGGAACAATTTCTGCCGGAAATCAAAAAACAGATGCGCGAAAAAATTCTGAAGGTTTCGGTGGCTTTTCAAAACATGACCATGCTGCCGCCGCAGGGCGATTTGACTTTTGTGGACAATTCCGTGGATGAAACGACGGGAACCATTTTGCTCAAGGCGACTTTTCAAAATGAAAACAATTCGCTGTGGCCGGGGCAATTTGTGAATGTCTCGCTGACGCTTTCGGAATTGACGAACGCGGTCGTCGTGCCGTCGCAGGCCGTGCAAGTGGGGCAAAGCGGCCAGTTCATTTATGTTGTGAACGCGAATCCGACGAACGCGGCGAGCCAGATTGTTGAAATGCGGACGGTGCAAACCGGAATCACCTTTGGAAACGAAACGGTTATGCAAAGCGGATTGAAGGCCGGCGAGACGGTCGTGACCGACGGGCAATTGCGGCTCGCGCCCAAGATGAAAGTCACGGTCAAAAGTTCCGGCGGCTCCGCCACAAATTCGACGGCGAATTAGCCATGAGCGTTCCCGAACTTTTCATCCGCCGGCCCGTGATGACCACGCTGGTCATGTCGGGCATTTTGCTTTTTGGCCTCGTCGGCTTTCATCAATTGCCGGTGAGCGATTTGCCGAGCGTGGATTATCCGACGATTTCCGTTTCGGCGAGTCTGCCCGGCGCGAGTCCCGAAACGATGGCTTCCGCGGTGGCGACGCCGCTGGAAAAACAATTCTCCACCATCGCGGGCGTGGATTCAATGTCGTCGGTCAGCTCCGTCGGCTCGGCGTCAATCACGATTCAATTTTCGCTTGACCGCAACATTGACGCGGCGGCGCAGGACGTGCAGTCGGCGATTTCAAAAGCGTCGCGGCAGTTGCCGCCGAACATGCCGTCGCCGCCGACTTTTCAGAAAGTCAATCCGGCGGATTCGCCAATTCTTTTTCTGGCGATGTCGTCGCCGACGCTGCCAATGTCGGACATAGATAATTACGCTGAAAATCTGCTGGCGGAGCAGATTTCGCAGGTCAACGGCGTCGCGCAGGTCGGCGTTTTCGGCGCGCAGCCTTATGCCGTGCGGATTCAAGTTGACCCGAACAAACTCGCGGCCTACGGACTTGGCATTGATCAAGTTGAACAGGCCGTTGAAGCGGGAAACGTGAACCAGCCGCTCGGCACGCTTTACGGAAAACATCAGGCGTTCACCGTTCAGGCGACCGGCCAGCTCAACGTCGCGGCGGATTTTCGTCCGATGATTGTCGCGTATCGCAACGGCAATCCCGTCCGTCTGGAGCAACTGGGCAACGTGCTCGACAGCGTGCAAAACGACAAAAGCATGGCGTGGTATAACAGCACGCGCGCCGTCGTCCTGTCCATCCAGCGGCAGCCGGGTGCGAACACGGTGGAAGTGGTGGACAACATCAAAAAATTGCTGCCGAACTTTCGCGCCGCAATTCCGGCGTCGGTGAGCCTGGAAGTGCTGATTGACCGTTCGCTGACCATCCGCAAATCGGTGTCGGACGTGGAACACACTTTGTTCCTCGCCGTGTGCCTCGTTGTCATGGTCATTTTTGTTTTTCTGCGGAATCTTTCGGCGACGCTCATTCCGAGCCTCGCGCTGCCGATGTCCATCATCGGCACATTCGCGGCGATGGCGCTGCTCAATTACAGCCTCGACAATCTTTCGCTCATGGCGCTCACGCTGTGCGTCGGGTTTGTCGTGGACGACGCCATCGTCATGCTCGAAAATATCGTGCGCCACATGGAAAACGGCGAGCCGGCGATGGAAGCCGCGCTTAAAGGCTCGAAGGAAATCGGCTTCACAATTGTTTCAATGACGCTGTCGCTCTCGGCAGTTTTTATTCCGATTCTGTTCATGAGCGGATTGCTCGGACGTTTGCTGCACGAATTCGCCGTGACGATTGTCGTGGCGGTTTTGGTTTCCGGTTTCGTTTCGCTGACGTTGACGCCGATGATGTGCAGCCGGTTCGTGCATTCGGAAAAGGAGAAAAAGCACGGGAAAATTTACAACGTCTTCGAACGGTTTTTCGACCGGCTGCGCGGCGGTTACGACCGCACGTTGCAAATGGTCATGCGCCATCGGGGCGCGACGATGTTTGTGTCGCTGGCGATTTTCATCGCGACGGTGATTCTGTTCGTCGTGATTCCCAAGGGATTTTTTCCCGACGAAGACACCGGACGAATTCAGGCCACCACCGAGGCGGCGCAGGACATTTCATTCGACGCGATGCGCGAACACCAGCTTGCCGCGATGAAAATCGTCGCCGCCGATTCGAACATTGACGGTTACATATCGGTCATCGGCACCGGCACCGGCTCCGCGAGCTTGAACAATGGCCGGATGTTTTTCCGCCTGAAAGACAAACGAAAATTGAGCGCGAACCAGATCATCCAGGAATTGCGCCCGAAATTCGCGCAATTGCCGGGCATCAATGTTTATCTGCGAAATCCGCCAATCGTTCCCATCGGCGGAATGCAGAGCAAGGGACTTTACCAATACAGTTTGCAGGACACCGACGTGAAGGAACTTTTTGACTGGGCGCCGAAACTGACGGACAAGCTCAAACAGCAGCCCGGTTTTCAGGATGTGACGACCGATTTGCAAATCGCCGCGCCGCAGGTCAACGTGCAGATTGACCGCGACAAGGCCGCCGCGCTCGGCGTCACAGCGGAGCAGATTGAAAACGGCCTCTACGACGCCTACGGCGAACGGCAGGCGTCCACGATTTACGCCGACGTGGCCGAATACTGGGTCGTCTTTGAAGTGCTGCCGCAGTTCCAACTCGACCCCGAAGCGCTCGGGCAACTGTATATCACCAGTTCAACGACCGGCACCAACGGCACGCCAAAACTGATTCCGTTGAGCGCCGTCGCAAAATTGTCGCGCACCGTCGGCCCGACGAGCATTTCGCACGTCGGCCAGCTTCCGTCGGTGACAATTTCCTTCAACCTCGCACCGGGCGTTTCGCTCGGAACCGCCGTCGGCCAATTGCAAAAAGTTGAAGCCGAGCTGACTGATGAAGGCGGCCAGCATATGCCCGCGAGCATTGCCGGAAGCTTTCAAGGCGCGGCGGCGGTTTTCAAATCGTCGCAGGCGGGACTTTTGGCGCTGCTCATTGTTTCCATCCTCGTCATTTACATTATCCTCGGAATCCTTTACGAAAGTTTTGTCCATCCGCTCACGATTTTGTCCGGCCTGCCGTCGGCGGGATTCGGCGCGCTGCTGACGCTGATGGTTTTCGGTTTGGATTTGAACATTTACGGTTTCGTCGGCCTCGTCATGCTCGTCGGCATCGTGAAGAAAAACGCGATCATGATGATTGACTTCGCCATCAACGCGCAGCGCGAACACGGCAAAAGTGCCGCCGACGCGATTCACGAAGGCTGCCTTCTGCGTTTCCGCCCAATCATGATGACCACGATGGCCGCGCTGTGCGCCACGTTTCCCATTGCGCTCGGACTCGGTGCCGGCGGCGAATCGCGCCGCGCACTCGGCCTCACCGTCGTCGGCGGATTGGTCGTCTCGCAATGCCTCACGCTTTTCATCACGCCGGTGGTTTATCTTTATCTCGAATCATTCAGCCAATGGTGCGCGCGCAAACGCTACAAAAACGCGCCCGTTCAAAGTGGAATCAATCCGGCGGCCGTTTGATTCAACAAATGGGATTGGTCAGAGTAAAACAACCAGATAAACAGCCACGGCCAGTCCGGTGATTGCCAGAAATCCCGCGATTAAAAAAATGAAAGTCAAACCGTGCGCGTGTTTGAGCTGGCCTTGGTCAAGCGCCTTAATGCAACGCCGATGCCGGATGGCGGCAATGAGGTTGACGATTATTCCAGCCACGATGAGGGCAATTCCGACGGGCAGAGAAAAACTTTTGCTATGCTGGGCAACTGTCATGTTATTGCTCGCGGCAATCTCGCGCAAAAAAAGGCCGAAGCGGGCAACCACAAAACCGAATCCCATGAACGCAATGCCGGTTCTGATCCAGGCAAGGAAGGTGCGTTCGGCAGCCATGTAAATTCGCGGATCCGTGGAAGAACCATGGGACTCATTCATAACGGTGAAGTATAGGCAAACATCTCAATCAGTGAAAGTCCAAAGCATAATTTGGAAGAAAAAATAGCTTCCCGGTTTCCTCGAATCGTTTCAGCAATGGCTCGCGCGCAAACGCCGCAAAAACGTGCCCGTTCACCCAAGTCCGGCGTCCGCACCGGGCTGAATCATGCCGCTACGCGTGAAAATCAAAGTGACACGTCTGTAACAAAAAAATAACTGTCCAAGCGCGGGTTGTTGTGGCATATTGGGCTTCTCAATCTGTCGAACTGCCAGAAGAGAAGTCAAAAATTTATTTATGCTGATGAATCTATTGTTCTGGTCGGCCCTCGGTTTTTCCGCCGGGGCTGTCATTGCCTCCTTTTTTGAATGGGCGCTGCACCGTTTCATCATGCACAAGCCGGTGCCGGGTTTTGAATATCCGTTCCGGGCGCACGCCGTCATCCATCATCACACTTTCAAGTCCGACCACACCTATCATCTCATCAATGAGCGCGACAAAAAAACCATCCCGATGGCGTGGTGGAACGGGCCGGCGATCATCGCCGTGGGAATGTTTCCGATTCTTGCGCTGACGCTGCCTTTTGGCCGCTGGGATATGGCCGTCGGCGCGCTGCTTTCCTTTGCCGCCTACTACGGCGCCTATGAATATATGCACTGGTGCATGCACCTGCCCAAGGCGCGGCGCGTGGAACGATCGTGGATTTTTTACCGGCTCAACGGCCATCACCTGCTCCATCACCGTTATATGCACAAAAATTTCAACGTCGTCATGCCCTTCGCCGACCTCTGCCTCGGCACGCTGCTGCTCCGCTCGAAAATCAAATTTCCGCAGCCGCGCGGGCCGGCGGTGCCGGACGTGCAGCCGCGCAACTGAAAAATTTCCGCGCCCGCTAATGGCTCGACGCCTTCGCAATTTTCTGGCACAATCCGAAAATCATGGATGCTGACGAACGCGACATTTTTCATTACCTCAAAACCTGGGGCAGCGATTTCATCAGCGCCAAGGAGATTTGCCGCCGGGCCGGAAGCAAAAAGCGCTACCACGAGGACAACGACTGGGCCAAGGTCGTCCTCACCCGCATGGTGGACCGCGGCATCGTTGAAAGCGATTCGCTCGGCCGTTACCGCATCAAGCCGATGCCCAAAAAAAGCAAGCAGCACCGCTGGGTCGCGCCCGACATCAATAAAATCCTGACCGAAGGCGGCGTCGAAGTGGAAGGCGCCAGCGGCGACATCGCCAGTGACGAGCATTACGATCAACTCTGATGCTGGCCGCGCTGCTCACCACGCTGCTGTTTGCAACTTCGGCGGTTTGCGGCTACCGCACCTCCCGGCAAATCGGCGGCATCGAGGCCAACTTCTGGCGCATCGCCCTCGCCACCATTTTTCTCACGGTCTGGGCGAACACCTTTGGCACCGGATTCGCCGGCGCGCCCGGCTGGTTCATGTTGAGCGGGATCTTCGGCATCGGCCTCGGCGACAGCGCATATTTTCAAGCCCTGCCGCGCCTCGGCAGCCGCCGCACCGTCCTGCTCGTGCAATGCCTCACCGCGCCGTTCGCCGCGCTGATTGAATGGCTCTGGCTCGGAACCGGATTAAATTTGGCGGAAATTTTTTGCATCGCCGTCATCCTGGCCGGCGTGGTCATCGCGCTTGCGCCCGGCGACCATTTGAAAATCGAGCCGCGCCAGTTGATGACCGGTGTTCTCGCCAGCGTGTTCAGCGCGGTTGGCGCGGCGATTGGCGCGGTGCTCATCCGCAAAGCCTTCGCCGTGGCGCACGCCGGCGGAGTTTATCCCGACGCCGGCACAACCGGCTATCAGCGCGTGCTGGGCGGCATTTTGTTTCCCGCCATTGCGCTGGTTGTTTTCAAATGGCGTTCCGCCGCCGCGCACGGCGGAATGTTTGAGGAAAAAACCCTGGCCGTCTCGCGCGAAAAATGGCGGCGCATCTGGCCGTGGGTGCTGGCCAACGCGCTCGCCGGCCAGACGCTCGGCGTGACGTGCATGCAATGGGCGCTCGCCACCACCAGCGCCGGCATCGTCACCGCCATCATCGCCCTGACGCCGATTGTGCTGCTGCCGATGACGCGCATCATCGAAGGAGAAAAAATCGGGATGCGCTCGCTGGCCGGCGCGCTCATCGCCGTCAGCGGCGTGATTGGGCTGACGTTTTTCCGGTGAAACATTTCGCTGTTTCATAATCGTAATCCTAATCTTAATCTTTCGCGCCCGCCGATTACGATTAGGATTAAGATTATGAAAGACGAACTGCAAACCGCCGTCGAAACCCTCGGCCTCGAAAAATTCCGCCGCCACATTTTTCTCTGCACCGACGCGACGGAACCCAAATGCTGCCCGCGCGAAACAAGCCTGGCGTCGTGGGAATTTTTGAAACGGCGGCTCAAGGAGCTAAATCTTGTCGGACCGGAGCCGCTGGTTTATCGCACGAAGGCGAACTGCCTGCGCGTTTGCGTGCGCGGGCCAATCGCCGTGGTTTATCCCGAAGGCGCGTGGTATCACAGTTGCACACCGGAAGTTTTAGAACGCATCATCCGGGAACATTTGATCGGCGGGAAAATTGTCGAGGAATTTACGTTCGCAAAAAATCCGCTGGGATGAATGTGAAAAAATCAAACGCAGCATCAGGCAGCTTAGCTCTCATCACTTTGAAGTGAGCCAAAAGAAAATAGCACAAGCAATCCACGAAATGCCTAAAAGCATAACCATCCACGGCTTGTATTCGTTGCCGCCATGCCCCGGAAATTGCTTGCGCCTCTCTTCGTTCCAAATCTTTTTGTCCAGCCACTGAACCCCGACAAGGATCGGCCTGCTAAATATGATAAATATCATACCGAGCACCAAAAATACAATTGCTGGAATTTTCGAGTCCATACGCAGTCTTATTTTTCAGAACGTAAAAAATTATCCCGCTTTCATTCCGCTGTCCAGAGCCAATTCATTTTCCGCTCGACTTCCATTTTGCCGACGCGCAAAGTTCAGGCGGTTTTGAAGAAATTATGGCCAGACTGCTCATCAAGACGGAGGGTTTGGAAAATGGGATGCTGGAATTGCGCCTCGGCGTCAACCTCGTTGGCCGCGACCCGCAAAGCGATTTTCCCATCAACCATCCCACCGTCTCCACGCATCACTGCGAACTGATTTTGTCAAACGACGGCGTGGTGCTGCACGACTGCGGCTCCACCAACGGCTCGTTTGTCAACGGCCAGCCTGTCGGCGAAGTCTGGCTGGAGCCGGGCCAGCAGGTGCGTTTTGGCGACGTGGAACTGGTCGTCGAATCCACCGACGTCAACATTTCCATCCCCAAAATCGAACGCCCCGCGCCCAGGCCGCCGCCGGTCGTGATGGAAGACGGCGCGCTGCTCTGCCCGCGCCACGCCGATCATCTTGCGACATTCAAATGCACGCACTGTCACGAAGTCATGTGCGGCAACTGCGTCCGCATGATGCGTTTCAAAGGCGGCAAGCCGCTGTTCCTCTGCGCCGTCTGCCACCACAAGTGCGAGCGCATCGTCAGCGAAAAGCCAAAAGAAAAAAAGGGCTTCCTCGGTTTTTTGCAGGACACGGTCCGGTTGAAATTCGGCGGCAGGCCAAAACACTGATTTGCCGTTCACTTCGCCAGAAATTTCGCCGCCATTTTTTCCAGCACATCAATCCACAGCGGATGCTCGTTCATGCAGGGAATGCGCGTGAACTCTTTTCCGTTCCCGGCCATGAATTGTTCGCAGCCGCGAATGCCGATTTCTTCAATCGTCTCCAGGCAATCCGAGACGAACGCCGGGCAGATCACGAGCATCCGCTTTTTCCCTTCCACCGCCAAGCGCGGCAATTCGTAATCCGTGTAAGGTTTTAACCATGGGTCTTTGCCCAGCCGCGATTGAAACGACACCGACCATTTGCCCGCCGGCACGCCGGCCTTTTCGATGAACAACGCCGCCGTCTTGAAACATTGCGCGCGGTAACACGTCGCGTGCGCCGGGCTGGGCGTCTCGCAGCAATCCGGCGTGGCGAGGCAATGGCAGCCCGTTGTATCCGATTTTTTGATGTGCCGCTCCGGGATGCCATGAAAACTGAACAGCAGATGGTCGTAATCTTTTTTGAAATAATCCGCCGCGCTCGCCACCAGCGCCGCGATGTAATCCGGCGCGTCATAATACGGCGGCTGCACGACCACCTTCATCTGCGGCGCAAATTTCGCCACGACTTCCTGCACGCGCACAAAGGCGGTTTCATAACTCGACATTGCGTAATGTGGAAACAGCGGAATCAAAAGCAAGTCGTCAATTTTTTGCGCGGCCAGTTTTTGAACCGCGCTCTCGATGGACGGATTTTGATAACGCATCGCCAGTTCCACCGGCACGCTGACGCGCTTCTGCAGCAATTCCTGAACGTGTTTGCTTGTCACGACGAGCGGAGAACCTTCCTTCGTCCAAACTTTTTCGTAAGCGTGGCCGGACTCCTTCGGACGGTTGATCAAAATCATTCCGACGACGAACCGGCGCACCAGCCACGGCGTGTCAATCACGCGCCCGTCCATCAGAAATTCATTCAGATACCGCCGCACGTCCGGCACCGACGGCGAGTCCGGCGAGCCGAGATTGACCAGGAGAATTGCTTTGCTCATAAAAAAAATCAACCACGAATCCACACGTATGAACACCAATGGTTTTGACGCGAATTGCACGAATTTGCGCGAATGGAATTTGAATTCGTGATAATTCGCGAAATTCGCGTCAAACCGTTTTCTATTTTTGTATTCATGGCTGCTGCAAAGTCACTGCCACCCGCTCCGCGATGTTGACGCCCGACACAATCGAATCACCCAGCGAAACGCCGTCACGATAATGCCCGGCAAAAAATAATTTCGGCGCTTTGCTCTCGATGTCGCTCAACAACTCGCGGTATTTGCCATAGCCGACATTGTATTGCGGAATCGCCTTCGGCCAGAACACCGTGTGAACAAATGTCGGCTTGCCGCGCACACCGAGCAACACGCGCAAATCCGCCAGCACCAGTTCCACCAGCTTTTCCGACGGCAACGCAGCGAGTTCAGGATAACGCGCGCCGCCAACGTAACTCGTCATCGCGATATGACCGGCGGGCGCACGATTCGGAAACAACGCCGAGGAAAAAATCGTGCCGAGAATTTTGAAACCCTCGATTTTTGGAATCAGCATTCCGAAACCGGCGCACGAATGCGTCACGTCCTCGCGGCGAAAACCCAGCACCACGCTCGCCACCGGCGGATAGCTGATTTCGAAAAACGCTCCGGTAGGGCGGCGCTGCTGCGCCGCCGATTCGATCACGAGTTTTGCCAGCCCGTGCGCTGTGCCGCAGTAAATCATCGCATTGAATTCCGCCTCGCCGAGCGCCGTCGTCACGCGCCAGCCAGTGCTGGTTTGCGTCAGCTTTATTACCGGTGTATTCAATTTCAGCGAATCACCAAGCTGTGCCGCCAGCGTGTCCGGCAAAACCTGCAAGCCTTCGTCGAAGGAAAATTTTGGCGCGCGATCCTTCGCCACTTCACCGGACTTCTTTCGGTCGCGCGCGCCGAAAATCTGACCCTTGATCATCGAGCCGTAATTGTCTTCCAGCGCTTTCAATTTCGGGAACGCGTGCGGCAGCGAGAGCTTGTGCGGATCGCCGGCATAAATTCCCGCGACGAGCGCGTCAATCGCATGATCGAGAAATTCCTGGTTGAACCGGCGCACGACAAATTGCGCGATGCTTTCCTCCACGCCATCGCGGCGCGGCTTGATGAACGGCTCGCGCAGCACGGCGAGCTTGGCCTTGGCGGTGAAAAGTTTCGTCGTGAAAAATCCCGGCACGGAAGCGGGCATTTCAATCGGACGACCGTAGCGCACGACGTAGCGCGCCTCGGCTTTCGGATCAGAATTCAACCTGCGCAATTCAAGACCGGCGTCGCGGACGAGCTGCGCGATTTTCGGCGACGTTTCGAGAATCGTGTTCGGCCCGGACTCGGCGAGAAAACCGTCCTTGCGGATGGATTGAATCACGCCGCCGGTGCGCCCGCCCGCCTCATAAACCGTGACCGGCACGCCCTGGCGTTTCAGATAAAACGCCGCGGTCAACCCCGTGATGCCAGCGCCGATGATCGCGACGGATTTCATGAAAAATAAATTTGCCTGCGCACGAAATTATTTTGCCACGGATTGAACACAGATTAAACACGGAATTTGGACAACCTTAAAATTTTTGCTGTATGTGTCTTGGCGCATCTGGCATTTAAGCCTCATGGTTGAAGAACAACAACACGGCTTTGCATTTGAAAAGTGGGTTGTAGAACTTGCGAAACATATAATTCCGAGCAAAAGCCACTTGCTGGCTGGTTACACGCACAAATGGGATTTGCCGGCGGAATTAAATCCCGATTCCAGCGGCGGCCCAATCTCAATTAAAACTGCCAAGTGGAATTCAAGCATCGGGTTTGGTGATGCCCGCCGACAATTTCAAATTGACCATAAATTCACTTTGGTGGTTGGCTTCTGGGAAAAAGACGGTTTGCGAAAACGGGTTGTAAAAATTGTTCCCGTGATGGTTGAACATGGTTTGTGGGCTTCGCTTTGGAAACCGATTGAGTTTGCTGACTTGAAAAAGTTGGATGACCAGATAAAAGATCGCAGCCAAACTTATCGTGAAGCGCGCCGGTTGGCGCAACACGCTGTCAATTCGCCACCGTTCAACAATTCAGTTTTTCGCGTGAATCCGAAAATTGATTCAAAAATCCAGCGACGGCTTCAATGCAGCCTGACCCAGGAAAAATTCTTCACCCATCTTGCCCCAAAAGTCAGCCGCGATAAAGCGGACGAGCCAGTGCTTTGGGGACAAGCACTGCCACCTTTTTTACCCGGTCAACCGTGTTTCGGCGCAGACTGACTTTGTAAGCCGCCGGTTCTTCGGCAAACGCCAAGTGATTTGAACGAACAAATTCTTCGGGAATTCGCATTTCGGCCAACGATGCTTTGGAAATGCTCAACGCGCCAACACCCTTGGCCAGACGTCTAATTTGGCGACGTCCTTCTTCACTGTTAAACCACTCGACCAATCCTTCACAATCTACATCGGCGGCGGGCGTGAGAACATGAATCCAATCGTCAGCCTGCGCTTCAAGACCGTGAGGCATCAAGGCCGTCCGGCCATAGCATCCAGCACCCACTCGGACAAAAAGAATTTCACCCGGACGAACAGCGGATTCTTCACAAAAAGCGTCTCCGTGCCGATTGATGTAGCCGCAATTTTGGGTCAATCGCAGTCCGCCTTCGGGAGCCATGTTTTTTGCGCGAAGCAATAAAACTCCGTCCCGACCCGGCGAATCGAGTAATTCACGCTGCTTGCCATACAAGGCGAATCCGGTGCGAAGTCGAAAGACATCACCCAACTTCACGCCATCAGAAAAAATCGCCCGTGCTTTGGCGTGATGAGCTTCGGGTCGCCAATCTGACTCATCCGCCAGAACAACTTTTTGCCAGCGGTCATCCATGTCCTGCCAATCCGCCAAAGCTAATGGCTTCAACTCATTTATTTCATTACAAACAAGCAAGGAGGTTGGCTCGCGATAAGGCTGATGCGCCGGAGAAAGTTTTTGAGCAATTAAAATGTTCGTCTTGGCGGAGGTTTTTGTAAAGATGCCGCGCGGCAGACTGACAATGGCTTCGACGTGCGCCCGGCACAGCAACCAGTCTCGAACATATTTGAATGGCCGGTTGCTCAACGGGCCATCCGGTAGAATAATTGCGATGCGACCTCTCGGCTTGACCAATTTCAAAAACAGTTCGAGAAATAAAATCTCCAGACATTGTGACGGCCGGCCAAAACCAAAATCAAACCCTTGAAGAATTTGCTGGCGCTTTTCCAAGTTTGCTTGCGCGCTGAATGGAGGATTACCAATTGCCAAATCAAATGTTCCCCAGAGCGGCAACAAGTCAGTCAATGCGTCGCCAGCAATAAAATGTCCTTTCTTCAAAATTGAACTGACGATGTCGTTATATTGGGGATCAATCTCGCAACCAAAAATCTCGCAGCTTTGGGGCGCATTGCGAATAAACACACCATCGCCGCAGCTTGGGTCAATTATTTTTTGGCCTGACCGAACACCAGCCAGCCGAAACATACATTGCGCGACTATTTCAGGAGTGAAAAATTGACCGATCACGCAGCCAGTGTACAGAAACAGGTACAAGAATCAATAAATTTCTTAAATCGTCTTGGAATGTCGCCGCTCATTCGCCGCGCCGAGCGTGTTGTCAAAACACATCGCGATGTTGCGGATGAAGAGGCGTCCGGCGTCGGTGATTTCGAGGCCGGTGGCATTGCGTTTCACGAGGCCTTCGGTTTCAAACGGTGCGAGCGACGCGAGTTCCTTTTCAAAATGTTGCTCGAAGTTGATGCCGAGTTTCGCGCTCATCGCGGCGAAGTCGAGCGAGAGGTCGCACATGGCGCGCATGATGGTTTCGCGGCGGATCTTGTCCTCGTCGGTCACGAAATACGCCTTGTGCAACGGCACGTTGCCCGCGTCCACGGCGGTCTGATACTTCGGCAGTTCCTTCTCGTTCTGCCAGTAGGCTTCGGGAATCTGCGAAACGCCGGACATGCCGAACGCGTAGATGTCCGAACCGGCGCGCGTGCTGTAGCCCTGAAAATTCCGCTGCAATTTTTTCTCGCGCTGCGCGACGGCGAGTTCGTCGTCCGGCTTCGCAAAATGATCCATGCCGATGAAAACATATTGGTTGTCGGCGGTAAGCCGCTCGACGACGAGCTTAAGGACTTCCAGTTTTGATTCCGGCGTCGGCAGGATTTTTTCCTCGAGAATTTTCTGCGCCGGCTTGATCCACGGCACGTGCGCGTAGCTAAAAACGGCGAGCCGGTCGGGCTTCATTTCCAAAACGATGTCGAGCGTTTCGTTGAACGTCTCCGGCGTCTGGAACGGCAGGCCGTAAATCAAATCGAGGTTGATGGAGCCGAAGCCGAGTTCGCGCATCCAATCAATCGCCTGCTGCGTCATTTCGCGCGGCTGGATACGGTGGATCGCCTCCTGCACTTTCGGATTGAAATCCTGCACGCCCATCGAGGCGCGGTTGAATCCGATTTCGCGCAGCGCGACGAGATGTTCGCGCGTGAGCCGGCGCGGATCCACTTCCACACTCGCCTCGATGTCCGACGAAAAAGTGAAATGTTTGTGGATGATTTCGCCGAGGCGTCGGATTTCGTCCGGGCGCAAAAACGTCGGCGAGCCGCCGCCGAAATGGAGTTGAACCGCCTTGCGGTCCTTGTTCAAACGCGGCGCGAGCCGGGCGACTTCGCGGCCAAGATAATCAATGTAATCGCGGCCTTTGTCGTGATTGAGCGTGATGACGGTGGTGCAGCCGCAGAACCAGCAGAGCGTTTCGCAGAACGGAATGTGAAAATAAACCGAGAGGTCGCGCGGCGCGCGGTTGTTGTCCGAAATTTTTTCGGAAAGCTGCTCCCACGAAATCGCGTCGGTGAATTTCGTCGCGGGCGGATAGCTGGTGTAGCGCGGCCCGGCCACGTTGTATTTTTTCACCAGCTCGAGATCTACGTTGAGGGTTTTCATGCAATTCCAAATTGGGGAATAAACGCAAAGGCGCAGAGAACGCGGAGAAAACGCAGGGAAGAAAAGATGTTTCCTCTGCGAATCTCTGCGCCCTCTGCGTCTCTGTGTTGAATTGAATTTTTCATTTGAAAGCGCGCACAGTTTCGACGAGCGCAGCAATGTTCTCCAGCTTTGCGCCCGGCGTCAATCCGTGGCCGAGGTTGAAAATGTGTCCGGGCCGTCCGCGCATGGTTTCGAGAATTTTTTTCGTCTCGGTCGCGACCACTTCCGGCGTGGATTCGGCGATATGCACCGGCGAAAGATTACCCTGCATGGCGATGTGCGCCGGAATAATTTTCCGCGCTTCGGCCATGGAAGTCTGCCAGTCAATGCCTAGCACGTTCGCGCCGCTGGTGATGAGGTCGGGCCAGTTACCGTGCGTGCCAAGCGAAAAATTGATCACGGGAACTTTGCCACCGAGAGTGGCGATGATCTGATTCGTCCAACGGCCCGAAGCTTCCTGAAATTCAGTTGCCGCGAGATGACCGCCGTGGCTGTCGAAAATCTGCACCGCGTCCACGCCGGCGGCGATTTGCATTTTCAAATACGCGGTGACGGCGGTGGTCAGCTTTTCGGCAAGTGCAAAATAGGTTTTCGGATCTTCGCGGAACAGTTGCAGCGCGCGGCTGTATTTCGGCACGCTCGCGCCTTCCATCATGAAGGTCGCCAGCGTCCAGGGCGAGCCGCTGAAACCGATGAGCGCGGTCTCGTCGCCGAGTTCTTTGCGCAGTATCCGCAGCGCGCGGTCAACGTAATTTAATTTTTCAACGACGCGCTCGACGGAAAGTTTTTCAATGTCCGCCTTGGTCGTCACCGCAAAATCCATGATGACGCCGCCGGTTTCCTTGAAGTGATACGACTGCCCCATCGCTTCGGGAATCACGAGGATGTCGCTGAACAAAATTGCGGCGTCAAAACCGAAGCGCCGCACCGGCTGAAGCGTGACCTCGACCGCGAGTTCGGGATTTTGCACGAGCTGGACGAAGGTGTAAGTCTCCTTGAGCTTGCGGTATTCCGGCAGCGCGCGGCCAGCCTGACGCATGAGCCAGATGGGAGGGCGATCCACCGGCAGGCAGCGGGTCGCGCGGTTGAAGCGTTCGCGCGCGGTCAAAACGGTCTTTGCGCCAGGCGGTTTTGTTTCGGCGATATTCATCAGCAGACTCATCGGAACACAGCATAACACCATCTGTCAGGCTGGCAGCTTCGCATTTTTTGGCATTGGCAGCGCATTTTTTGGTTGGTCGGCGCGGCCCTGAATTGATAATTCTAGCCCAGCACGCGGAATTTGAACAGACGGGCCGTCAAAAAAAATTTGCAACTTTGGCCGCCATCCGGTTTTTAATTTCAAGCGATGGAAAACCAACCTTCAGATTCGAGCGAACCGCTGTGGCGGCGGAAACTTTCCGGTGCCGAACGCGCCGGTTTGCGCGCCCGGCCGGAACTGGAGCTGGAAGCCCGGCTGACGGATGCGCTCGCCAAAATTCCCGACGCGCCCGTGCCGTCCAATTTCACCGCGCGCGTGCTGGCGGCCGTCGAGCTGGAAGAAAAGCAGGCCCGACGCTCGCGCTGGCACTGGAGCTGGCACCTGCTTTTGCCGCGAGTCGCGGTGACCGCCGCCATTCTGATTTTTGCCGGCGTCAGCATCCAGCGTCACGAGGCGAATTCGCAGCGCTTCGCGCTGTGGCAAACTCTCGCGAGGCTGGCCGTGACGCAGCCGCCGCCCAGCGCGGACGCGCTGGAAAATCTCGACGCCATCCAGCGCATGGGCCAGCCGGCGCACGCGGACGGCGAACTGCTGGCCGCCCTGCAATGAGCCGGTTGTGCCAGACCATTGTTTTCCTGGCCGCCGCGCTGGCTTTTGCGGCGCACGCGCAGACGCCGCCAGTTCCGCCGGAAGTTGCCGTCTCGCCAACCAATTTGCTCCCACAGACGGCACAGATGCAGTCGCCGGTGGATTTTTTCCGGCAACTGCTCGCCATGACGCCGACGGAACGCGCCCGGTCGCTGGCCAACCGTCCGCCCGAATCCCGCGCCCGCATTCTCGCCAAGGTTCGTGAATATCTGGCGCTCGATCCCGACGAACGCGAGCTGCGCCTGCGCGCGACGGATTTGCGCTGGTATTTGACGCCGCTGTTGCGGACGACGCCGGCGGACCGCGAGACGCGCCTGGCGCAGGTGCCGGAGAATTTGCGCGGCCTCGTCAAATCGCGGCTGGAGCTATGGGACATCCTGCCGCCGCCGTTGCAGCAGGAATTTCTGGCGAACGACACGGCGCTGCATTATTTCGCGCACATCGAGACGACGAACAGCGCGGCGGAAGACCCCGAACAGCAGAAAATCGCCGCACAGTTCAACGAGTTCTTTGAACTCACGCCGGCGGAAAAAAAACAGTCGCTCAACACGCTTTCCGAACCCGAACGCGCCGAGATGGAAAAAACCCTGGCGTCATTTGACAAGCTGCCGCCGGAACAAAAACTGCTTTGCGTGCGCAATTACGCGAAGTTCGCCGGCATGAGCGCCGCCGAACGCGCGGATTTTTTGAAGAACGCCGCGCGCTGGTCCCAGATGTCGCCGCAAGAACGCCAGACGTGGCGCGACCTCGTGGCGTATGTTCCAATCTGGCCGCCCATGCCGCCGGCCGCCGTGCCGCCAAATCTGATTCCGTCCGCGCCGCCGACATTTCCCCGCGCCGGCGTGGCGACAAATTGAAACTGGCGTGCAGTTTCAATTTTCCATTTCCGCCGCGACGCTCTAACTTCCCGCCATGCATCCGATTGCTTTTCAACTCGGCACGCTGACCGTCCACTGGTATGGCGTGATGATGGCGCTGGCTTTTTTTGCCGGGCTGTGGACGGCCACGCGCCGCGCCCGGCTCGTGAACATTTCCGGCGACGCCGTGGCCGACGTGGTGCTGTGGCTGATCCTCGGCGGCATCGTCGGCGCGCGCGTCGTTTATGTGACGACATATTGGAAGGATGAATTTGCCGGCGGCCCGTTTTCCGAAGTTTTCATGATCCAGCACGGCGGACTGGTTTATTATGGCGGCCTGATCGGCTCGACGGTGGCGGGAACCATCTATCTCGCCTGGAAAAAACTTCCCGTCTGGAAATTCGCGGACATTCTTGCGCCCAGCATCGCGCTCGGCAGCGTTTTCGGGCGCATCGGCTGCCTGCTGAACGGCTGCTGCTACGGACGCGCGTGCGATTTGCCGTGGGCCATCCAGTTTCCAAACGGCTCCGCCGCGTGGAGCCAGCAGTTTCAGGAAGACCTCGTCAGCGCGACCGGCCCGTCGCTGCCGGTTCATCCGACGGAAATTTACGACGGCATTTTGAACCTCGCGCTTTATGTTTTTCTCGCGTGGCTGTTCCGCCGCAAAAAATTCGACGGCCAGGTTTTTGCGACTTATCTGATCATCTACGCCGTCTTCCGCTCCCTCGTTGAATACTTTCGCGGCGATTATCCGGCCGATCACGTCCACGCCGGCCTCACCTCGGCGCAACTCGTCAGCATCCCGATTTTTGTCGCCGGCCTGGCGCTCGCGGCAATCTTGTCGCGCCGTGAACCGGCAAAATGAAGCCGCCAATTTTCATCGCCGGGCCGACGGCTGTTGGAAAATCCGCCGTCGCGCTCGCGCTCGCGGAAAAAATCGGCGGCGAAATCATCTCCGCAGATTCGATGCAGGTGTATCGCGGCCTCGACATCGGCACGGCCAAGCCTTCGGCCGCCGAGCGCGCCCGCGTGCCGCATCACCTCGTGGACATCTGCGACCTGCACGAAGCCTTCGACGCCGCGCAATTCATCCGCCGCGCGCAAAAGGTGGTTGAAGAAATTCAGTCCCGCGGACACACGCCCGTTTTCTGCGGCGGCACCGGGCTTTATTTCAAGGCGTTCCTCGACGGACTCGGCGAAGCGCCGCCCGCCGATGAAAAGCTCCGCGCCGAACTGGAGGCATTGCCGTTTGAAATTTTATTGCGCGAACTGCGCGAGCGCGATCCGGCGGCTTACGAAAAAATTGACAAACAAAATCCGCGCCGCGTCGTCCGCGCCGTGGAAGTCATCCGGCTCACCGGCAAAAGGTTTTCCGGGCAGCGCGCGGAATGGAAAGTCCAAAGTCCAAAGTCCAGAGTCCAAAGTTTTTTTTGTTTCACGCGCCAGCCGGAAGATTTGCGCCAGCGCATCAATGCTCGCGTGGACGAAATGTTCCGGCGCGGGCTGGTGGAAGAAACCCGCGAACTGCTAAGCCGCGGCCTCGCGGAAAACAAGTTTGCGATGCAGGCCATCGGCTACCGGCAGGTCGTCGAGCATCTGCGCGGCGAGCGCGATTTGGCGGCGACGATTGAACTCGTCAAAACCAAAACCCGCCAGTTTGCCAAGCGGCAACTGACGTGGTTCCGCCGCCACGGAAATTGCGAGTGGATTGAACTGAAGCCAAATGATTCGGCGGAAGAAATTTTGCCCCGACTGTTTCGCTGACGGCTTTGACTCGCTTTTCTTAGGTTTGACTGCTAGTTTTCCTGCTTTCTAACAGGCATGGACTACAAAGACACATTGAATCTGCCGCGCACGGACTTCGCCATGAAGGCCGACCTCGTCATGCGCGAGCCGGAGCGTTTGAAAAAATGGGAAGCCGCAAATCTTTACGCGAAAATTCAAGCATCGCGTGAAGGCAAAGAAAAATTTGTCCTGCACGACGGTCCGCCGTTCGCCAACGGCGATGTTCACATCGGCACGGCACTGAACAAGATTCTCAAGGACATCATCATCAAGTATCAAACCTTGCGCGGCAAAAGTGCGCCATACATTCCCGGCTGGGATTGCCACGGCTTGCCGATTGAATTCAAAGTTTCACAGGAAATGCGCAAGGCTGGCGACACAACTGCAGATGCCGCCACGATTCGCAAAGCCTGCGAAGCCTACGCGTGCAAATACATTGATCTCCAACGCGTGCAGTTCAAACGCCTTGGCGTCCTCGGCGATTGGGAAAATCCGTATCTTACGCTGAACAAGGAATACGAAGCGGACGAACTGCGCTTGTTTGCTGACATCGTGGCCAAGGGTTTTGTTTATCGCGGCAAGAAACCGGTTTACTGGAGCATTCCCTGTCGCACTGCGCTCGCCGAAGCCGAAGTTGAATATCAAGATCACGTCAGCCAGAGCGTGTTTGTAAAATTTCCCGTTGTCAAAACGCCGGACTTTCCACAAGTCAAAAATGAAATACACCCGCCAAGAGCATCTACGCTAAATACCTTTGTTCTCATCTGGACAACGACGCCGTGGACATTGCCTGCGAACCTCGCGGTTGCTTACAACTCGAAGCTTCAATACTCGCTGGTGCAGGTTGGCGGGGAAAAATACTGGATTCTTTCACTGCTCGTTTCCGCTGTCGCCGAAAAATGCAAGTGGGAGAAATTTGAAACGCTCGAAACGGTTTTAGGTGGTGAACTCGCGGGGTTGGAATATCAACACCCATTTTGCAATCGCACCGGAGAACTTTTTGCAGGCGACACTTTTGTCGAAAGCACGACAGGAACGGGTTTCGTTCACATCGCGCCCGGTCATGGTCTGGACGACTACAATCTTGGCCGGCTTGCTGGCCTGCCGATTTATTCGCCGGTTGATGATGATGGAAAATTTGCCTACACAAACGATTTGCCAATTGAACAGCAAATGCCCGCTGAATTTATCGGCAAATCCATTCTGGAAAAGCATGGCAAGAGTGACGCGAACGAAATTGTTTTGCATGAATTGCGTTTGCGCCACGCGCTGTTGCATCAAGAGAATTACCATCATAGTTATCCGCATTGCTGGCGCAGCAAAACGCCCATTATCTTCCGCGCGATGGATCAGTGGTTCATCAAAATTGACCAGATGATCAAACCAGACGGCAAAAGTCCTGTTGACCCGACGCCGTTTCGAGAAATTGTTTTGGCTGAAATCAATAAAGTCGAATGGATTCCAGACTGGGGCAAAAACCGAATTGAAGGTGCTGTGAAAACCAGACCCGATTGGTGTATTTCGCGCCAACGGACTTGGGGCGTCCCAATCCCGGCGTTTTACGGCGAAAGAGGAGTTACGATTCTTTTTCCAGAAATGATTTGTAAATTTGCAGATTTGGTTCAAGAGCATGGTTCAAATATCTGGTTTGAAAAATCATTCGAGGAACTTTGGACTTTGCTAAAACCAGATAATTACAAATGGATTGCTCCGATTTCAAAATCCAACGACACGCTCGATGTGTGGATTGATTCCGGTTCGTCCTCGCGCGCCGTTTTGAAGCAGCGAAAAGAATTGCAGCACGACAAAAAATCGGGCGATGAAGTTTGGCAGGCCGACGTTTATCTCGAAGGCAGCGACCAGCATCGCGGCTGGTTTCAATCGTCGCTGCTGCTCTCGCTCGCGGGCAACGGCGCGGCGCCGTTCAAGACCGTGTTGACGCACGGCTTCATGGTGGATGCCGCGAT
>Ga0209483_1000341_pt1 | contig 42345 bp, 31 predicted proteins | sample NGEPerA_FD_184508 | JGI IMG/M metagenome (GOLD analysis project Ga0209483, IMG submission 184508) | Arctic peat soil microbial communities from the Barrow Environmental Observatory site, Barrow, Alaska, USA - NGEE PermafrostL2-A... | ecosystem: Environmental > Terrestrial > Soil > Wetlands >...
CCTGCTTTGGGAGCAGGAGGTCGCTGGTTCGAATCCAGTCGCCCCGACTGAGCAAACTGCTTGCCCCGCATCGACTTTCGGTGTGGGGTTTTGCGTTGCCATCGCTTGTCGCTGCGTTATTCTAATTCTCGCTGCAGTGAAATCACGCCGCCAGGCTCGAACCTCGCCGTGAGCTGGGCTAGCAACAACTCGTCGTGACTCTCGCCGGCGCGCGCCCACACTGTCGCGAAGTTTCGACCATCGGCGTATGCGTGATACGCAAAGAAATGATGCGGGCCAAAATGCGTATCACACTCGCCGAAACGCTCCCGCACCCAGCTACCGCTCAGCTCGACTCCGCGGTACTGGCCGAACATCGCATCCATCGTCGGAGGGGGCACTTCGGCGGGTAGCGTACGCAACACCTTGAGACAATAGAGCAGTTCCGGAACGTCGTCGTCCTCGTCGTTGTCCTCGTCGGCGTCCGTCCACGCTGCAGCCGCGCCACCGCTGACACGCGACGCGACGCCTTCGCCAGGTACCACTCCGGTGGCGATCAGGCGGCTCAGCATCCCCTGCGCATTGTTGTTCAGCGACAGATCCCCGCGCATGAACAGGTCGATCGCCGCGTCCGTATATTGCGCGCGTTGCAGCGTCGCTTGCACCTGCTCCACTTTACAGAGCCCCAGAGAGATGCACGATCGTATTTTGTCGACGTTCATCGAACGTTAAGGCGCAATGGCGAAAGAAGCTTGAGCGAGCTCGCGAAGGGTTCGCCGGTGGACATGGCCGGATCCTAAAGCTCAGATGCGGCCCATGGCAGCGCGGATTCAAGCCAGTCCGCTGCGGTTTTGTATCATCGATGTCCGCATTGGGCGCGAACCACTGAGTAAAGGTTCGTCTCGCCCATGCGTCGTTCGCGACGAACCGGGCCATCGGTCGGTCAGGACCGAACGGTCTTTCTCAGCTCGTCAAGGTGGCCCGCCCAGAGGCCATTGCTCTTCATCTCGAGGCTGTGGTAACCGAGCACAGTTGCCCGCGTCGCCACGGAAAGCAACCCATCGATTATGAAGATTGCACTGAAGGATGTCGGTGAACTCACCATGCGCGAGAGAAGACCCCACGTAGCCGCGCGGAGGAGATCGTACTCTCGAAACAGCGATGCTACTTCCATACCCTGTGACCTTCGGGATGCACCATGGGAACACGCAGCGGCGATCATTGCGTCGACGCGTAGCTCACGCGTGGCGTCGCTCATTGCACAATCGATCACGCGCGTAATCACGCTGGCGAGATTGTTTTGTCGCTCCGCCTCTTCGAGAGCTGACCACGGCAGGTCCTGCGTGCTGCGGTCCCATTCGGCCATGATCTCCGGTACTTCTGCGAGCAACAATGGGTAAAGTTGCGCGTATGGTGCTACTTCCTGCGTACGCATCGCATGAATGCGACGCGCAGTCTTGAGCACCGTCTCCGCGGACCGAGTTTCTTGATCATCCATATCCGTTCTTGGGGAAGGGCGTGTTTCACTGAGGGTCGAAAATCGGAAATCGTCAGCTTCGCACGCGATGCAATTGTGGGCCCTAAATATGGAAGAAGCTGCGGCCCGCTGGAACATGCCGACGCCCAATCGGTTGATGGGCGTTTGGGCCGACCGTTCTCACCCGACGGTGACCAGGGCTTGATTGGCGCGGGACGGTGGGCGGGTCGAATACTGCGAAATAGTAAACATTTGTAAAGATCGTCCGATACTTATGTTTGTCGGTGTGTTATGGTCACGCCGACATACGAACCTTAGGTGTTCATTTGCAGGGAAGCCCTCCACTCTGATGAGTGGAGGGCTTTCTGGCGTTCAGAACGGCGCATGCAGCCGGCAATTCAACATTTGCTGCAGCTTTGCAATCCGTCGCGTAAAATTCGTACGAGTCTGGAACGAGGACGGGTACATCGCCTCGTTCACGGGACGCAACGCCGCACAGCAAATAACGGAAAGCCAGTCTCTGGAATTGTTCTGGAATTGCTCTGGTATTGCTCTGGTAATGCTTGGTACGCACTTCCATTTTTGCAACAACTCGACCAGATTGCGTGGCTGTCCAGCGCCAGTAGCTCAGTTGGATAGAGCGGCAGCCTTCTAAGCTGCAGGTCGGGGGTTCGATCCCCTCCTGGCGCACCACCTGGCAGGGCGCGGGAGGCACGAGCGAGAGCGAGCAGAGGCGGGGGCGAGCAGGCGGAGCGCAAACGCTGCTTGGCGCGACGACGTGCAAGACGGCCGGACAGTGACGCAGACTGCTCGCGCGTCGCTTGGGTGTTGACAGTTGTTACAGGCGCTCGTTGTTGGAGGCCTCCTTAGCTCAATTGGTTAGAGCAACTGACTCTTAATCAGTAGGTTGTCGGTTCGATTCCGACAGGGGGCATTGTGTACTGCATTTGGTGCGACGCGGGATGGGGCCTCGGCGTTTTGTGCGGCTTCGAACGTTGTAATCAGACTGTTCTGTGGGAGCCGAGTGCGGCTCCGGCGAATTGCTCGCTGGAAAGGTGGGAATTGGGGTTCCTTTCCTGGGTGTAGCCGGTTAGGATGCTCATCCGCTCTGGAATGGTGAGATTGATGCTGTTCATGTAGCGAGTTCAGTAGTGAAAGGCTGGTGTAGTGAGGTGCTGTTTGAAGCGAGTATTTGAAGCGGTGTTTTGGGGTTGAGATTCGGCTCGAATTCGCTGCGAGAAAGTTTGAGATACCCCTTGCGATTTTGGGGTAAAAGCTATAAGTTGGAAGGCTGCCACTGAAAATGTGGCGAATCGCTGATTGAAAATTGAAATTGAGATGGATGAATGTGCGAGGCTGACTCGTTGATCCGAGGCCATTCAGGGCTTCGGGGAGAGTTTAGACCTGAATATTCAACAAAAGTGATTCCGGACGTGGTAGCCTACGGGCTTAAATGTCCGTAGATGGCCGCGTTCGGGAAGAGCTATCAGATTTCTCTATTGGAGAGTTTGATCCTGGCTCAGGACGAACGCTGGCGGCGTGCATAACACATGCAAGTCACGGGGGCCAGTAGCAATACTGGCAACCGGCGAACGGGTGCGTAACACGTAAGCGACCTACCTCGATGTGGGGCATAGCCGGCCTAACGGCCGGGTAATTCCGCATGTGATCCTTGAGGGGCATATCTCGGGGATGAAACCAGTAATGGGCATTGAGAGGGGCTTGCGGCCTATCAGCTTGTTGGCGAGGTAACGGCTCACCAAGGCGACGACGGGTAGCTGGTCTGAGAGGATGGCCAGCCACATTGGGACTGAGAAACGGCCCAGACTCCTACGGGAGGCAGCAGTGGGGAATCTTGCGCAATGGCCTAACGGCTGACGCAGCGACGCCGCGTGAGGGATGAAGCTCTTCGGAGTGTAAACCTCTGTTGCCCGGGACGAATAGCGGATTTTTCCGACTTGACGGTACCGGGTGAGGAAGCACCGGCTAACTCCGTGCCAGCAGCCGCGGTAATACGGGGGGTGCGAGCGTTGTCCGGAATCACTGGGCGTAAAGGGCGCGTAGGTGGCTGTGTAAGTTTGCGGTGAAAGCCCGGGGCTCAACCCCGGGTCTGCCGTGAATACTGCACGGCTTGAGTACTGTAGAGGCAGGTAGAATATCGGGTGTAGCGGTGGAATGCGTAGAGATCCGATAGAAGACCGGTGGCGAAGGCGGCCTGCTGGGCAGTAACTGACACTGAGGCGCGACAGCGTGGGGAGCAAACAGGATTAGATACCCTGGTAGTCCACGCCGTAAACGATGGGTACTAGGTGCTTGGGGGAGCGACCCCCTGAGTGCCGGCGCTAACGCAGGAAGTACCCCGCCTGGGGAGTACGGCCGCAAGGCTGAAACTCAAAGGAATTGACGGGGGCCCGCACAAGCGGTGGAGCATGTGGTTTAATTCGACGCAACGCGAAGAACCTTACCCAGGCTTGACATGCACAGGAAGTATGGCAGAAACGCCATGCGCTCTTCGGAGTCTGTGCACAGGTGCTGCATGGCTGTCGTCAGCTCGTGTCGTGAGATGTTGGGTTAAGTCCCGCAACGAGCGCAACCCCCGTTCCTAGTTGCCAGCGAGTAATGTCGGGGACTCTAGGAAGACTGCCGGTGCGAAACCGGAGGAAGGTGGGGATGACGTCAAGTCATCATGGTCCTTACGTCTGGGGCTACACACGTGCTACAATGGGTGCGACAGTAGGGTCCGACCCCGCAAGGGTGAGGAAATCCTCAAACGCATCCTCAGTTCGGATTGTGGGCTGCAACTCGCCCACATGAAGCTGGAATCGCTAGTAATCGTGGATCAGCTACGCCACGGTGAATACGTTCCCGGGCCTTGTACACACCGCCCGTCACGCCATGGAAGTTGTGAGCGCCCGAAGTCCGTGTCGGATCCCTGTGCAAACAGGGGCCAAGCGGCCGAAGGCGAGCGCGATGACTGGGGCGAAGTCGTAACAAGGTAGCCGTAGGGGAACCTGCGGCTGGATCACCTCCTTACCGGAGCGACGAGTAGTTGTAGGGCGCGGATTTATCCGTGCCTGCTTTCGGCGCAGATTTATCTGTGCCGTCTGAGGTCGGCGATGCCGCGTAGCTGCAAAGCTGCAAGGCAGCGTTCGGACCGAACAACGAAAGTCCTCAATGGAAGTCGACGGTCTCGACACATTCATCAATCTCAATCTCAATTGCTTTATTTTGCGCCGCTCCCGCGCTAACCGGGAGCTCGCTTTTTGACAACGGAAATAAGTAGTGATTGTGGGATAACGAATCTACATTGTGATTCAATTTCGTCTGTAGCGGCAGGATTCATCCTGCTGTTACGACAAAAGTAAGGACAGGATTCATCCTGTCCGTATCACTCGTAAGATCGCGCGTAAGCGAAGCAGGCCCCAGGGCCTGTTTCTGAAGTTTTCTGCTTGACATCTAATGGCGTCAAGCGAAAGAAAGCGTATGGAGGATGCCTGGGCACACAGAGGCGATGAAGGCCGCGATAAGCTGCGATAAGCCAGGGGGAGCTGCACATAAGCTGATCCCTGGATGGCCGAATGGGGAAACCCGGCCGTCAGTGATGACGGTCACTCCTTAGGGAGAGCGAACGCTGGGAACTGAAACATCTCAGTACCGGCAGGAAAGAGAAATCAACCGAGATGTCCTGAGTAGCGGCGAGCGAAACGGACTTAGCCCAAACCGAAACCCCTTGGGGTGTCGGGGTTGTAGGACTTGCACACGCCTTATCTGAATGACAACGGAAGTCGCCTGGAAAGGCGCGCCATAGACGGTGACAGCCCGGTACGTGAAGTCTGAGACGATAGGGTAGCAATGTTCCTGAGTAGCGCCCGAATGCCGAGGAATCGGGCGTGAATCCGGGGGGACCACCCTCCAAGGCTAAAGACTCCTGTGTGACCGATAGTGGACGAGTACCGTGAGGGACAGGTGAAAAGCACCCCAGTGCGGGGAGTGAAATAGTTCCTGAAACCATACGCTTACAAGCGGTAGGAGGCTGGCTCAGAGCAATCTGAGTACGGCTGACTGCGTGCCTTTTGCATTATGATCCGGCGAGTTACTCCTCTGGAGCGCGGCTAAGTGCCTATGGTACGGAGCCACAGCGAAAGCGAGTCCTGTAACGAGGGCGAGTAAAGTTCCAGGGGGTAGACCCGAAACCAGGGCGATCTACCCATGTGCAGGGTGAAGCTCAGGTAACACTGAGTGGAGGCCCGAACCGGTACGGGTTGAAAACCGTTCGGATGACGTGTGGGTAGGGGTGAAAGGCCAATCAAGCCTGGAGATAGCTGGTTCTCTCCGAAATCTATTGAGGTAGAGCCTCGAGGAATTGTTAGCAGCAGGTAGAGCGACTGGATGGGTGCGGGCCGACATAAGTTGGTACCAAGCCCAACCAAACTCCGAATGGCTGTCTAATGTATCTCGGGAGGCAGTCACCGAGCGATAATGTCCGGTGGCGAGAGGGAAAGAACCCAGAACCACAGCTAAGGCCCCAAAGTGGCCGCTAAGTATAGCGAAGGATGTGCATTTGCATTGACAACTGGGAGGTTGGCTTAGAAGCAGCCATTCCTTCAAAGAGTGCGTAATAGCTCACCAGTCCAGCGAGTGTGCGCCGAGAATGGTCGGGATTAAGCGGCCCGCCGAAGCTTGGTCTTCATACTTATGTATGAGGGGTAGGAGAGCGTTCCCATCTGCAGTGAAGCGGTCGTGGAAACGTGCCGTGGAGCGTTGGGAAGTGAGGATGCCGGAATGAGTACGCGCAAATCAAAGTGAAAACCTTTGACACCGAAAACCCAAGGATTCCTGCGCCATGGCAATCAGCGCAGGGTGAGGCGGACCCTAAGGCGAGGCCCCAGAGGCGTAGCCGATGGATAGCAGGTTAAAATTCCTGCCCCGTCCAACACACGTTATTACCCTACCAGGGACCGTGGAACGAAGTGGCAGCGGTCATGTGGATCGACCGTACGTGCGCGTAGAGAAATCGAGGCGCAACGTCAAGGATGCGGGGCAACCCAATTTCGAGTGCTGTGGAGTCGACATGCAAGAAAAGCTGGCTAGGGGAGTTGGTTGGATGTCCGTACCGTAAACCGACACAGGTGGGTGAGGCGAGTAGCCTAAGGTGAACGAGTGAAACGTGGTCAAGGAACTCGGCATAATGATCCCGTAACTTCGGAATAAGGGATGCCTCGGTTGGTCATCGTATTTACTATGGTGGCTACTTGAGGTCGCAGATAATCGGCTCAAGCGACTGTTTAGCAAAAACACAGGTGTGTGCCAAGCCGCACAAGGCGCCGTATACACACTGACGCCTGCCCGGTGCCGGAAGGTTAAGGGGAGAGGTCAAGACAGCTTGCTGTCTGAAGCCTTAAGCCGAAGCCCCGGTAAACGGCGGCCGTAACTATAACGGTCCTAAGGTAGCGAAATTCCTTGTCGGGTAAGTTCCGACCTGCACGAATGGCGTAACGACTTGAGCACTGTCTCGACCACGTGCTCGGCGAAATTGCAGTCTCGGTGAGGATTCCGAGTCCCCGCAGCAGGACAAAAAGACCCCATGCACCTTTACTGTAGCTTGCTATTGGTCGTTGCACTTCACTGTGTAGCATAGGTGGGAGCCATTGAGGCCCAGGCGCTAGCTTGGGCGGAGGCATCAGTGAAATACCACCCTGTGTTGTGCGACGCCCTCACCACGGATTGAAAACCAATTCTGGGACCGTGGCAGGTGGGCAGTTTGACTGGGGCGGTCGCCTCCGAAAGAGTAACGGAGGCGCGCGAAGGTTCCCTCAGCGCGGTCGGTACTCGCGCTTGAAGAGTGTAACGGCATAAGGGAGCCTGACGGTGAGACCGACGGGTCGAGCCGGCACGAAAGTGGGCCGTAGTGATCCGGTAGCCTCGCGTGGGCGAGCTATCGCGCAACGGATAAAAGGTACGCTGGGGATAACAGGCTTATCGCGCCCGAGAGTTCACATCGACGGCGCGGTTTGGCACCTCGATGTCGGCTTATCACATCCTGGGGCTGGAGCAGGTCCCAAGGGTCCGGCTGTTCGCCGGTTAAAGTGGTACATGAGCTGGGTTCAAAACGTCGTGAGACAGTTTGGTCTGTATCCGCTGCGGGCGTTGGAGAGTTGAGGGGTGCGGACTCTAGTACGAGAGGACCGAGTCGGACAGTCCGCTCGTGTACCGGCTGTGACGCCAGTTGCAGCGCCGGGTAGCGATGACTGGTGGCAAGAACCGCTGAACGCATCTAAGTGGGAAATGCCCCCCAAGATGAACTCTCCCTCCTTCTTAAGAAGGCACAAGGGCCGGGGAAGACTACCCCGTCGAATGGCCGCACGTGGAAGTGGAGCAATCTATTCCAAGCGAAGCGGTCCATATCGCCCGAGAGGCTTGACTCCAAATCTGGGCTGGTCTGAACACCGATCCAGCCCGAGCAACCAACAGGTTGCGACTCAGCAGAAAACTGCGATCTTGCGATACGTAGTTTCATATCTCACAATCACTACTTAATTCCGATTTTCCTTCGCTGGCGACTAGAGCGCAGGGGCCACACCCGTTCCCGTTCCGAACACGAGCGTTAAGCCCTGCAGCGCCGATGGTACTCCGATCGAGAGATCGCGGGAGAGTAGGCCGTCGCCGGCACTTTTTTCAAAAGGCCGTCCATTACTGGGCGGCCTTTTGTATTTTCACCCATCCCCATGACCAAAGCCGGAACCGTTACCGTCGCGGGCAAACCCAACGCTGGCAAATCAACCCTCCTGAACCGACTCGTCGGTCAGAAGCTGAGTATCACCAGCGATAAACCCCAGTCAACTCGAGATCGTGTCGTCGGCATTCGCACCGATGGCGATTCGCAGATGATCCTGGCCGACACGCCCGGCTTGCTCGATCCTACATACTTGCTCCAATCCGCCATGCAGTCAGCTGCAGTCTCCGCTCTCTCCGACGCAGATTGCATCGTATATGTCTGCGACGCGCGTGACGGCGTCCCCGTATCGCTTCAACAAGCGGCAGGTCTCAAAGCGCCACCGCGCGCTGCAACTCTGATCGCACTCAATAAATCAGATCTGCTCGGTCCAAACGAACGCGCAACCCTCGCCAATGCCCTGCCAGACGCGCTCTTCATCTCTGCACTCACTGGTGATGGTCTTCCTGCGCTGATCGCTGCAATCGAAGCTCACCTCCCCGAAAGCCCGTTCCTGTTCCCGGTCGAAGACGTCAGCATACATTCCGTTCGCTTCCTCGCCGCGGAACTGATAAGAGAAACTGCACTGGAGCAACTCGGGGCTGAGGTACCTTACAGCGTCGCTTGTGAGATCGAGGAGTTTCGGGAGGACCGCTCGCCTATCTACATTCGAGCAGTAATTCACGTCGAACGCGAAAGCCAGAAGCGCATCCTCATTGGCGAAAAGGGACGCCGTATCAAGCTCCTGGGGACGGCTGCTCGGAAAAAGATCGAAACACTTACAGGTAGCAGCGTGTATCTCGACCTTTGGGTGAAAGTATTGCAGAATTGGAGAAAGGATGCAGCGGCACTCCGCCGCTTTGGTTATACGACCCACAACTGATATCCGCATGCCCGTCGCTCCACAGTTACTCGAGATCCTCGTTTGCCCCAAGTGCAAGGGGCCGCTTGAGTATCGCGAAGCCGAAGATGCCTTGATCTGCCAGCACGATAAGCTCCGATACCCCGTCAGGGACGGCATTCCGATAATGTTGATTGATGAGGCAACGCCCGCCTAGCGTGCGAGCCGATCTGACAACCCGGATCGCGGTAGCCGCCGCAGCGGGCATCGCGGTCATTCTGCTGGTGTCGCCCATAAGGTTGCAAGCACAATCGGGGCAGGAAACCATCTTCCTGCTGCTCCCCGTCGGCGCGCGCGCGGTCGGCATGGGCGAGGCGGTCGTGGCTCAACGCGGCGGAAGCGACATGCTGTGGTGGAATCCGTCTGGCCTGGCTGGCAACGACTCTGCAGGTCATGAGGTCGCACTCCACCACTCGACGACCGTCGTCGGGCAGGGGAACGCGCTGGCGTTCGTCTGGCCGCTCCAGAACAAGAGCATCATAGGCTTCGCCGTGAACATTCTTGATCTGGGCCAGCAGACGCTTACCGACGAGCAGGGAAACGGAATCGGGGTAGCAACACCGACGGACTACTCGGTTGCGGCCAGCTACGCCGCCCCGGTCGTGTCGTGGCTAACCGTGGGGGCCACGGCCAAGCACGTGGAGGCTGGGATCCCCTGTTCCGGCGTATGCAGCGGCCTTGGCCTCGAGGCGTCGCGGTCGAACGGGTTGGACCTCGGCTTGCAGATTCGACCGTCGATGATACCGCTTACAATTGGTGCCGCGGCCCGCAATCTTGGTGTCACCGGACCCGCAGGTCGCCCGGGCCGGCTGGATCTGGGAGCCGATTACATGGTCGTCGCCCTCGAACGGGGTGACGACAGGGTAGAGGTGCACGGCGCGGCAAGCCTCGTGAGCACCGTCGGCATGGACAGCACCAGCGCGAGGTTCGGGACGGACGTGATTGTGGACGAGCGGCTGCATGTCCGTGCTGGATACATACGCGATCCTGCGAACGGTTCCGGTGGCTCGATCGGCGTCGGCCTCCAATCCGGTAAACTTGTGTTTGACCTGGGGCGGACCTACGGCGGCCTCACCGGTACCAACGACAAGCCGCCGACGTACTTCTCACTCCGATACCTGTGGTAGGCTTCAACTGTCAGTATATGGGGCCACCGGCAAGTCTGCCGCGATCGCCCCGAACCGCGGTTATCTTTGACACGTTTAGATGACGGATAAGTCGCTCCCCACTCCCCAGCTGCCAATAGCTCTCCTGCTGCAACCGGCGGATGTCGCCCTGCCTCCGGTCGTCGCGGGATGGGTCGGCCATCAGCCGGTTACGGTCGTTCCCGTGACGTCCATCGACGATCTGATGGTGTACGCACTTCGGTCCAGACCCCGGTTCATCGTTATCGACGGAAGAACGCCGGTAAACGATCCACTTCAGGCATGCCGGAAGATCAAACGCGACCCCTACACTGGGGTGGTGCCGGTTATTTATGTGGCCCCGGATGGCTTGAGGCCGCGCATTGAAGCACTCGAATCGCTCGCGGATGAGGTAGTCTCAGCCGAAATGCACGAGTCTGAGACAAGGACTCGCCTTCGATGCGCCATAATTAGATCGGATCGCGACGTCAACGTCCACCCGTCCACACGCCTGCCCGGAGCGCCGGCAATCCACGACGCAATCCGGGAGCGGCTGGATACTCCGTTTGCCGCGTGCTACGCCGATCTGGATCATTTCAAGGAGTTCAACGATCGGTATAGCTACGTCGAAGGCGATCGGGTCATTCGACTGCTGGCGGCGCTGCTGCACGACACAGTCCGCGGAATGGTAGGCGACGAAGGATTCGTAGGACATATTGGTGGCGATGATTTTATTTTTCTGATTCCGCGCGACAGAGTTGACGATGTGTGCAGTGAAATCGTCCAGACATTTGATACACTGATCGCTTACCAGTATTCGGAGAACGACCGGCGTGCAGGCTATTTCTTCGGCAAGGACAGGCGTGGTCAGCTCCACCGGGTACCTTTGATGACGCTCTCGATCGGCGTCGTCACGAATGAACGGCGTACTTTCACGCAGTCCGTTGCTGTGAGTGCGCTCGCTACGGAAATGAAGACTTACGCAAAGACCCTTCCCGGATCTGTCTATGCAGTAGACAGGCGCACTGATGACCGATCCGAGGCCTCGACTTCGCAGTTGACTGAAACCGGTGCCCGTCAATGACGCCAATGATCGTGCAGTGCTCATCGTGTCTGACCGAATTCGAACTGGATCCTGAGAAGGTTCCGGCCAACGGGGTCCGCGCGCGCTGCTCGGTTTGCTCTGCGGTCATCGTTGTTCCATCACCGCGCTCGGCCCCCGCAACGGCTGAACCTCCGACAACACCAACACCAGCGCCAACACCAGCGCCGATACGGGCACCGGCACCGGCCGCTCCAGCTGCTGCCCCAGTTGCTGCCCCGGTTGCGGCTCACACCGCGCCCCCAGCGCATCCGCAATGGACCGCCGCACCAGCTCAACCGGCAGTCGAAGCGCCCGCGGCTGCACCAACCGCAGCAACCCACGAGCCGCCACCGGTGGCGCCGGCACAGATAGAGCATGCCGAGCGAGACCAGCCGCGGTTTACGCCGCCGCGAGTTGATACGTTCAAGCCAGCACCGGCAGCCAGCGCGCCTGCAGCGCCGCCATCCGAGCCGGCCACGCGCTCGGCCTGGACAGTGCCGGAGCGCCCGTTCCCGGGACATGCTTCGCCGTCTCACGCAGCACCCGCTTCCGAGGGATTTGGGACACCACATCCGGAGCCGGAAGGTCAGCGTCGTTCGATCAATCCGTTCCTCACGAGAGACCCTGCACTACGTGCAAAGCGTCTTGCTCGCGCACTGGTGTCGGACATCGTTGCCTATCATCCCGCTCGGCATGCGGAGGGATTGCGCGACGGGACGCTCAAGACGCTGTTCCGGGACGAGATCAAGAAGAGCTACGAGGAATATGTCGATCAGGTTGGACGTGACTTCGCCGGGTCCACCACGCACTTTCAGGATGCGCTGAACGACGTTCTCGCGAGCGGCAAAAAACTGTTCTAGGGGAGCGCGACGCACGGCGTCCCCGCGGAAGCGGTGAACCATGTTATCGTTCTCTGAGAGTGCTGACCGCAGGAAGTCCCGCAATTATAATCAATCATGCTTGATCACGAACGGACGCGAATGCTCGAGCGCGCCACGCAACGCCTCGCGGAACTCCGGAGGTATCTTTGACATCGCCGGGAAGCAGGAGCGCCTGACGGCGCTCGACGTGCGGACATCTGAACCAGCGTTCTGGGACGATCGCGACGCTGCGCAGGATGTGGTCAAGGAAACTAAGTCTCTCAAGACATGGCTGGACCCTTTCGACGCGCTGGACGCGCGGCTCACCACTGCAGTTGAACTGGACGAGATGTTGCGCGAGTCTCCAGATCCGGAGATGCTCGCTGATCTTGATTCCGAGCTTGATGCATTCGACGAGGCGATTTCCGCCTTCGAGTTGCGCTCCCTGCTTCGCGGTGAGGATGACTTCCGCGATGCACAAGTCGAAATCGCCGCAGGTGCCGGCGGCACTGAAGCGCAGGACTGGGCCGAGATGTTGATGCGGATGTACACACGCTGGGCCGAACGCCGTGGCTTCAGCGTGGAGATACTTGACCGTAGCGAGGGCGAGGAAGCGGGAATCAAGGGCGCCGTACTCGAGATCAGCGGTGATCATGCATACGGCTTTCTCAAGCCCGAAGCGGGCGTGCACCGCCTCGTAAGAATATCTCCATTCGACTCAAACGCGCGCCGCCACACGAGCTTCGCGTCGATCTTCGTCTATCCAGTCGTGAACGAAGAGATCAATATCGAGATCAAGGAAGACGATCTCCGAATCGACGTGTACCGTGCGTCGGGAGCTGGAGGCCAACACGTCAACAAGACGAGCTCGGCGGTGCGTATCACCCACATGCCGACTGGTCTCGTGACTGCTTCACAGCAGGAACGTTCGCAGTACAAGAACAAGGCTACGGCGATGAAGATGTTGAAGAACAAGCTTTATCAGGCCGAGGTTGCACGACGCGAGGCCGAGAAGGCAAAGGTAGATGCATCGAAGACATCAGTGAGCTTTGGAAATCAGACCCGGAGCTATGTATTCCAACCTTACACCATGGTCAACGATCACCGCACCGAGTTGAAGATTCCAGATGTCCAGAAGGTGATGGATGGCGGAATTGATCCGTTCATTGAAGCGTATCTGAAAATGCAGGCGGAGCAGGGGCAGAAATGAGCGACGACCCGAACTTCGTGTTAGCTGCGAGGCGCGAGAAACTCGACGCGCTCCGCGCGGCCGGCGTGGAGCCGTTCGCGTACAGCTTTGCCCGAACGCACAGCGCTCACGAAGCCGTTGCCCTGGCGGCCGATGATCCGGCCGCCGAATCGGTTGAGGTCGTGCGAGTCGCCGGACGCATCGCCTCCATGCGCGCGCACGGCAAGACGACATTCGCGCATCTCGTTGATGGCAGCGGCCGCGTTCAATTGTATTTCAGGCGGGATGAGATCGGCGATGCGTATACGCTCCTTGATCTCCTCGATATCGGTGATGTGATTGGCGTGACTGGCGTAATGTTTCGTACGCGGAGCGGAGAGCCAACCGTTCGTGCATCCGGTTTCGAAGTACTGGCGAAATCGCTGCGTCCGTTGCCGTTCGGGAAGGAAGAGACTGCCGAGGATGGCAGTGTCATTCGCCACTCGGGATTCAGCGACCCGGAGCAGCGGTTTCGGCAGCGCTATGCAGATCTTGCCGTCAATCCGGAAGTACGCGCTACGTTTGTTGCGCGAGCGCGGATGACGAGCGCGATTCGTTCGTTCCTCGATGCGCGCGGGTACCTGGAGGTCGAAACGCCGGTCCTTCAGCCACTGTACGGTGGCGCCGCTGCGCGGCCATTTACCACTCGACACAACGCGCTGGACATGTCACTGTTCCTCCGCATTGCGGATGAACTCTACCTCAAGCGGCTGATCGTGGGTGGCCTCGAGCGCGTTTATGAAATCGGCCACGACTTTCGTAACGAGGGTATCGATCGAACTCACAATCCTGAGTTCACGATGCTGGAATTTTACGAGGCGTACGCGGACTACGAAGTGATGATGGACATCGTCGAACGGCTGATTGTAGTAGCAGCCGACGCGGTCCGTGCAATACCACAGTACACGGATGCCGTGCCCACGTTCACAACACCGTTTGCGCGCAAGGAGTGGCTTGCATCCGTCAACACCGGGCTCGGCGAGGATATCCTCGCACTCGATCACGCAGCGCTCATTCAGCGTGCACGACGAATTGGTGTGCAGCGCGCCGAGACTATGAGCCGCCCGAAGTTGATGGATGAGATTTTCCAGGAGCTCGTGGAGTCACGGATCGTGGACCCGACTTTCGTTATTGACTATCCGGTCGAGTTGTCGCCCCTCGCCAAGCCGAAGCGGGGCGACCCGCGGCTTACCGAGCGGTTCGAGTTGTTTGCAAACGGGCGCGAGCTCTCGAATGCGTTCAGCGAGTTGAACGATCCGATCGACCAGCGCGAGCGATTCGAGGCTCAGGCGCGATTGCGCGCCGAGGGCGACGAAGAAGCCGTCGGCGTCGATGAGGATTATCTTCGCGCGATGGAATACGGAATGCCGCCGACTGGCGGTGTTGGGATCGGGCTCGACAGGCTTCTCATGTACCTGACCGGGATCCAGCACATCCGCGACGTGATACTCTTTCCGACACTCAGGCCGGAATGACCCGTCTGGAGCTGGCGATCGCCTGGAGGTATTTGCGTAGCCGGCGCGGTTCCAGGTTGCTCTCGTTCATCAGCGTCATTGCCATTGCGGGAGTCGCGATTGGTGTGAGTGCGCTGATCATCATCATTGGCGTGATGAACGGACTGCAGCACGATCTGCGAGAGAAGATACTCGTAGGCAGCCCGGACATCCGCGTGCTCACGTACGGCGACGACCTCACGATGGATTCGTGGCGGTTCGCGCTCAAGCGTGTGCGCGAGGTGCATGGCGTCGTCGCGGTCGCACCGTTCGTTCAGAGCGAAGGTGCGATGAACGCGGGCCGTACGTACGCCAGCGGGGTTTACGTCGTTGGAATTCCAGGGCCCGGATCTGGCTATCCCGAAGTCACGACCGTTCGAGAACATGCGGTCCGTGGAAAGTTTTCTTTCGTCAGCAAGGATGGAACAGGCCACGGCGTTGTCATTGGGAATCTTCTCGCCTCAAGGTTCAACGTCTGGCCGGGAGACAGCATCAATCTGATCTCGGTGGCAGGCATCCAGCAGAATGCCGCGACGGGCGGATACGTCCCTCGCGTGTACCGATACGAAGTGACTGGTGTATTCCAGACCGGCATGTATGAGTACGACAATGCGTACGTGTACATCGGGTTGAAGGCAGCGCAACAGTTCGCTGGTATCGACAGTGCCGTTACAGGCCTTGAAGTAAGCACGACGGATCGGTGGAACGCAGGTGTCGTCGCGTCCGCAATCACCGAGCACCTTGGGTTCCCATACCGGACTGTGGATTGGCAGGAGCAGAATCATTCGCTGTTTCAGGCACTCAAACTCGAGAAGCTGGGAATGGGTGTGATACTGCTTCTCATCGTCATCGTCGCCGCATTCAACATCGTGAGCACGCTGTCGATGGTTGTGCACGACAAGACGCGCGAGATCGGGATTCTCAAAGCGATGGGGCTGCGCTCCTCAGCTGTACGGAACATATTCCTCGTCCAGGGCCTTGTGATCGGAGCGGTGGGGACGGGAATTGGCTTGATACTCGGATTCGCAGGGGCGCTTGCACTCGATAAGTACAAGTTCATCAAGCTGGACCCGTCGGTATATTTCATTGATCATCTACCGGTTACGACGCAAGCTCGCGACGTAATTCTCATAGTTGTGGCGAGCCTGGTGATTGCGGGACTTGCGACGCTTTATCCGGCTATTCAGGCGGCGAAGCTTTATCCCGTTGACGCGATTCGGTCGGAATGACGAACGTCCTTGAGAGTCGTGCTGTGACGAAGCGCTACATCGGCGGCGACGGTGCGCCGCTCGACGTGCTGCGTGGAGTGGATCTCAGTGTGCAGGCGGGTGAAATGATCGCGATCATTGGGGAAAGTGGCTCGGGAAAGAGCACGCTACTTCACATACTCGGTGGCCTCGACCGTCCGACGTCGGGCGACGTGCTGCTCTCCGAACGTACTCTCTCTGATAGATCCGATCAGGAACTGGCGGACGTTCGGAACCGGGGGGTGGGATTCGTCTTTCAGTTTCATCACCTGCTCCGGGAATTTTCTGCGCTCGAAAATGTCTCCTTGCCGCTTCGTATTGCCGGGCATGGCCCCCGCGAGGCAGAGGACCGTGCAAGGGAGCTGCTTGAGCGCGTCGGGCTTGGAGCCCGGCTGCACAACCGGCCCGGCGAGTTGAGCGGTGGCGAGCAGCAGCGCACCGCGGTGGCGAGGGCGCTGGCGGCGCGGCCCGGTGTAGTGCTGGCGGATGAACCTTCGGGGAACCTGGATCTGGCCAACGGCCAACGTCTGCATGATCTTCTTACCGAGGTCGTAGAGGACCTCGGGGTCGGGATGGTTGTGGTTACGCACAACATTTCACTGGCCGAGCGGGCGCGAGCGGTGTATCAGTTGAAGGAAGGAAAGTTGAGGGAAATCGCCATAGGCGAAGGAGGCGGGGTCGGTGCTGTGTGAAGTCTGCAAGGAAAAGGACGTTGTGATCACGGTCACAGAGATCGACGGGAACGGCGTTCGCCAGGTTCGGCTTTGCGAACAGTGTGCAGCCGAGCGCGGTCTACAGGCGTCTGTCGCGTCGCCGCCTGCAGCGATCGGTGATTTCCTGCAATCCGTGCAGCAGCACATTCCTCCGTCGCAGACCGATGCCGTACGGTGCTCGTTCTGCAGTTCCACGTTGCGCGACTTTCGTCAGACGGGACGTCTGGGTTGCCCGTACTGTTACACCGCGTTCGAGCAGAGTCTACGCGACCTGCTTCGCAAGGTGCACGGACTCGGTCAGCACCGCGGTCGCGAGTACGTGGGCGGTCCGAGTGGCTCTACGCTGGTCGACGCCCCGCTGCCGACGTCGCCGGACAGACTGCGTGAGCGACTCGAGCGCGCTATTCGCAACGAAGAGTTTGAGCTTGCCGCATCACTGCGCGACCAGCTTCGGGCGATAGAATGACATTCGATCCAACGACACTTCCCGATGGCGGTCTGGGGTGGATGGACGGCAGTGGCGAACAGGCAGATGTTGTAGTATCCAGCCGCGTTCGCCTTGCTCGCAACGTTGAGGGTTACGCGTTTTCCGGGCGCGCGCGCGATGGTGAGAGACTTCGGATCCTTTCGCAGGTTCGCGATGCGCTGGCGCTGATACCTGCAACGCAGGACGGCGTGCTGGTGCGCGTAGATCAACTCGAAGAGGCAGACAGGTTGCTGCTGCACGAGCGACACGTCGTCAGCAAGGAGCTTGCGGCGCTTGACATCCATTCGGAGCCGCGCAGCGGCGCGGCAGTACATGTGGGCCACGACTTTGCCATAATGGTTAACGAGGAGGACCATCTCAGGATCCAGGCTCTGCGGTCCGGGCTTGATCTGGAGCGGGCGTTCGGCGATGTGCGGGATATCGACATCGAACTCGGCCATCGAGTCCCGTTTGCCTATCACCGTGAGTTCGGCTTCCTCACCGCTTGCCCGACCAACGTCGGCACGGGCCTGCGGGCTTCTGTCCTGGTCCACCTTCCGGCGCTGGTTCTGACCAAGGAGATTGGACGCGTACTGGTGGGACTTCAGCAGGTCGGTCTGACGTACCGAGGCTTATATGGAGAGGGGAGTGAGGTGATCGGAAATCTGTTCCAGATTTCCAACCAGACGACCCTCGGCAAGTCAGAGCAGGACCTGCTGGATTATCTACAGGATATTGTGCGTCACGTGATCGATAAGGAGCTTGAGGCGCGCAAGGTGCTTTTGCGTGATGCGGAGTATATTCTAGAGGACAAACTGTGGCGCGCTTACGGCACGTTGCGATACGCCAGGAGCCTTCCTTTCGAGGAGGCGATGAACTTTCTGAGCGGAGTGCGACTTGCCGCCGGATTGAAACTGATTGATGGGTTGAGTGTACACATTCTTAACGAGCTCCTTGTATTCACTCAATCAGCGCATCTCGCACGTCGCGAGGGTCGTATTTTGACAGAGGATGAGGCTAGCGTGGTTCGCGCTACCTTCGTGCGGGAGACTTTGGAAAGGGCTGCCCAATGAACGGATACAATTTCACGGAGCGAGTGCGCAAGGTTCTCGCGATGGCACGCGAGGAAGCTGCGCGTCTGCACCACGAATATGTCGGTACCGAGCACATATTGCTCGGGCTGATTCGCGAAGGCGAAGGCGTCGCGGCGGCAGTCCTGCAAAACCTCAGCGTCGATCTCGACGACGTTCAGCAGAAAATCGAAGAGACCGTGAAGAAGGGAAAGGCCGCGACGGCCACTGGCCCGGACCTTCCGTATACTTCGCGTGCCAAGAAGGTGCTCGAGCTTGCGATGGCTGAAGCGCGTGAGCTCAATCACTCTTACGTTGGTACCGAACATCTCCTCCTCGGTCTTCTTCGCGAAGAGAAGGGGATCGCTGCGCAGGTGCTTACGGATGCCGGGATCAATCTCGATGAGGCGCGCAAGGAAACCCTGCGCCTGCTCGGGACTGAACTTCCGCAGGGAAGCAGCGCAACCGCGACGAGCGGTGCACCGTCGGCCCCACCCGCGGCAAAGGGCGAGAAGAAATCCAAGACTCCGGCGCTGGATCATTTCTGCCGGGATCTCACACAGCTGGCGGCGGATGGTGAGCTGGATCCGACGATCGGCCGTGCAAAGGAGATCGAGCGCGTCATGGAGATCCTCACACGCCGCAAGAAGAACAATCCGGTTCTGATCGGCGAGCCTGGCGTTGGCAAGACTGCAATCGTGGAGGGGCTGGCGCAGTTGATCGCGACCGGCGAGTGCCCGGATTCATTGCGTGACAACCGCGTCCTGTCGCTCGACATGGCGGCGGTCATCGCAGGTACCAAGTACCGCGGCCAGTTCGAGGAAAGACTCAAGGCCGTCATGAACGAGATCGTGCAGAATAAGAACGTAATTCTGTTCATCGACGAACTTCACACGCTGGTTGGTGCGGGTGCGGCGGAAGGAGCGATCGACGCAAGCAACATGCTGAAGCCTGCGCTTGCGCGTGGCGAACTGCAGTGCGTTGGTGCTTCGACGCTCAATGAATATCGCAAGTACATCGAGAAGGATGGTGCGCTGGAGCGCCGCTTCCAGACTGTCGTCGTCGAGCCACCTTCGGTCGATGACACCGTCGAGATATTGAAAGGGCTGCGGAGCAAGTATGAAGATCACCACAAGGTGACCATACCTGACGCGACGCTTGTTGCGGCCGCAAAGATGTCCGAGCGCTACATCACGGACAGGTTCCTGCCCGACAAGGCGATCGACGTTATCGACGAGGCAGGCGCGCGCGCGCGTCTTGCAACGCAGGCGCCGCCGCCAGAGGTGACCGCGCTCAAGCACGATCTCGAAGGGGTAAACGCCGAGAAGGAAACAGCGGTTCGCGATCAGAACTTTGAGCGTGCAGCATCGCTGCGCGACAAGGAGCGCGAGCTTCAGGGCCAGATCAAGCATGCGCAGGAAGACTGGGACAAGCGCAGGCAATCGCATCGTCCGGTTCTGGACGAAGAAAGCGTCTCGTTCATTGTGAGTCGCTGGACCGGTATTCCTGTTCGTCGCTTGCAGGAAGCGGAGACCGCTCGCCTGCTGCGGATGGAAGAGGAGCTGCACGCTTCGGTCATTGGACAGGATGAGGCGATCAAGGCGCTGTCGCGTTCGATTCGGCGCAGTCGCGCCGGGCTCAAGGATCCGATGCGTCCGATCGGTTCGTTCATCTTCTCCGGACCAACCGGCGTTGGAAAGACGGAGCTCGCGCGCTCGCTCGCCAAGTTTTTGTTCGCTGACGCCAGCGCATTGATTCGTGTGGATATGAGTGAGTACATGGAGAAGTTCTCCGTATCGCGGCTCATCGGTGCGCCCCCAGGCTACGTGGGATACGAGGATTCCGGCACGCTCACCAAGGCCGTGCGTCGGAAACCATACAGCGTCATTCTTCTCGACGAAATCGAGAAGGCTCACCCGGATGTCTTCAATATCCTGCTGCAGGTGCTTGACGAAGGACATCTGACCGACAACTACGGTCGAGTGATCGACTTCAAGAACACCGTTGTCATCATGACATCGAACGTCGGCGCGAAGGATATTACCAAAGGTGGCTCGCTCGGCTTCAACACCGGCGACTCGCGCGACTCGTTCGAGCGCATTGTTCAACGCGTGAAGGAGGAGATGGCGCACACGTTCAATCCCGAGTTCCTGAACCGATTGGATGACGTGATCGTATTCCATCCGTTGTCGAGAGAGAACATCCGCTCGATCGTGGACATCGTCCTCAAGGATGTGCAGAAACGGCTCGTGGATGAGGAACTCGTTCTGCGGCTGACAGACCCCGCGGCGGACTTCCTGGTGAAGCATGGATACGATGACAAGTTTGGAGCGCGACCGCTGAAGCGCGCAATTCAGCGTTTCATCGAAGATCCACTTTCGGAGAAGATTCTCATGGCTGAGTTTGCCAAGGGAGACGAAGTCGAAGTCGACATTGCTGCTGAGGGTGACAAGCTCGACTTCCGCGTCATGACCAAGGCCAGCGCGGGGTAGCCGTTTCGCTGTCTCAGAAGTTCGGAGTTTGAGAAGAACTAAAAAAGCGGGTGAGGCGTGATGCCTCACCCGCTTTTCGTACAGCGCCTGTCCGTGGTGATCCCATTAGCGACGGCGGCGCCGGATCAGAGGAAGTAGCCCGATTATGCCGGTTGCGGTCAGCAGCAGCGAGCCGGGCTCGGGAACTGTGCTGGAGTGCTCGAAGTAGGGTGGTGCGTCTTCGTGCGGCGGATTATTAGCCGGAGGCGTTACGGTTGAGTTCTCTGTCGTCAGCACGAACGGGTCCGGCGGTGGCGGACCGTCGTCTGGCGGAGGAGTCACTGAGCCCGTGTTCGCGGGTGCGTTGGCCGCGGCCGGCGGACGTGCGGCCGGCGGAGTTGCAGCCGGCGGAGTTGCAGCCGGTGGTTGAGTAGTCGTGAAGGAGACGGGGGGAACCGTCGGCAGAGGCGCTGTCGGAGCGGACGCACCAGGGTCTGAGGCCTGGACAGTATTGGTGTTCGATCCACCGGACTTGGTGAATGCGAGGAAGAGCGCGGTTCCTGCCACTGTACCGGTGGCGGCGATCCACTTCCCGCGGTGGTTGCCATTCCCACTGTCTGGCGTCGTGGCAGACTGTGCTGCGGCAACGCTGAGGGGAGCGGCGCACATGGCCGCAGTGCCAAGGATCTTAACGATTTTCATTATCCACTCTAAGGAACGGAGCTGAAGAGTTTCGCAGTCGTGCGTTTGCGAAGGTTATTGGCAAGCCCGGGGCCAAGCTCGCTCTGGTGATTTTTTTCCGGCAGTTGGCGCGGCGGCTGAATATTTCGGTAACGGAGTCCCAAATACCGACCAAAAATGCGGCTTCGACGGGCGCCCGCTCAGAGTTATCGTGATCGTTCAAAATTGGCGGAGGCTGGCCCGCCACATGTGTGGTATGGATGCAGCAGGCTGCGCATTGCCAGCCGGTGTGGGGCGACCGGCGCCAAACGGGGCGGCTGGCATCCAGGATGGTGGAGATCGGTGCGGATGACTCTCAAGCACTGACCGCCGCCCGAAGACGGGCGGCGGCGGTAGGTGCTTCGCGCCAGGAATATCGTTGCGATTTCACCGCCCGACTTGGCGGCCATTTCCGTGATAGACCCGCAGACTAGCTTTACCAGCGGCATCCGATCGTGTGATTTGGTGTCGGCAGTCCGGCGCCGGTTCTTGAGTTCCGCTGAGCGGGTCGCAGCCGAGGCGCTTGTCGGCCACTGGTGTCGGCCGCTGGTGTCGGCCGCTGGTGTCGGCCGCTGGTGTCGGCGGCCGGGGTGCTGGCGAGACTGGCCCACCTGTGCGTTTGGGTTTGCGGTGGGTGTGCCGGGCAAGCCATCGGCGATCCGGATTCGACTGCTGTGCTTGTCGGAAATGCGAGACGGAGGAGGTGACCCGTGCGGAGAGAGTCACGAGTTGGAGCAAGCGCGCAACATTTCGCCCGGGTCGGTGTCGAAGATTCCGCGTTTCACACTTAAACTGCGAGCTACAAACTGGATGGGCGCTATTGCTTCAGCGTGGTATATTAGAGGGATGTTCAAGATTGCTGGGAGCCTGCTGGCCTTAGCGCTGGTAGGGCTCCCTTTGTTCGCCCAGGGGGCAGATTCTACGACCGCAGGCGGTCGTTGCACGGTACCGGACACCATAACAGTGACGGGAAACTCGCGCGTTGATGAAGCAACGGTCCGCGCGACGATCGGGTTACTGCCGAAGACGACGTTGAATTACAAGGATGTGCAACGAGCGGTCAAGGCGTTGTATGCGACCGGTAATTACGATGATGTCCACATCATATGTACCGTAAACCCGTTGACCAACTCGGCGTCGCTCAACGTGAACCTCAAGGAACGCCCGGTTCTTTCCGCGATGTCGATTCACGGAGTGAGTCAGGTATCCAAGAGCGACGTCGCCGATCGGTTGAAGCTCCCTGTGGGTACCGCGATCGATCCCGCGAGAATTGCCACGTCAATTCAACGCACTGATTCATTGTACGAGAGCAAGGGTTTCTATCTTGCGCGCGTGCACGTCGATTCGGCGATGACCGGCAAATTGCTGTCGTTGACGTTCACGGTGGATGAAGGTCGTCGTCTTGCGATATCCGGAATTGGCGTGTCTGGTAACAAGGCGATTTCGTCTCGTGCGATCGTCTCCTCCATGCAAACCAAGCCCGAAGGGTTCTGGTGGTTTCGCAACGGCGAGTTTGACGATGCGACATTTGCGGGCGATCTGACTGATCGCATTCCAGCACTCTACGCGTCACGCGGCTACATCGATTTCCGATTGCTCCAGGATACGATGAAGGTTGATCGCGAAAATGGTAAGGGCGAGGTTCAGTTGCGAGTTCAGGACGGACCACGCTATACCGTTGGCGATTTCGAGATCTACGGCAACAAGCGGTTCAACACCGAGCAGCTGCGCACGTACTTCCCGTTTGACCGCACGGACCACTCTCTTGCCGAATCCATGCTGGGAGTCGTGCATCCCACGTACAAGAATCCCAAGGGCACGTTCGACGAGTCCAAGTGGCAGGATGCGACGGAGCAGGTCAAGGAGGCGTACAGCAATGAAGGTTACATCTATTCCACAGTGCAGCCTGTGGAGGAGCGCGTCCCTTCGACCGATTCCATACGCAAGGTGAACCTTCGCTGGGATATCAACGAGGGATCGCCGGCGATTGTCAACAGAATTGACATCACCGGCAACGATTATACGTATGCGTCCTGTATTCGTGAGCAGATCGTGATGGCACCGGGTCAAGTATTCAAGCGTGATTATCTGATGCGTAGCTATCAGAACATCGCGAATCTGAACTTCTTCGAGTCTCCGATGCCCGAGCCGGAGGTCAAGCCGGATTCCACCGGTGACGTGGACATCACGTTCAAGGTCAAGGAAAAGCGCACGGGTAACGTCAACTTCGGTGCGTCGATGGGCCAGGGGACAGGCCTCGGCGGATTCATTGGCCTGGACCAGCCAAATCTGTTCGGCAAGTGCAAGCGTGCGCAGCTCAACTGGCAGTTCGGCAAGTACATCAACGACTTCCAGTTGACGTATTCCGACCCGAACATCCGCGATTCACGGATCACGGGTTCCATCACTGCGTACAACACCCGCACGCGGTACACGATCGCAGATCTTGGACAGAGCACGCGCATCGGAGGTCAGTTGCAGTTTGGCTTCCCAGTGCCGCATTCGTATTACAGTCGACTGTTCCTCTCATATGGTGGCGAGTCGGTCAAGTACGGAGACAATACCGGTACTCTTCTGAGCACGATCATAACGAACTGCAAGAGCTGCTTCCGATCGTCGGTCGGGGTTTCGTACCAGCACGATACGCGAGTCGGCCTGCCGTTCGCGACGCAAGGTGGATTGCAGACGATTTCAACGTCTTTCAACGGTGGCCCGCTTGGCGGCACCGCGAACTTCCAGAAGTACACGACCGAACTGCGTTCCTATGCACCGCTCGCCTATCTGGGCGGCAATGTCCTCGGCGGTGAGCCGATGACGTTTGTAGCTGGGCTGACGGCGCGTGCTGGCGCGGTCCTGGGTGATCCAGGGCCGTTCTTCTCGTCGCAATCCTTCGCACTTGGCGGTACCCAGTACGGCGAGCCGCTGCGAGGCTACTGCGAGTTCTCGATCACACCGGCGGGTTATGACCCGAGCGCGTGCAGCGGCAATGCGAAGACGACGTCGTTCGGTAATGCGTTCTTCGTTACGACGGCCGAACTGGGGCTTCGAGTCAACCAGTCGCTATATGTGAACACGTTTGTGGAGGGCGGCAATGTGTGGGCGCGGCCGCGTGATTTTGATCCAACGCGCCTGTTTCGAAGCGTAGGCGTTGGCGGGAATGTTGTTAGCCCGCTCGGGCCTCTTGGTGTCGACCTCGCGTATGGCCTCGACAGGGTCGACGCGCAGGGACGCTCTAATCCGGGGTGGAAAGTCCACTTCAAACTTGGACAGTATTTCTAGGAAACTATCAATGAGCAAATGGATGCACTCCGCGATGTTTGCGGTAGCTACACTCGCGATGGCTCCAGCAGCATTCGCGCAGGCGTCGCCGGTCAAGCTCGCCTACATCAACTCGGCGAAGATTCTCGCTGAGGCGCCCGGGCGGGCTTCGGCAGAGTCGACGTACAACCAGGAGATGACCACGGCACGAGTTCAGATCCAGCAGATGGATGACTCGCTCAAGGCCATGGTCGCGGCGTACGACAAGGACGCGCCGGGGCTGGACAGTGCGCGTCGCGAGGCCCGCGGAGCGACGATTCGCACCACAGAGAATGATTTTACGCAGCGTGCTACGGCTCTCAACAACCAGATGCAGCAGCGCCAGGCTGACCTTGCCCGTCCGCTGATGGATCAGGTAACGCAGGTGCTGGACGAAGTTCGCGTGAAGGGTGGATACACGATGATCTTCGACGTCGGTGCCCAGGGAAGTGCTCTGGTTTCGGCCGACAAGTCGCTCGACGTTACAGATGAAGTTCTGGCACGGCTCAAGGCTCTTGGCCCTCCGAAGGCGGGTGCGTCCACGACGACACCACCAGCACCGGCCAAGAAGGTTGGACCAGCGCAGAAGCCGGCGGGCGTGACGCGTCCAAAGCCGTGATCGCGAGATGGCTCTGACCGCACGGGAAATCGCGCAACTCGTCGATGGGGAGTTGCGCGGTGACCCGGAGTTGGTTGTCGATGGCGTGGCTCAGCTCGATCGGGCGGGGCCGCGCCATGCTACTTTTTTGGCCTCTGCCAAATACTCGTCGGAGCTTGCAGTCAGTCGCGCGGGTGTCGTTCTCGTTGCGCGTGATATGGCCGAACTTCCATCCAGGTGCCCGACACGAATCCTGGTAGGGGATCCTCACGAAGCGATTCAGATCTTACTTCCGCGGCTTTACGATCTCGCGGCCCCCGACGCGTGGGTAGCGCCTACAGCGAGACTCGGTCGTGGCGTGAAACTCGGGGCTGGTGTCCGGATCGAAGACTACGTGGTCCTGGGTGACGGTGTAAAGATCGGCGACGGAACGCGGTTGTATCCGCATGTGACGGTGTATAGCGGGGGTGAGATCGGTGCACGTTGCGCGATTCACTCTGGTGCTCGTATCGCCAGTGACGGATTCGGGTATGTCTTCCGCAACGGGCAACACGAAAAAATTCCGCACGTCGGCCGTTGCATAATTGGCGATGATGTGGAGATCGGCGCGAACACGACGATCGACCGTGGGAGCATCGGTGACACCACCGTTGGCGCGGGAACGCGCATTGACAATCTGGTGCAAGTTGGCCACAACGTACGAATAGGTTCACTCTGTCTGCTGATGTCGCAGGTCGGGGTTGCGGGGTCTGCTCGAATCGGGAACGGCGTGATCATCGCGGGGCAGGCGGGAATTGGTGGCCACGTAACGATTGGCGACGGTGCGCGAATCGCCGGTCAGGCTGGCGTTTTTGGTGACGTGCCAGCGGGCGAGTCATGGTCGGGGTATCCGGCACGTCCACACCGCGAGTCGCTGCGGGCAACAGCCACGTTGTTCAAGCTCACGGGTATGTTCAAGCGACTGGAACGGCTGCTGCGGGAGAGAGAGCCGGCATGACTCGTCGCACGATTGAATCTACAGTCACCATCAAGGGGATTGGCCTGCATCTGGGCCGGAAGTGCGATCTTACTTTCCGCCCTGCGCCTTCGAGGACCGGAGTTGTTTTCCGGCGGACCGATCTTCCCGGGCGACCGGAGATCAAAGCGCGCGTCGAAGAAGTGACAGCGACCGAACGCCGGACTCAGCTGGGTGAAGGCAAGTCGGCGATTCACACCGTGGAGCACGTGCTGTCTGCGGCCGCAGCGCTGGAGCTGGACGATCTCATGATCGACATGAGCGGACCGGAGCCGCCAATTCTGGATGGCAGCTCGGCCCCGTTTTACGACGCGCTGATCGGGGCGGATATCGTTGAGCAGGAGGGTGAGCCGGACTATCTCGTCCTGACGGAGCCACTGCGCGTAATCGACGGCAACTCGGTATACGAGGCGCATCCTGCGGACGAGCTATCACTCGACGTCACGATCGAGTTCTCACACCCGGTGATCGGGCGACAGGCTGGACGCTATGTTATTGGGCGAGACAACTATCGCAGAGAACTGGCGGCGGCGCGCACGTTCGGCTTTCTGAGCGAGGTCGAGGAGCTCCGGGCGAAGGGTTTGATCAAGGGTGCATCAACCGACAATGCCGTGGTGCTGGACGATGTCGGAGTCGTTGCCAACGAACTTCGCTGGGAAGACGAGTTTCTGCGACACAAGGCGCTCGATTGCGTTGGGGATCTGGCGCTCGTGGGCGCTCGTGTGCGCGCACATATCATAGCGGTTCGGCCGAGCCATCGTGGTACGGTGACACTGGTAAGAGAGATGGTGCGTGCTGGTCGGCGCTCCACGTCAACGAAGAAAGGAGTCAACAGTATGGCTGGCACGATGTCGATCGAAGAGATCATGAAGGTGCTTCCGCACCGGTATCCATTTCTTCTCATAGATCGTATCCTGGAAATTGAAGGGAAGCAGCGCATTGTCGGGATAAAGAATGTGACGATCAACGAGCCGTTCTTTCAGGGGCACTTTCCGGGGCATCCGATCATGCCTGGCGTTCTGATCATTGAAGCTATGGCTCAGGTCGGCGGAATGTTGCTCATGAGCAGTCTCGGCGAAGCGACCCAGAAGGTGGTGTACTTCATGTCGCTCGACAATGTCCGGTTTCGCAAGCCCGTAAGACCCGGGGACCAGCTCCGGTTCGAGCTTGATGTGATTCAGGTTCGCGGCGCGGTCTGCAAGATGCACGGCGTTGCAAAGGTCGACGGGGAACTGGTCGCCGAGGCGGACATGGCGGCGATGGTACGTGATCGATGAAATCGCGAATACATCCGAGTGCGATCATTTCATCGTCGGCCAACCTCAGCGCTGATGTGGAGGTGGGGCCATTCGCAATCATCGGCGACGACTGCACGCTGGGTGATGGCTGTGTCATCAGCGCTCGCGTTACGCTCGAACGCTACGTCACTCTTGGGAGGAATGTAAAGGTCGGGGTCGGAAGCGTACTGGGCAGCGATCCTCAGGATCTGAAGTTCAAGGGCGAGCGTACAACTGTAGAGATTGGCGACAACACGGTAATTCGTGAGTACAGTACGATCAACCGTGGTACGTCGCAGTCGTTCAAGACGAGCGTCGGTCCCAACAGTTTCATAATGTCGTACGTGCATCTCGCGCACGATTGCCATATCGGAGAAGGTGTAATACTTGCCAACATGGTTCAGCTAGCTGGCCATGTGACCGTCGAAGATCGGGTGATTCTCTCGGGAATCACGGCTGTCCACCAGTTTACGCGCATAGGACGGAACGCGATTGTTGGCGGCTGCTCCAGAGTTTCCAAGGATGTACCCCCGTTTGTGAAGGCCGTTGGGAATCCGATGAAGCTGTATGGCCTCAATTCGATCGGGCTCCGGCGCAGTGGCTTCTCGCCGGAAACGATACTCGAACTGAAGCGAGCGTATCGGTTGCTGTTCCGTTCGGAATTGAACCTCTCCGATGCGATCGAGCGAGTGAACGTGGAGGTCGCGCAGCTTCCTGAGGTCGTACAGCTTATTCAATTCCTTGAGTCGAGCCAGCGCGGGGTTACAATTTGACCCCGATTCGCGTCGGCGTTATTGGAGCTGGTGCACTCGGATACCATCACGTGAGGCTGCTCCGGCAGATGCCGGAGTTCCGACTGTCGGGATTTGTTGAGAGCCGGCCGGAACGCGCTGCCCAGGTTTCGAAAGAACTGGAGGTGCCGGCGTACAGCGACATCGAAACGCTGCTGGACGATGTTGATGCGGTAACAGTTGTAGTGCCCACCCCGCATCATTTTGAAGTGGCCCGCAAGGCGCTCCTGCGCGGCAAGCACGTATTGATCGAGAAGCCGATCACAGCGACTGTGGAAGAAGCTGATGAATTGCTCGATATTGCGGCGCGAACTGGGGCTGTAATACAGACGGGCCATGTGGAGCGGTTCAACAGGGCAATCCGGGCGGCTCTTCCGTATGTGAAGCACCCGCGTTTCATCGAGAGCGATCGGCTCGCACCGTTCAACATCCGTGGTTCGGACGTGGCCGTGGTTCTCGATCTGATGATTCACGATATCGATTTGATTCTCACGCTCATCAATTCGGTGGCGGGCAACATCGCGGCTGTTGGGATTCCTGTCCTCACGCAAACTGTGGACATCGCGAATGCGCGAATCACATTTGACTCGGGCGCTGTTGCCAACATCACCGCAAGCCGTATATCGAGAGAGCGCGTCCGAAAGGTTCGCATATTCCAGCCGAGTGGGTATCTGTCACTGGATCTGGGAGCTGGCAACGGCGAGTTCTTCCGATTGAAGAATCCCGCCGATCTGCACGCTCTGGTGGCGAGCGGTGGAACTCCCGAGCTGACGGATTTTGTGGAGCGCGTTGCACTCGAGGCGCCCGAGGGTGAGCCACTGAAGCTGGAGTTCGAGAGTTTCGCCGCTGCGCTTGCGGGAGAATCGCCGCTGGTCGTCAGTGGCGCCGATGGTCGTCGGGCGCTTGCGGTCGCGCTGCGCATCGTGGGTGACATCGAGCGTAACGCCCCGTCACTCGGTGCGTGAGGTACTCTTCGTCGCCGGCGAGGCGTCCGGCGACATGCATGCGGGGAGCGTTGCGGCGCGCCTGCGTGAGATTCGTCCGGATCTGACGACTGCGGGTGTGGGCGGCCCACACATGCGCTCGAGTGGCGTGGAGATAACTCGGGACTACTCGGAACTGGCGGTGATGGGTTTTGCCGAGGTGCTGAAGCACATTCCGAAGCACGCAAAACTATTGCGAGAACTTCGGGCCAGGATCGCGGGTGGTGGCGTGGCAGCGGTCGTTCTGATCGACTATCCCGGCTTCAACATGAAGGTTGCTGCGGCAGCGCAGGCCGCTGGAGTGCCGGTGCTGTATTATGTCACGCCACAGGTTTGGGCGTGGGGTGCTGGACGTCTGCCAAAGCTCGCGAAACTCATAACCAGGGCGGCGGTGATTCTGCCGTTCGAGCAGCCGTTGCTGGAAGGGTATGGTATAGACGCGACATTCGTTGGGCATCCGTTGCTTGATCGCGCCGGAAACCTTTCGTCGCGCGAGGAAGCGCGACAGCGATTGGGAATTTCTGCCACAGAGCGCGTGCTTGCTCTTTTTCCGGGAAGTCGTGGCCAGGAAATCGCCAGACACTTTACACCGTTTATCGCGACTGGCCGCGAAATGGCGCGACGCTATCCGGGTCTGCGCGTGATTGTGCACGCAGCGCCGACGGTAGATCTCGCCGGATTGGACTGTCCTTTTGAAATCGTGCATGGGGCGTCGTTCGACGTATTTCGTGCTGCCGACGTCGCGCTCTGCAAGAGCGGCACGACAACACTTGAAGCGGCCATTGCGCAGTGTCCAATGGCGGTAGCGTACCGAACGGGGGCGTTGTCGTACGCGATCGCACGTCGCGTCGTGAAGATCCCTTATATCGGGCTCGTGAATGTAGTTGCCGGCCGCGAGATTGCGCGAGAATTCGTTCAGGGTGCATTGCGGCCGAACGACGTGGCGGACGAGCTGGGCCGGCTTCTGGACGACAAACCATATCGAGAGACTCAGCGGGCTGGATTGCTGGAAGTGCGTGGACAGCTGGGAACGCCCGGGGCAGCTGGCCGCGTCGCGGAGATGATTTCCGGACTCGCAGGGTGAAGACTCCAGAGGAAACCAGGAAGGGTCTCACGGGAATTCAGCGGGTTGCGGCGCTGGTCGGCCCGCTGGTTATAAGAGCACTTTATGCAACATGGAGAGTGCGCGAGATCAACGCCGATGGATGGAAGATGCTCCGTGCCAGGCATGAGCCGTTTGTATTCGCGCTGTGGCATGGCCAGATGCTCCCCTTGGTGGTGAGGCATCGGTCGCAGGGAATTCGGATCCTCATCAGCGAGCATCGCGACGGCGAGCTCATCGCTCAAATTGCGCATCGGCTTGGACTGGCAGCTATCCGCGGATCGACGAGCCGCGGTGCGGCACGCGCGTTGCTTGCGATGTGTGAGGCGCTTCAGTCGGGTGCTGAAGTTGCGGTTACACCGGACGGCCCGCGGGGGCCCGCGCGGAGTTTTGCGAGCGGCGCGATAGTCGCTGCGCACAGGGCTGGCGCACCAATAATCGCCATTGGCGTTGGAGCGTCGAGTGCGTGGCATCTCAAGAGTTGGGACGCATTCATGATCCCTAAACCGTTTGCTCGCGTGACGGTTGCATACAGCGAACCGATGTATGTCGACGCAGTGAATTCACGCGCTGCTGCTCAGCAGGTCAGTCAGTTTGAGGCCGTGTTGAACAGGACGGTGATGGTGGCGCAGGAAAGTGGTTACTCGTCGCCGTGAACCTTGAGCAAGTCTGGTACGGCGACGATACCGGTGCGCGCGTAAGTCGCGGATTGCTTTCCCCATTCGCGTGGTTATTTGGCGGCATCGTTTCGCTGCGAAACGCGCTTTACGATCGCTCATTGCTCAAGGCGACGCGGTCAAATATTCCGGTTATCAGCGTTGGAAATCTGAGCGTGGGCGGAACGGGCAAGACGCCGTTCAGCGCTTACATCGTGCGACAATTGGGTGATGCGGGCCACCGGCCCGCGATCGTGATGCGCGGCTATGGCGATGATGAAAAGCTGCTTCACTCTCGGATCAATCCGGAGAGCCTCGTCGTCGCGGACAGAGATAGGGTTGCCGGAATTGCGACTGCCGTGGCGGCTGGCGCCGATGTCGCGGTGCTTGACGATGGATTCCAGCACCGCCGAGCGCGCAGAGATTTGGAAATCGTGCTGATCAGCGCGGAGAAGTGGGGAACCAGCGTGCGGATGCTACCGGCTGGCCCCTTCCGGGAACCCGTCGATTCCCTGCGGCGCGCAGACATCGTAGTTGTGACACAGAAGAGTGCGAGCGATAGCGACGTCGCCACCGTGGTTCGCTCTGTACGTGAAGCACGCGGATCGGTTACATCGATTGTCGTTGTGCGGCTGGAGCCGCGCGCGCTGGTGTCCTTTCGATCAGGCGCAGAACTGCCGTTGCACGCGCTCCGCGGCGAGAAAGTACTCGCTGTAGGGGGTATCGGAGATCCCGTCAGCTTCTTCGAGCAGCTTGAGCAGCTTGGCGGTGTCGTGACGCGGCGACGGTTTCGAGATCATCACGCGTATTCACCTGCGGATGCGGCAATTCTTGAAGAAGAATCGTTAGATCACAAATATGTTGTCACGACCGAGAAGGATGCGATCAAGCTCGCTCCGATGTGGGCTGCCAAGAGTGAGAAGCTTTGGTATCTTTCACAGGCTGTAAGCGTGAGCGAGGGAGCCTCTCTCATTGCCACAGCTCTCGCGAAGTTATTCGAACGAGCCCCTTCAATCGCTTGATCATGGCCAGCAAACCCAAACTTTCGACCTCTCAAATTGTCCATCCAGACAAGGATCCCGTTTTGAACGAGGAAAATCCATTCGACTCAATGATGTCGCGTTTTGATCGCGCGGCTGAACTGCTGAACCTGGAGCCCGGCATCTACAAGATTCTGCGCAATCCGGAAAAGCAGATAACTGTTTCGTGCCCGATCTTGATGGACAATGGCGAGGTCGAGGTTTTTACCGGTCATCGAGTGCTGTACAACACGTCGCGCGGCCCGGGTAAGGGTGGCATCCGATTCGACATCCACGTCACGCTTGAAGAGGTCACCGCGCTTGCCGCGTGGATGACGTGGAAGAGTGCTGTCGTGAACATTCCCTTCGGTGGTGCGAAGGGTGGTGTAGTTTGCGACCCGCTCAAGATGAGCATGGGCGAACTGGAGCGTCTGACGCGTCGTTACACGGTCGGCATCATCCAGACTCTCGGACCTGACTCCGACGTTCCAGCGCCCGACGTGAACACGAACGAACGCGTAATGGCGTGGGTGATGGACACGTACTCGATGCACGTGGGCCATACGGTGACCGCAGTTGTTACCGGCAAGCCAGTCGAGATGGGTGGTTCGCTGGGTCGGCGCGAAGCCACTGGACGTGGTTGCACAATCGTTACGACGGACGCGCTCGAGCATCTCGGAATGCATGTAAGCAAATCGACCATTGCTGTTCAGGGCTTCGGCAATGTAGGCTCGACGGCTGCAAAGCTTCTCGACGAAGCTGGTGCAAAGATCGTCGGCATAGGTGACCGCGATGCTGCGTTCCACAATGCGAAGGGGATCAACGTCAAGCAGGCGATCGAGTACGTGAAGCAGCACAAGTCGCTCAAGGGATTCAAGGGCGGCGACGAGATCTCTGGTGCCGACCTGTTGACGCTGGACGTCGACGTACTGCTTCCCGCCGCACTCGAGAACGTGATCACGACGAAGAACGCGCACGGCATCCGCGCGAAGGTCGTCTGCGAAGGGGCAAACGGGCCGACGTCGGCCGCTGCAGACTCGATTCTCGACGAGAAGGGGATCTTTGTCATACCGGATATCCTCGCGAATGCTGGTGGCGTGACGGTCTCCTACTTCGAGTGGGTACAGGATCGGGGTGGGTACTTCTGGGATGAGAAGACCGTCAATGAGCGACTTATTGAGATCATGCGTCGCAGCTTTGCGGACGTTCTCGCGCTTTCCAAATCGCACAAGGTGAACATGCGCACCGCCGCTTACATGCTTTCCATGAGTCGCGTCGCATCGGTGCATCGTTTGCGGGGCATCTACTCCTGAGGTAGCATGGGAGTGCGAGTTATGATCGCCGCGGTCGGGCGCCCGAAGGATCAGGCGCTTGCCGCGGCGATTCGCGATTATGAGACTCGTGCGGCGCGCTACTGGCCGATCGAGATAATCGAGGTCAAGGGCGAGCGTGCGGATCCGTCCACGTCGGCCGCGGCAGGGGCGGCGATGGTACGCATGAGGGAGGGGGTTCGGCTTCGAGAACGCATCGGTGCGGAGGCGGCGATCGTCGCGTGTGACGCATCGGGCAAGTCGATGTCATCCGAGGATTTCGCGACCTGGTTGATGACTGAGCGGGAAAAGGCGCACGACGTCGCCTTCGTGATTGGCGGAGCCTTCGGCCTGGATGGACGACTTCGCGACGGTGCACAGCTGCGGCTCTCGCTGGCGCCGTGGACTCTGCCGCATGAGATTGCTCGACTGGTGCTGGCAGAGCAGATATATCGCGCAGGGACAATAATTCGCGGTGAGCCGTATCATAAATGACCGAATGGTTCACCCGATGGCATGAGGCAGCCTCCATCCCAGCCCCAGGCTTTTGATCTGGTCGTGAATCTTTTCACCAGCTTTGGCTACTTTTCTTCCGATGGTGAAAACCGGCTTGTGACGCAGACTCGGAGAATTACACCGAATGGGCGATACGTTGAAAAGAAGATATCTGCGAGTGGGTTTGAACGCACTTATATGGAACGGGTGAGAGTGTTCGAACCTGACCACATTCGATGTCTGCTGCAAGATGCGGAACTCGGCTCATGATACGCGCAATTTCCAGAAATCTTGGCGGCTCTACGCTGGCGCGCCGAGCGCTCGAAGGCGGCCTACCGGATTGGTATCTGCCGCGTCCCGCCGGCGGAGCCGACTGGTCAGCCGTTGCAGACACCACGTCGACTGAATTCGCGGGACGTGCATGGTTGAGCGACCTGCTTCCCGCGCTGCAACCATCCGGTGCCGCGGCTGACCGCCTCGCTGCTGCAGCCAACGGAAACGGAGTGGTGATCACAGGTGGTCAGCAACCCGGATTGTTCGGTGGCCCGTTATACGTGCTGAACAAGGCCATAACGATGCTGGAGATGGCCGACGCGCTGCAAATCGCGACGAACCGTTCTGTTGCCCCTGTATTCTGGGCTGCAACAGATGATGCTGATTTTGTGGAGGCGAGCCACATTGGTGTGGTACGTCGCGGCAAACTCGATACGTTGGCGATGACCCAACCGGATCTTGGCGGCAGGTCGATGATCAACACGCCGTTGGGTGATGTATCGGAACAATTCGCCAGGTTGGAGGAGGCATGCGGTTCCGCGCCAGCGGCTGGCGCACTCGAAGCGGTGCGAGCCGCGTACACCACCGGCGCATCGGTTGGAAGCGCATATGTGACGCTGCTCCGATCGTTGCTTGAACCTCTCGGGATAGCGGTGCTCGACGCCTCTCATGCGGCTGTGAGGGCGGCAGGCCATAACACCGTTCGGCGCGCGCTGGAACGTGCCGACGCGGTGGCGAAGGCGCTGGTAACGCGTTCCAAAGAAATCTCGGGCGCTGGCTTTCACGCACAGGTCGCCGACGTCCCGAATTTGTCGCTTGTCTTCGAGACGCTCGACGATGCAACGCGCCGACGAGTTCCAATTGCGACAGCAGCTTCGGCCGCCAGGAGCTCAGCGGCCGAGAGGCTGGGCCCGAATGTGTTGTTACGACCCGTTATGGAACGGCAGATTCTGCCAACCGTCTGCTACGTCGGTGGACCTGGGGAAGTGGCGTACTTTGCTCAGGTATCTGCAGTGGCACGCGCACTCGAGCTTGCGGTTCCGCGCATTGTGCCGCGCTGGAGCGGCACGTTGATGGAGCCGCAGATCGAGACGATACTGGATCGGTTAGGCGCGGGAATCGCGGATTTTGAGGATCCGCATGCGATGGAGACAAAGGTCGCGCGCGAAAGCGTTTCATCGGGAATACGAGCGTCGATTGCTCGGCTCCGATCGACGCTCGATAGTGTCAGCAACCAGCTGCGCGGCGACTCTCAGACTTCGGAAGCACTGGCGCGCTCGATCGGCACAATGCGCGCCGGGGTGGAGCATCGTCTTGCGCGCCTTGAGCGACGTTATGCAGCGGCGATCAAGCAGGCAGGGACGGACGAACTGCGGGAAGTAGGCCTGGTTCGAGCGACTCTTTATCCGGATGGTGATCCGCAGGAACGGGTACTCAGTTACGTACCGTTCCTTGCGCGGTATGGTAACAGCGCACTCGACGCAATGCGGGTGGAGGCCAGGAAGCACGTCGCCGGCGTGATACACGGTGACTGAGGAGCGCACCGGTCGGGCGGCGTTCATGGTAGGGTCCGGCATCTTCGCGAGCAAGGTTGCAGGCCTGATTCGGCAGCGCATATTCGCCCACTTCCTTGGTGTGTCTCTCGCCAACGATGCATTCCAGGGCGCGTTCAGAATTCCGAACATGCTCCAGAATCTCTTCGGAGAGGGAGTGCTGTCGGCCTCATTTATTCCGGAATACGCGGGTACGCTGGCGCGAGGTGAAGTACGCGACGCCGATGAGTTGGCGGGCGCGGTTTTCGGTGCCTTGGTGCTCGTCGCGTCGGTAATTGTGCTCGCTGGAGTCATTGCTGCTCCGCAGTTGGTTGGTATACTTGCCGGCGGCGGATCGACGGTCAGCACACTGATGCGCCCGTTTGCAGGGTTCCTCCCGAAGTCTTTTGTCGCGTGGCTCGCCGCGACGGGTGCGACTCCCACGGAGGGAGCACTCACGACGACACTGGTGAGGATTCTCTTTCCGGGTGCCGGCCTTCTCGTCTTCTCCGCGTGGTGTCTGGGAGTTCTGAATACGCATCGCAAGTTCCTGGTGTCGTACATGGCGCCACTTGCGTGGAACGGGGTGATCATTGCAGCGCTTCTGCTATACGGGCCCAGGCGGTCACCATCGGGGCTCGTCATTGCGGTAGCGTGGGCATCGGTGATCGGCAGCGCGGGTCAGTTTCTTGTCCAGCTGCCGAGCATTCGGCGCGTCGCACCGACAATAGTACCGAACTTTCACTTCGGTTTGCCGAGCGTACGGCGAGTTTTCAAGCAGTTTTCGTCGGTATTTATGAGTCGTGGCGTTGTGCAGATCAGCGGGTTCATAGACCTGGCGCTTGCGTATCGGCTGCCAATCGGCGCTGTGTCGTCGCTCGCGTATGCGCAAACGCTGTACATGCTTCCGGGCAGTCTCTTCGGGATGTCGGTCTCAGCCGCTGAACTTCCGGCAATGTCGAGCGCACTCGGCACGCAGGAAGAAATTGCAGCGCAGTTGCGCGTGCGCCTCAACGCCGGAATGGAGCGAATTGCATTCTTCATAGTTCCGTGCGTGATTGCTTTTCTGGCGCTAGGCGATATCGTCACCGGTGCCCTCTATCAGACAGGCGCGTTCAGGCGCGACAATACGATCTGGGTCTGGGAGATTCTTGTCGGCTCGAGCGTCGGTCTGCTGGCTTCGACTCTGGGACGCCTCGATTCATCGACGTACTACGCACTTCGGGACACGCGGACGCCGCTCAAGTTCGCACTCATCCGGATTGCGTTGACGACGGTCCTCGGTGTGATCTTCGCGTTCCAGCTTCCGGGCTGGCTTGGACTTGATCCAAAGCTTGGCGCGGCGGGGCTTACGGCGTCAGCTGGTATCGCCGGCTGGGTCGAGTTCATTCTACTGCGTCGCGGGTTGACTCGCCGAATCGGGCGGACGGGACTCTCGGTGAAATATGTCGTGAGATTGTGGATCGCTGGACTGGGAGCAGCACTGCTTGGCTCTGCTGCCCGGTTCGTGATCCCGACGTCACGACCGCTGTTACTGGCCTTGCTGGCGCTCGGCATGTTCGCGATCGCATATGGCGTGATCGGAGCTGGACTTGGGATTCCCGAAGCGAAGATGCTGGCGGCGAAACTGCGGCGGCGATCAGGCGTATAACTTTCGATGGTGAAGGCCCCCGAATTAGTTGCGCAGAAATTGCAGCATCTGCCGGATAGCCCAGGAGTATATCTCTGGAAGGACGCCGGTGGCGACGTGCTGTACGTCGGTAAGGCAAAGAGCCTCAGGTCACGTGTGCGGAGCTACTTTGCGAGCGACCACCCGTTCAGCCTCAAGACACAACACCTGGTGCGGCATGTCGCCGACCTTGAAACGATCGTCGTGCCGACGGAAGCGCACGCGCTTGTACTCGAAGCGAATCTGATCAAGGAATATCATCCAAGGTTCAACATCGCGCTGCGCGATGACAAGTCATACCCGTACATCAAGGTTACAGTCAACGAGCCGTTTCCACGGATGTTCGTTACCCGAAGAGTAGTCAGTGACGGAGCCAAGTATTTCGGTCCGTACACCGACGTAGGTGCGATGAGGCGCTCGCTTAATGTCGTTCGGCGGATATTCACCGTGCGTACGTGCAACTACGATATGCCCCGCGAGATGCCGGAGCGGCCGTGTCTCGACTTCTTCATTCAACGTTGCAAGGCGCCCTGTGTATTCAAACAGACCCAGGCAGACTACGCGGCGATGATAGACGAGGTTACCCTGTTTCTCGAAGGACGGTCGGATGAGGTAATTCGCAGGGTGCGTGAGCGAATGGAGCTTGCGGCATCAAGCCTCGATTTTGAACGAGCCGCCGAGATGCGCGATGCGTTGCATCACCTTGAGAAGATGGAAGAGCCGACGGTTGTCCTGCGCGTGGAAGGAGGCGACCGCGACGTAGTCGGATATGCTCGCGACGGAGATGACGCTGTCGTGGCGCTGCTGCGGATCCGCGACGGTAAACTACTCGCGCGCGAACATCGGTTCATTGAGAATGTCGACGGTGAAGCCGACGGTGACGTGCTGCGACTGTTCCTCGCCGGTACTTATGTCGCGATGCCGGAGCGCAGTTCCGAGCTGCTGCTACCCTTCGATTTTCCAGATCGCGCGCTACTGGAAGAGTCGTTGCCGGGCGAGAGTGTGCATGTGCCGCAGCGCGGTGTTCGGCGCGAACTCGTACAACTTGCGGAGCAGAACGCGCGCCATCTTCTTGAAGAGTTGAAACTGTCGTCGGCAGAATCGGACGTGCGTGCTGGTGACCCCGTTTACGATCTCGCAAGAGAACTCGCACTTCATAAACTGCCACGCACGATGGCCTGTTTCGACATATCCACGACGCAGGGCACGGATACGGTTGGCTCGTGCGTTTTCTTCGAGAACGGCCGGGCCAAAAGGGGTGAGTATCGGAAATTCAAGGTGAAGACGGTCGTCGGTACAGATGACTTTGCTTCGATGAACGAAGTAGTGACACGTTATTTCAATAGACGTACGACGGACGGGAAACCACTCCCTGATCTCGTGGTCATCGACGGCGGCAAGGGCCAGCTGTCGGCTGCGCATGCGGCGCTGGATTCGATCGGACTGGGTCAGATTGCACTGATAAGCCTCGCCAAGCGCGATGAAGAAATATTTGTCTGGGGCCGAGCGGAACCATTGCGCTTGTCGCGGCGCTCACCGGCTCTTCGACTGCTGCAGAGAATCCGGGACGAGGCGCATCGCTTCGCCGTGACATTCAACCGGAAGCGCCGTAGCATGCGGACGGTAACCTCGGCGTTGTTATCGATCCCCGGAGTTGGGCCGGTCAAGCGGCGGCAACTCATAAATGTGTTTGGCAGCGTGCAGGGAGTACGGGATGCGAGCGAGGACGACATTGCTGCGCTACCGGGCTTTACAAAGGCGTCCGCGCGGCGTCTCAAGGAGCAGCTCGCCGCGTCGGACGCGACAGCTGCTCCTGCCGCCGGGTAGCCGGATCGGACCGGCCGCGGTGTGCGCACCACCACACGTCTGTTCCGCAACTCCTTGCCCAGCCTCGGGTGCCGGGTGACATTAGAGGTATATGGCTTGGTTCAAGAAGGACAAGAAGCCCCGGCGCCCACGCAGCGACCGACTGGAGATCCCGGCTGACGCTTGGGAAAAGTGCGAGTCGTGCGGCTACACGGACATCACGGAGAAATTCGTCAGGAATCTCAACGTTTGCCCGAATTGTGGCTTCCACCGCCGAATCCGGGCGTGGGACTACGCCAATATCTTCCTCGATGAGGGAACGGCTGAAGAGACGGAGGTTGAAATCCGTTCGTCCGATCCCCTTGGCTTTCCCGAGTACGCGCAGCGACTCAAGAAGGCGACCACCAATGCAGGAGAGGGCGACGCCATTCTCACGCTTAGCGGGCAGTTGGGCGGATCGCCGATAGGCCTGGGTGTTATGGACTTCGCCTTCATGGGTGGCTCCATGGGCTCCGTGGTAGGCGAAAAGATCGCCAGACTGGGCCAGCGTTCGCTCGAAAAGAAGCACCCGCTCGTTATCGTCTGTGCGTCTGGCGGCGCGCGCATGCAGGAAGGAGTTCTATCCCTGATGCAGATGGCCAAGGTGTCCGCGATGCTATCGCAGCTTGCAGAGCGACGCGTGCCCTACGTTTCGCTTCTGACGAACCCGACTACAGGCGGCGTCAGTGCGAGTTTCGCCATGCTCGGTGATGCAATCATAGCGGAACCCGGCGCGGTCATCGGATTCGCGGGTCCCAGAGTGATCAAGCAGACGATCGGCCAGGATCTGCCCGAAGGCTTTCAGACTGCCGAATTTCTCCTGGAGCACGGCATTGTGGACATGGTAATCCCGAGACACGAGCTAAAGCCAACGGTCGGACGCCTCCTGCGACACATGAGCGGCAAGCCCGCGGCGTCTGGATGGCTCTCGACCTGAGCTATAAGGAGACAATAGAACGACTGTTCGAGAGAACCGGCTCCAGAATTGCGCCGGGTCTCGAGAGGACCGAACAGTTGCTTGACGCGCTTGGCGACCCGCATCGAAGGTATCCGTCCTTCCACGTAGCTGGTACCAACGGGAAGGGCAGCACCGTCGCCACGCTTGACGCGCTGTTGCGTTTCGGAGGCCGCAGGGTCGCGCGTTACACGTCACCACACCTGGTGGACTTTCGCGAGCGCATCGCGATCAATGGTGAAATCATTTCGGAGGAGGCGCTCCTTGCCTTGCTGCGGCGCATCGAGCCGCTCGCAGAGTCGATTGATGCAACCTTCTTCGAGATCACGACTGCGGCGGCGCTGGCGTACTTCGCCGAGTCCGGAGTGGACGTCGCGGTAGTCGAGACTGGGCTGGGTGGCGCGCTCGACAGCACCAACGTGCTCGATCCGGTCGTCGCGACGGTGACAAATATTTCGCTCGATCACACTGAATTCCTGGGAAAGACGCTTCAGTCGATCGCTGACGAAAAGGGCGGGATTTTCAAGTTTGGGAAACCGGCCGTGATTGCGGAGCCGCGCCTGGATATCGCCAAGCGCCTTGCGCAAAAAGCGGCTGACCGCGGGGCCACGCCGATCTCCGTCGTTCGATCGGATTGGCGGGCATGGTCGGTGTCGCTCGCCGGTGGGATGACATCGTTCACGGCGGCGACGCCGTTGGGTCGCACAAGGCTCTCGACTCCACTTATTGGTGAGCACCAGGTTCGTAACACGATGGCCGCGCTTGCGACCATCCATGCGGCGGGTCCTGAGTACGCCATCAAGAAGGAGGACATCAACCGCGCATTGTCGTCGGTGACACTTCCTGGGCGATTCCAGCGGGTCCACAATTGGATATTCGATGTGGCTCACAACGCGGCGGGCGCGAGGGCCCTGGCGGAAACTCTGGCAGCGCGCCCATCCGCTCCGCCGGTCACCGTGGTTCTGGGCGTGTTGAAGGACAAGGACTGGGAGGGGATAATCGACGAGCTTGCTCCGGTGACGAGCCGGTTCATCATAACCCAGCCGTTGAGCGCACCTCCAAACCGTGCATGGGACCCGCTTCTTGCAGCGGCGCATGCGAATGCGTGCAAGGTGCCGGTCGATCTGGACCCGGATTTTCGGATCGCGATGGAGCGTGCACAGAATCTCCCTGGGACCAAGGTGGTGTGCGGCTCGTTCCACACCGTTGGCGACGCGATGCGCATACTCGGCATCGACCCGAGTGCCTCGGCAACTCGGCCGCGGCACGACTGAGTCGCGAGTCCAGGGACGGTCCTCAGGAGTCGGACCAGGACCGCGCTGGGCTGGCAAGGTGGTAGCACCTACCCGTAAGACCGGATAGGTTTGGACGATGGCGCACACGACACTCCCGGGTTTCCGAGATTTCTACCCGGAACAGTTGGCCGAGCGCGCGCACGTGATGCGGGCATGGCGCGAAGTTGCCCGTCGGTACGCGTTCATGGAGTACGACGGCCCGCCGCTCGAACCACTCGACCTATATACAGCGAAGAGCGGCGATGAAATCGTCGGTCAGCTCTACAATTTTGTTGACAAGGGCGGACGCGAGGTCGCGCTTCGTCCTGAAATGACACCGACGTTCGCACGTATGGTTGGGGCGCGCGCAAATTCCCTGCGCAAGCCGACGCGTTGGTTTTCGACGCCGCAACTCTTTCGGTATGAGCGTCAACAGAAAGGCCGGCTTCGCGAGCACTATCAGCTCAACGTGGACATCGTGGGCGAGAGCGGAGTGGCGGCGGACGCGGAGCTGGTTGCGTGTGCAATCGACATCTGTCGCGAGTTGAACCTTACGTCGAACGAGGTTGTCGTTCGGGTGAGCGACAGACGAGTGATGCATGCATATCTGGCAGCGCTCGGTATTGCACCCGATTCATTTGAGGCCGTACTTGGAGTCGCGGACAAGCTTGCGCGGCAACCCCGCGCTATTTCGGCGGAGAAACTTGCC